>JGI11641J44799_10000176_pt1 | contig 18326 bp, 15 predicted proteins | sample WetSurSiteA1Bulk_FD_44799 | JGI IMG/M metagenome (IMG submission 44799) | reverse complement strand
AACCAGCGAAAAAGAGTGAATAAAACGAATGAATTTAATTGACCCACAAAGGAATGTGCGGGGCTGTCAGCCATTTTGAGCAGCCCCGCTTTTTAATTCTTGGGTCAAGGTTGGCTTACATTGAAGCGATAGGGTGCTAATTGACGGGTGAAACGAGTGGTACCTGCAACCACTAAAACAACTTTATCAACAGCATCACCAATCGCAAAAGGAATATCAGCGGTAACATCAGGGTCGAGGGTGATGGATTCAATATTCGTTACATCCCCTTCAGAAATGAGGGCTAGCTTATAACTTTGCGGTAATACATTTTGAATATGTGCCCAGCCATTAGCCTGCCAACCAGCAACGTCTGTTTCAAAATCTGTTGAATAACCAATCTCTTGAATCGAGAGGTCATCCAANAGGAAACCCTCGCCAGTCATATTNGAGTCGGTGATGTATTCAAAACGCAATGTCAGGTTCTTTCCTGCAAATTGCGAGATGTCCACCGATTCGAGGATCCACGCTGGTGTTGATATTCCTCCACTGATGCCCGTATAACCCCAACCATAATTACCACCTTGTGGGTCTAAGCCTGTTCCCGAAGGGGTGTTGAGAATTTCCCAGTTTTTTCCATCAGTGGAGGCTTCTAAATAAACATAATCCCAGCCTTCTTCAATATCATACCAGGTCCAATAGGTTAATGTGAGCGGTCCTGAATAGTTTGTGAGGTCAAAAGAACGGGTAAGGGTCGTATCCGATTCGTCGTTCTTGTTCGACCAATAGGCATACCTCCCGGAGTGTGGGTCTTGTGGAAGCAGAGATGTCAGGATGGAGCCCTCAAAATGGAGGGTGTAGGAACCGGGACAGGTGAAGCTAATATAATCCGCGCCATATTGGTGAACATCATTTGTAACGGTTGAAATCGGGCACCTGGAAAATGATTGGGATGGGGTCACATTTGGGGTCCATTGATAACTACGGTAAGAATAGCGCCCATCTCCAACATGGGGGTCCATCAAGTAGTTGGTAATCGCCCAATCCATAAAGAAATCATCTGCGGTGATTGGTCTTCCTGTGAGTGGATCGGTAATATTATGTTGTATTAAAGTAGAATCCACACCTTGTAACTCGTTATCCGGGTTCGCGACCAAAGCCTGAGTGACAGCATCACCGAAGCGATCCATGAAATATAGGACNAAAAGAAAACCAGCGCCATAATGTGGAGTAGTATCCTCCTGTGAATCATCAGGCCAGTTGTTCAATTGGACGTCAGGATTGCTGGTGTAAAATGCGTCAAAACCGCCACCATAATAATTGGTTAGTAAGACAGCCAGCTCTGAAAAGCCTTCACCCAACCAACTGGATTCATCCCTGTCCTGGTTCCAGCGAATCATATGTTGTAACTCATGGGCAAGCACGCCGAAAGTGTAATCGTCATCCAAGGGCGCATTATCGGCATTAAACAGGAACATCTCATGGGCATTGGAATATTGATTTACCTGAATCGGGTACTCGTTTACATCTGAAAAGTAACCAGCAATCTCATCACCGATGCCACGGGCATAGACGATATATATGTGTGGATCACCATCCACACCCGGGGTCCATTCACTACCAAAAAAGAGGTGTATGGTGGGATAGATTTTATTTTCAAATGCATCTGCCAAAGAAATTAAATCACGAGGATGGTAATTGACACCATCTTCAATCCAGAAATAGGCACGATCGGTGACATAACGCAGCGTAGTATGCACGAGAAAATTCTCATCATCACCATTTCCTACCCAGAAACCTTTTTTGGCACCAATTTCATAAGGAGATTCCGGAGGAGCTATTGTGGGAGAAATATCATCAAGGTTAAGTAACCTACGACCAATCTCAATGGGATCATTTATTGGAATAAATGTGTTTTCAAGGGTGGACAGGGTGTCTGTTGGAACTATGGCTTCTGGTGGAATGGTCTTTGCAACAGGATTGGGTGATCCAACAGGTGGCGTTGCAGTTAGAANGGGAGATGTGGGGGTGAATTGCAATTCCTGTGGAGTGGGACGGATGACCATCGGGGTTGCAGCTGGAGATTGAACCACATCAAATTGAAAAGGCACACTCCAATCGACATCGGGTGAATTATAAAAAATACCAACAACACCAGCTAAACTTATCATAAGACAAAAAATGCAAACGCAAAGCATTATTATCAATAAAATGACACAAGCAATCCAACCGTTTTTAGGCATAAACCATCCTAGCTGAAGGAGATAAGGATAAAAGAATTATAATTCATAACAAAGCTTATCTGTAATGTAGCAATTCATTTTCAGACCCTTTAGATGATATAACCAAATGACTGTAGTAAAAAAAAGAGCGAGAGTAGTTTCCTACCACTCGCTCTTCGGAAAGACGTTAACGCCAGGAATACCTATGGATTAAATATGAGATCCCATTCATGGGTGAAGGCGGCAAGCTCGTAATTCTCTAAAGTTTTATTAACTTCAACACGCCACCAATATGATCCTGTGGAAATATGGCTTCCGTCATTCAAAATCCCATTCCACATCAAGCTGGTTGAAGTGGTGCTCCCGGAAATCCAAACAGGCTCATCATCGCCTTTTGGACCAAGCTCAGAATAATAAGAATCTCCCTGGTAATAGAGTGTCCAGGAGAATTGAAGTGGATTAGATGGACTTATCACCCTTGCAGAAAAAGTGGCTCCATCCACTGGGGCTACCAAACTGAAGATTATCCCTTGAATATTTATACTTACTTCCAAGTCAGGAAGGTCGATTATCGTATCCCCGGGAGGCAGGGTTCCTTCGATCCTTGCAAGTGAAGCAATTTCTGGAGTTGGAGTAAGTTGAGGATTGTCTGCCTGGTTGAATGCCAGGCGGAAGGCTGTTCCGGGGGCGAGGGAGATGAACGAGTAGTAACCATTCGAATCGGTTTTTACTTTTCGTGCAGGATCATCATCCCTAAACTCAACGATCACATTGGCGATAGGAGTACCTTTCTGAACCACACGACCAGTCACTAAATATTGGCCTGCGATAAGAGTCTGGGAAGCGGTTGGGGAAACTGAAGTTGTGTTATTTGGTGAGAGGGTGGAAGTGTTGGAAGGAAAGCCAGGTGTAATTGTCTGATTGGGTTCAGCGGATACAGTTTGGGTGCCATCGGTAGGTACGCCAGTTGCTGGGGTAAATGTGCCTTCTACTGGAGTCCCACTAACTGTTATTTCTGGCGATGCAAATGGTGTGTAAGACGTCCGGCGTGTTGGAACGCTGGTTGCAGATGGTGATGGAGTCTCTGTTGGCGTTGGAGGGAAAGGTGTCAAGGTGCTGGTGGGTGGAGGGGGTGCAAATGGCAAAGGAGCAGATGGATCCTGTAAGAGGTAGAAAGAGAAGGCAGCTAATAACAGCAGCAAAGATGCGATGGCAATCAAAATAATTTGGTTTGTGGAAAGGTTTTTTACCATATGAATATCTCAGAGGGGCAATTTATGCCCGGCGAGGTCCTGCAAATTTATCAGTTCGAACTGCATTGGCGAGAAGCGATACAATAAACTTTAAACCCATCAATAAATAATAAAACCAATTAAATAAGAAAAAATAATCCTTCGCCAGGTTTTTCCTATAATACAGGTAATAAGAACGATGCCATTCATATATGGATCGATACGGTTGGACGCGTGACCCTCCCTGCCCACCAAAATGGATGATTTGAGCCTGGGGGAAGTAAACGATCTTCCAACCTGCTTTTTTCACCTGAAAGCAATAATCTGCATCTTCCTGGTAAGCAAAAAAACGCTCATCAAAATACCCCACCTGATCGAGGACCTTGTGACGAATCAGCATGCANGAACCTGATACTCCATCTACTTCATGGGTGGCATTTTCATCCATATAATTCAAAAGGTAACCTCCAAAGCGTTTACTCTTTGGAAAGAGGGTCGACAAGCCCGAAAAATAACTGAAAGCTGCCCAAGGGCGTGATACACCTCGCCGGCAAGCTTTTTGCAGGCTGCCATCACGGTTCAAGACCTTGGGACCACAGATGCCGACATCTGGATGGGAATTCAAATAAGAAACCAACTCATTCAATGCTCCCGGGAGGACGATCGTATCGGGGTTAAGGACGAGCAAATATTCACCTGAGCTTACGCTGAGAGCCTGGTTGATGGGTTTAGCAAATCCATCATTCCTACCATTCTGGATAAGTTTGATTGATGAGAATTCTCGTTGGAGCATTTCTATGGTTCCATCAGCAGAACCGTTATCCACAATGGTAAGCTCAAAACTTAGCTTATCTGGACTAATTGAAGATTGATCAGAAGCTTGTAATGACTTTGTTGATATTGTGTCGGCAGGTACAATGAATGAAGACTGTTCATAGATTGAACGCAAGCAATTCTGCAGATAATCGCAGGCGTTGAGAGTGACAATGCAAATAGAAAGATCAACCATGATTATGGACAATTTAATGATTAACGAGCAAGCGAAGTATTAAGACCCGCGACTCGGTGATGATGAAACAACCGATTGCAGCAGGAAGCCATTAGAAAGGTGAATTAAGGATAGCGTCAGTAATACGTTTTGCTGCTTTTCCATCTCCGTATGGGTTGATTGCCTGGGCCATGGCAGCATAGGCTTGAGGATCATCCAGCAGATTTCGCGATTGTTCAACGATCTGCTCCTGGTCAGTTCCGACCAGTCGGACAGTACCTGCACTAACTCCCTCAGGGCGTTCAGTGACTGCTCGCATAACCAGGACCGGGATTCCNAGTGCCGGAGCTTCTTCTTGNAAACCACCTGAATCAGTCAGGACGAGGCTTGCGTGTTTCATTAGATGAACCATTGGAAGATAATCCACGGGGTTAAGCAAGATAATATTTGGGATTTCACTTAATAATCGATATACAGGTTCCTGAACATTCGGATTCAGGTGAACCGGATAAACAATACGGATCCCATCTCCATAAAATTCAGCCAATTCTTTGAGGGCTGCACAGATATTTTCAAGTGGCTTGCCAAAGTTTTCGCGACGATGNGCAGTGACCAGAATCAAGCGCGGCGAATCTTGAAAGGAGGTNAAATTGGGATTCAATGATTCATGTGGGATACGCATGCGTTCGAAAAGCTCAAGAACATATGGAGTGGGAGGTATCTTCAACACGGCATATAAAGCATCGATGACCGGGTTACCGGTGACAATTATCTGCTCAGGGGAGATATGCTCACGCAGCAAGTTTTGTCGAGCCCATTCTGTAGGAGCAAAATGCAAATCCGTCACAACACTAGCTAGCCGGCGGTTTATCTCCTCCGGGAAAGGCTGCCATTTGTCATTGGTGCGTAAACCTGCTTCCACATGACCAACACGGATATGGCGGTAAAATGCCGCCAAAGAGGAAGCCATGACAGTTGTAGTGTCACCTTGTACCAGGATCCAATCGGGACGCAGGTCTATAAGAACCGGATCAAGGTGCGTAAAAATATCGGCGGTTAAATTCGCCAGACTCTGGTCAGGTTGCATCAAATTCAAGTCCACATCGGGGATGATGTTGAATAGCTGCAACACCTGATCGAGCATCTGGCGGTGTTGAGCGGTGACACAAACAAGCGCATCAACCCCGGACGCATGTGCTAATGACTGGACAACAGGGGCCATTTTCACTGCTTCAGGACGGGTGCCAAAAATTGACAAAACTCGCAAGGTCATAATGACTCCATGGCAAGGCGTAGTGCGAATTTCCAATCTGGTAATTGCAAATGAAATGTTTCAGAGAACCTGTCACAATTTAGCGCTGAAAAGAGTGGACGGGATGCTGGGGTGGGAAAATCAGCGGTCAGGGCAGGTAAAAGCTCATTGAGGACCTGTTCTTGCTTGTGGGGATCGAGGCGTAACACTTCCTGCCCCCACTCAAACCGGCTGCAATAACCAGAACCAGACAGATGGTACAGACCGGCATGATCAGACAACCAATCGATCATAGAATTTCCACCCAATAGAACAAGTTGACTCGTGATTTCGGCCAGCATACGCGCCCAAGTGGGTCCGCTGATCTGATCGGTGACCAACTTCAGCTTTGGTTGGGAACGTGACCAAGTGAGGACTTTATTAACGAAGCTGTCGCCCCTCAGGCTATATACCCAGCTGGTGCGCAGAATCAGGAAAGCTCCACCGATTTGTTGTACTTTCTGTTCACCGGAAAGTTTGGTATGGCCATAAACATTAAGGGGATTGGGTGTGTCAGTTTCAAGATAGGGAGCAGATTTTGATCCGTCAAAGACGTAATCAGTTGAGAAATGAATGAAAGCTGCACCTGTTTTAAGAGCGTCTTCTGCAATTATTGCTGGTGCAACGGCGTTGATTGCATTTGCCAGATCAGGCTCAGATTCAGCGCGATCCACGGAAGTATATGCAGCTGCATTTATTATCACTTGTGGGTTACACTGGTGGATAATTTGACGGATACTATCAAGATTGGCAAGATCGACGATTGGGTAATCGCAAGCATGAAGCTCTCCCAAAGGTGCCAGGGTGCGTTCCAATTCCCAACCGAGCTGACCAGTGTTGCCTAAGAGGAGGATATGAGGGGGGTGATGATCGTGCCAGGCTGCCAAGAGTAATCCTTCTTACTGCGCGTGAAATGGGAGCTCATCTTCGAGGAGATGCAACAAGTATTGCCCATATTGGTTGCCTCCCATTAGTTGTGCCTGATGACGGAGCTGAGAAGCATCGATATATCCAAGGCGGAAGGCAATTTCCTCCGGACATGATATCATCATACCCTGACGATCTTGAACAGTCTGTACAAAATTACTGGCCTGGAGGAGGGCTTCGTGAGTGCCAGCGTCCAACCAAGCGACTCCACGCCCCAAGATTTCCACTCGCAACTGATCTTGCTGGAGGTAGATCATATTCAGGTCGGTAATCTCAATCTCACCACGCGGGGAAGGTTTAAGGTTGGCGGCATGCTCGGAGACATGTGAATCATAAAAATAAATGCCTGGGACTGCATAATGAGAGCGGGGTTTAGCAGGTTTTTCTTCTATACTAAGGGCGAGACCCGAAGAATTAAATTCTACGACCCCATAACGCTCAGGGTCTCGAACCGGGTAAGCGAAGATCAGAGCACCCTCGGTGAGCTGGGCTGCGTTGCGAAGTTGGGGAGGCAATCCATGCCCGAAGAAAATGTTATCCCCGAGGATGAGGCAGACCGATTCGCCTGCGATGAAATCACGTCCCACGAGGAAGGCATCTGCCAGACCGCGTGGCTCAATCTGTTCTGCATATGAGATTTTCAATCCAAGCTGAGCGCCATCCTTCAGCAGGCTTCGGAAAGCGGGTAAGGCATCGGGTGTGCTGATCACAAGAATTTCACGGATACCAGCCAACATCAACATTGAAAGAGGGTAATAGACCATCGGTTTATCATAGACTGGCAGNAGTTGTTTACTAACCCCAATGGTTAGGGGATACAACCTGGTACCTTTACCGCCCGACAGGATTATTCCCTTCATAGGTGCCTCCAAAGACTAGTCATTGCCTTTTATCATAATTTCGTTCCAGCCATAGCTGATAATCTTGTTGTTGGTGAATTGCAGAAATCCAATCAGGGTTGGATAGGTACCATTCGACGGTTTTTTGTAAACCGGTGTCCAGGGATTGCTTAGGTTGCCAGCCCAGCAAGGTTTTAATCTTGGTTATATCGATCGCATAACGACGATCATGGCCTGGACGGTCGGGTACAAAACGCATCAGGGATGAATGTGGGCAAAATGGTGAATGGGGAAGAAGCTCATCCATGACAGCACAGAGATGTTGTACGACTTCCAGATTGGTGGGTTGTGAGCCGCCACCGATATTGTAAGTCTGACCGGGGCGACCTCTTTGGAGAACCATCCAAACGGCTTCACAATGATCCTCAACAAATAACCAATCGCGGATCTGACCCCCATCCCCATAAATGGGAAGGGGTTTACCATCCAAGGCATTTAAGATCATGAGCGGGATCAATTTCTCGGGAAACTGATATGGACCATAATTATTTGAGCAGTTGGTGATGGTATATGGCAGACCATACGTATGACCGTAAGCGCGTACAAAATGGTCACTGGCAGCTTTTGAGGCGGAATAGGGAGAGCTAGGTGAATAAGGGGTGGACTCAGTCCAGGCAGGTTCATTGGGTTTCAAGGCACCGAAAACTTCATCGGTGGAAATATGGTGGAAACGAAAATTATCTGCTGGGAAAGCCTTTTCTGAAAGCCAAAACTGACGAGCAGCTTCCAACAATGTAACGGTTCCGACCACATTCGTTCGCAGAAATTGCTCCGGATATAGAATCGAGCGATCCACATGAGTTTCAGCAGCAAAGTGAACCACGGTATCTATTTTATGGGTATGGAAAAGACGATCGATAAGTGGTCGGTCACAGATATCGCCTTTAATGAAGGTATGCCGTTCAGGAAAGGGTAAAGCGTTGAGGTTTTCCTGGCTACCGGCATAAGAAAGCACATCCAGATTGAAAATATGTACTCCAGGGTCAGTTTTTTGCAAAAAGCGGATAAAGTTGGAACCAATAAACCCAGCTCCTCCAGTGACAAGGACGTTTTTCATTTTATTTCCTGCTCGTAGACTTCGGCTTCAGAGAGTAGCTTTCCCTGCCTATCTTTTTCGGAGAGAATTGGCTCCTCACCCTTGGCGATTGGCCAGGCGATTTTCAAGGCAGGGTCATTCCAAAGCAAAGTACGCTCCCACTGGGGGGCGTAGTAATCGGTAGCCTTATATGCCACCTCGGCCCAATCACTCAGCACATAAAATCCATGGGCAAAACCAGGCGGTATCCAGATTTGTTTTTTATTTTTTGCAGAAAGCTCAATACCCAAGCATTGGCTGAACGAGGCTGAGCTGCGACGCAGATCAACGACAACATCATATATTNCACCGGCAAGAACACGGACGATCTTTCCCTGTGGCTGGCGGATCTGGTAATGTAATCCACGAAGCGTGCCATGCTGGGAGCCAGAATGATTGTCCTGAACGTAGATGAATGGTAAGCCCGCAGCCCCGAACCTTTGGGCCTGGTACGTTTCCATGAAAAAGCCACGATCATCCCCAAACACCTGAGGAATGATGATGACTACATCGGGGATAGTTGTTGGCTCAATTAACATATTTACATCTCTCCAACACTCGTGTGCTAATTGTAATATTATTTCCAGTTAATTCAATTTAGATATCAAAGGTTTGTGATTCGGCGCAACTTGACGCGCAGACGGAGTGGCAACCAAGCATATAGCAAACGGCGTAAGCGCCAACGCGCGGCTAATAAGGATATCCGTCCACCGCCTTCACGACGATAAACCTTGATCATCTCGGGATAGCACCGTTCATCCATGGTAGCTGATTTTCCTTCACCATGTAGACGAAAATTTGCCCACAACTGAGGTATGTAAATTAGTGGAGCAAGTTTGGCAAGACGCACCCACAGGTCATAGTCCATGGCAAAATGAAAAGATGGATCGAGAGGGCCAACCTGCTTCCAAAACCTGGACCAGAAAAAAGTGGTTTGTTGAGGGATATGCACCGAACCCCGCAGTAACCTGGGTAAGTCTGTCTGGCGGGATGGGAAACGACCGATGATATTTCCCTGGTCATCGATCAGGTTGGCGTCAGCGTAAACAAGCGCTGCTTCAGGATGGCTGAGTAACGATTCCTCTGCCTGTGTAATGGCACCAGGTTGGTAGGTATCGTCTGAATTAAGCCAGGCAAATATCTCACCACGGGCATGAGCGAAACCCTTGTTAATTGCATCTGTCTGGCCCTGGTCTGGCTCAGAAACCCACCAGGCAAGTTTGTCCGCGTATTGTTTGATGATCTCCACAGAGCCGTCGGTTGAACCGCCATCCACAATGATGTATTCCAGTGCAGGATAGTCTTGAGACAGGACGGATTGGATGGTTTCCGACAGGAAACGTGCCTGGTTAAAGGAGGGAGTGATGATGGAGACAAGGGAGGGCATGCCTGGTTTATTTTTGAATACAATCCGGATTCATTTCAGAGGTTGGGACATCTAAACCATTGTAGCTGATATCGGGCAGGAGACCATAATGTGTGCCAAAAATAGTATCAAAGATCACCCGAAATGAGTTGACGGGTGTGATAGTCGGATATAAAGCCTTTTTTGCATCGCCGGGAAGGTAGTAAGCATTAAAGTTTGATGATCGACTATCTTCAGTCAAACCATGATCGCCCATCATGACGATAATAGGTGGATTATCGGATTTTGTAATGAGGGTGTGAAGGATTTCTGTCAACTGGCTATTGGTAAATTTGATACCGTCGGTATAGCCTTCAATGAAGTGTTCTTCATCGATGGGTTCATTGTTATTCTTGCTGTAGAAGCCAGGATCGGTAAGGATATTGCCATTTTCATCGAAGACAAAGGGGTAATGTGTAATCAAAATATGTGCGAAGACAAATTTTGGTCCAGGGAAGGATGCCAAATGAGGCAATTGATCCAAGATATATAACTGCTGATTGATGTGGAATTCAAATGGGAAATTTGTTGCACCAAATATTGTGTGTTTATAGTCGGGCAAAGATTTATAGGTGGTATCGGACCAGATCAGCAAAGCGGTGCTACGGATTAACATGGCCTCAAAAGGCTGCATAACCTGCATTTCATAAGGAACGCCGGTATATTTCATATAGATATCTGCATCCTGGAAACGGCTCCAAGGGAACCCGCTCTCAAAACTGATGGTTTTATAACCCAGAGATTCAAGCAGTCCCCGGACTTTACTGTTCTTGATCAATAACCAAAGATCCTCCTCGGTCGTAAATCCTTGAGCAGCCAATTCATCACGCAATGCAGATTTGTAATCCATATTTAGAGTGCTGACTAATGAGCTATGTGTATTCACATAATTCGTTCGACTACAGTCTGCAACATAGAAACCCATGTCACGTAAAGTTTTTAAAAAAGTGGAATTATCATAACCAAAATCCTGCTTCAATGCGTCGGCGCGGGTATAACCGTCCAGGACAAGGAAATATACATCGGGTAGATTTTTATTATCCGGAACAACGATAGAGTTGATTTGTGGGGAAATGTTGACCATTCGTTGATCACTGAGAGCAGTATGGACTGTATAGTTGATGATTTGAAAAGTTGGGTAAACCAACAATAAAACACCGATAAGATTAAGAATATGAGTAATATTAGTGAAATTTTTAATGCGAAAAAATATCAACCATAATCCAACAAGAANGATCAGAGCATAGATCACAATTAAGTATCGATGACGACCTAAGCTGAAACCAAAGATGGGATATTTTTGTAATAGCTCATAAACTTGTCCATAAGAATAAAATAAGAGTAAAAACAGGGTGGTTGTAAGAGCAGCTTTTTTCCAATTGCGGGTTATGAGAAAGGCTATGAGAAGCAGAATTAAAGTTGCGGCTAGAGAAATAACCAAAGAGCGTAAAGCGACACGCGGAGATACTTCTGTGATATTGGTGGAAAGTAACGCTAAAATTGGAAATAATGCGAATGCAAATGGATGCAGAATGAGTTTTTGTGTAATAGATTTCATGGTAAACATTCCGGGGATGTTTCAGATATAACACCACCTTCTTCTACATAGCTTTTATCTTCTAATAATCCAAAATTGGTTCCGAAATATGTATCAAAGATGATGCGAAATGAGTTGACCGGAGTGATTGAGGGGTATAAACTTTGCTCACCATTTTCAGGCAGGTAATATGCGCTAAGGTTGAGCTCGCGATTCTCACCCTCTAGCCCATGGTCACCCATCAACAAGATAATTGGGGGGATATTNGACTTGGTGACAAGATTATTAAGGATTTCAGTCATGCGGCGATTCACAAATTGGATCTCATTGGTATATCCTTCAACCCGAAGGCTTGCATCGCTGGGTTGAACAGATAGATGATCAAAAAACCTTGGATCAGTAACAATATCTCCATTCGGTTTAAATACAAACGGATAATGGGGGATAATAATGTGAGCGAAAACCAACTTTGGCCCAGGTAAGGACACNAGCCGGGGAAGCTGATCCAGGATATAAAGCTGGCGGTTAATATGGTCTTCAAAATTAAAATTTGGATTATTGAAAGATGTATTTGTATATCCGGGGAGTGATTTATATACCGAATCTGACCATATGAGCAATGCAGTTGTGCGAAGTAACATTACCTCAAAAGGTTGTAGCACCTGCATCTCATACGGTTCTCCAGAATACTTTAGGTAAACATCTGAATCCGATAACCGACTCCATTCAAATCCACTATCAAAAGCAACTGTTTTATAGCCAATGGACTCAAGCATATTTCGTACCTGGCTATGCTTAATCAATACCCAAGAGTCATTAGGATTTAAGCCTTGTGAGGCTAAATTAGCATTAAGATTGGGAAGGTAATCCATGTTAAGCAAAGCAGCAAGTGATCCATTGGTTTTTGGATAATTTGCTCGGCTACAATCTGCCACGTAAAACCCCATAGAACGNAGGGAGTTTAAAAAGGGAGAATTATCAAATNCATAGTCGCGTAAAAGTGCATCAGATCGAGTGTACGAATCGAGGACAATTATGTATATGTCCTGTAACTTCTTTGGATTTTTTGGAACCAGAGGGAAGCTTGTTGTGGGATTGTCTGAAATCTTCTGCTCAATGATATTGGTATGAATTGCATAATTTGTGATTCGAAAGATTGGGTAGATTAATAATAAAATTCCCAGCAGGTTAAGCATCGTAGTAAGCGTGGTTGTATCCTTTAATTTTCGAAATATCCAATAAAGGCCTACGAGAAGCAATACGCCATAAATAATAACCAAGTATCGGTGGCGCCCAAGGCTGAACCCGAAAACCTGATATTTTTGCAATAATTCATAGATTTGCCCATAGGTAAAGAATAATAATACGCAATAAGTGGTCGCAATGGCAGCTTTCTGCCAGTTCCGCGAAATCATCGATAACAATAAGAAAAGAAGTAATGCTGCAGAAATGGAAATAGCAATCGAACGGTAGGCGACGCGGAAGTTGATTTCTGTAAGATTGTTTGCAAGTAATGCCAAAATAGGAAATAAGGCAAACAGGAATGGGTGAAGCAATATTCTTTTGGTCATAATTCTTTAGCGATGATGTCTATTCCTTTTAATCCTTTAACCAATGAACCCCAGCAGAGTCTACCACCAACTGCTTATCTTGGAATTGGATCCTGCGGCGATTATGGCGGTAAACCAGAAAGATCTCCATCAACCCAAGCGAGCCTGCCAAAGCCTGGATCAGCTTACGCCAAGTGCGGAGAGCGCCTCGTGGATATAGGAATAGCCCTTTGAGGTAATGTTTTACCGCACGATTATACTGCGCGCTATCCAGATAACGTTTCGTGGCAAACAAGTTCAATCCACCCCAGATGCGTTTGCCTTGATCCGCAAATATACGATTATAGGTGGGATCTTTTTCAAGCATTGGTATCAGACGGAAGGCTTCATCCACAAATACATATGCCTGGGCTGTGGTTTTAGCGCTTTCATGCGTTCTCTCCACTGCCCAGATTTCTGGAATATGTAGAATTGGACCTTGCTTAGCAATGCGGATCCATAAGGCGTGGTCAAGAACCATGTGAAAATCCATGTCTAAATACCCGGCTTTTTTTAAAGATGAGTGACGCATGATGACTGCAGGCTGGAGGAGCACTTCAAATGCAAGTAAATCTTCCAGCGTATATTGACGGTAAGGATGCCAGTCAAGCAAGCGTAAGTCGGCATCAACCATCACGCCATCGCCATACACCATGCCTGTATTCGGATGAGCCTCTAAAGCCTTTACTGCATGGGTGATTACATCAGGTCGATAATAAAGGTCATCAGAATTGATCCAGGCGATAAATTCCCCTCGAGCATGAGAAAACCCTTTATTAATTGCATCTGCCTGGCCACTGTCTTTTTCTGAGATCCACATCGCAAGCTGGGCTGAATACTTTTTGATGATTTCCACGCTGCCGTCCGTCGAGCCGCCATCAGCAATCAAATACTCCAAATTAGGGTAATCCTGCCAGAGCACAGACTGGATGGTCTGTTCGAGGAAACGTGCCTGGTTATAACTAGGAGTAATGATCGAGACGAGGGGAGAGGATGCCAAGGTATTCGCTATTTGAAACGCTTAAGAGTACGTGTCTGACCAATGGATACCCGTCGAATCCACTACCAAATATTTGGGTTGATTTCTGATTCGACGATATTTGTTAAGGGCATATAGGGTGAAATTCCCAAGGCCGACCATAGTGGCTAAAGCCTGTATAACTTTAAACCATACACGTCTCACACTGGTAAAATGGAGTCTGGAAGCCTGCCAGAAATTAAGCAATGCTTGCCTGGGCTGTTTTGCGTCAATTAAACGGCGTGCATGAAAAATATGAATACCGGCAAGAATTTCGTCATGATACCGGGATATCGTGGGGGCAAACAGGGGATCTTTTTTTAAGGTGTCGAGCAACACAAACGCATCGGGACCATAATATGCTGCCAAAGAGATCGTTTTAGCGCTCTCATGCGAGCGTTCGACAGCCCAAAAACCATCCACATGCACCAATGGGTGCCTTGAGGCGATTTGCAACCATAATTCGTGGTCCAATAACAGGTTGGAATTTTCAGGTAGAAAGCCGGCTTCATCCAGCGCGATGCGGGTCATAAATGAAGCAGGCTGAAGAAGCACGTTAAAGGCTAATAAATCTTTCAGGTCATATTGAGGGTACTTGAACCAATTAATCAGCAAGCCGTCTGCAGTGATTTTAAGACCATTTGCATATACCATCCCGGCATCTGGGTGCTCGCGGAAAGCATGTACTGCCTGGGTGACCGTATCGTGGCGATAATATAAATCATCTGAATTTAGCCAGCCGACGATCTGACCGTGAGCACGATGGAAGCCTTTATTTATGGCATTCGCCTGACCATGATCGGGTTCAGAGACCCACCAGGCGAGGCGGTCAGCATAACGGTGAATGATCTCCAATGAGCCATCGGTTGAGCCACCATCGACGATGAGGTATTCAATATTAGGATAATCCTGCAACAACACCGATTGGATGGTCTGCTCCAAGAAGTGAGCCTGATTAAAGGAAGGGGTGATGATGGAAACAAGAGGTAACATGCTCTTCCGTTATTTAATACAATGCGGGTATGTTTTGGCTACTGGCACTTTGAATTCACCCGGCTATTTGTAGCCAGGATGAGAGAAATGGCAAATCAGAAAGGATGGAGGGCGATGCGTTTAAGTAACAGATTCTAGAAGTTAAGGTATACAGCTGGGAGAAATTTCCGGGACCAGTTCACCGGAAGAGTTATAACTTACATCTGGCAGGAGGGGATAATCCGTTCCAAAGAATTTATTAAAAATAATCCGGAAGGAGTTAACCGGAGTAATGTTGGGGTAAAGGTCCTTGGTTCCATCCCTGGGGAGATAATAAGCATTGAGTATCTCGTAGCGATTTGCATCCCGTAGCCCATGATCTCCATGAATAACGATGATGGGAGGTGTCTGTGACTGTGCCAGGATGGTTTTGACAATCTCCACCATTTTTCGATCGATATACTCGATCTGGTTGGCGTAGCCTCGAATCCGATGCTCGTCATCGCCAGGCCAGGCCAGCTTACCGTTGTAAAAAAGAGGGTCGGACACAATGCTGCCATCGGGATTAAACACAAAAGGCACATGGGGAATCAGCAAATGCACAAAAGTGAATGTTGGATCCGGATCTTTAGAAATTTGCGGAAGCTGCTCAAGGATGAAATTTTGGCTGTTCACATGAAAGCTGTATGGAAAATTTATGTCCTTGAACTGCGATCGCAGCAACTGGTTCTGTGAGTCTGTCAGGATCAGTAAGGCGGAACTTTTAATAAGCATCGCCTCAAATGGGTTGACCTTTTGCAGGGAGTAACTTTCACTGCCCAGGCTCATATAGATATCTGCATCCTCCAAACGGCTCCACTCATAGCCAGTGTCAAATGCAACCGTCTTGTAGCCAGCATTTTCAAGCAATTGGCGTACACGGCTTTGTTTCAACAAAATCCAGATATCATTGGAATTCAGCTCTTTCAGATATGCCCCCAAGCCAGTCAGGTAATCCATATTTAGGGCTGCCACCATCGATGCCTGAGTGTAATCATAGTTGCTACGGCTGCAATCAGCGACATAAAAACCCATCTCGCGAAGTTGGTTGAGGTAGGGAGAGTTATCAATAGAATAATCTTCAATCAAAGCATCGTTGCGCGTGTGAGAATCCAGGACGATATAGTATACATCTGGGAGGGGCTGTAAGTTTGGCTCAAGAGGCTTGTCCAATTGAACAGCAGCCCGGACAGCATTTTGCTGCTGACGCGAACTCTGAAAGGAGAATATGAATAATTGAACCAAGGGCATTGCCAATACTGTCAGACTGATCACATTCGCTATCAATAATGCCTGTGAATTATTTTTTAACTTGAAGATTAAGACCCATAACCCTAAAATGAGTAGCCCAGCATAAAGGATGATCAGGTAACGGTGGCGCCCGAGGCTAACCCCAGCTATGGGATTTTGTTCGAGCAGGGAATATACCTGACCATAGGAGTAGAACAAGATCAGGATAAATGAGGTGACCAAGGCTGCTTTATCCCAACGTTTCAGAATCAGGCGAATTAAAACCAGTAATAGTAGAGCAACAACCAGACTAACTACCAAAGGTCTGAAAGCAACGCTATAGCTTACTTCTTTAGCGTTGCTGGCCAGCATAGCTAGAATGGGGAACATGGCTAATGCAAAGGGTGCAAGAGGGATGCGTTTTAACATGGTTAATTAAGGGTGGTTTACCTGGATGGATCAACCAGAGCCAAGTTGACACTTGACTTGTTCTCTACCATATGACGATTTTGATGAGTATAGCACCTTCGCACCCTGCGGTAGTAAATGCAGACACCACCAATCCTGGAGACCTGCTTACTACCTGAAGTACCTTATACCATACTGAAAAAACCATCGGGAGTGAGAACCAGCTGGCTTGTTATAANTGATGCGGAGCCAGATGTGGTTGATCTATTTCAATCCTTCGCCGCACTGTGATCCTATGCAGACCGGTGAAAATATCCTTGCAATATTCACCCCAAAAATGAGGCGAAGAATCTTGGGAGGTAAATTCAGAAATTGCTTAGAAAAGGGAATCAAAATTCACCTTTGGGAAAATGGTCAGCTTGCCACCGATGGTTGCATCCAGAATTTCGCGGTTTGCTTGAGAATATACATCCCGGGCCAAGATGTAAGCCCGTTCAGAACCAACCAGATCGGGCAACTGCCATTTAAAACCTTTACCGAAGTAATTGGGTGCAAAGTGGTTCGGGTCATCCCCTTGTGAGATGATTGCCTGATTGGCAGCTCCCTGGGTAACAAAGTTATGATCTACACCGACCAGAATCACCTGTTTAAAGCCCATGTGATAAGCGAGCTGGAGGGCAACATAAGTGACGGTAAATCCTTCAAAGATACGACCAGTGATTTTCGGACAAAAATTTTCCTCACCCGTGAAGTCTGTATCCAGGTAGATGACCCTTGAATCATCGTGGAACCAGTAGCGGGAACGCCAGGTAAAGAACTTCGGTAGTTCCAGGGGTTTCATTTCCAAAGTACTTTGTTCAAGGACCAGGTCATTCACCGAGACCAGGTAGGTGGTGGTGAAACCAAGCTCAGGAAAGAGCAGGTAGATGCGGTTAAGGCCGAAGGTAACCTCATTGCGGAGCTTGCTCAGGTTGGTCTGGCGCAGGCTGGGACCATTACCAATAATAAAACAGCGCTTACCGTTATGTATGTTTTCAAATTGGCGCAGCTTGTGTGAGCTCTGTGCCCAGCGATAGCTGATAGAACGTGCGAGGATGTGTCTACCGCGGTTATGCCACCACCAGTAGGTGTTGGAACCCAATTGCCACACAGGTTTGGGAGTATATTTTTTGATAGTCTGACGCATATGTATTATGTGTCCGAGTAGTGGAGATTTGGATTGAATTATTCAGTACTGAGACGGGCGGTAGCTCCACCATCCACGATCATTGCCTGACCGGTCATAAAGGAGGACTGTGAATCATCTGCTAGAAAATAAATGGCATGAGCTATTTCTTCAGGAGTGCCAATACGCCCATTGACGGTCCTGCGGGCAAGATTATCGAGACGGGTCTGGATATCGCTTCCTTGAACGTGGTTCCGGTTCAAACCGGCTCGCAACATGGGTGTATCCACCGCACCTGGAAGGATGGCATTCACACGGATGTTATCGGGGGCAAACTCGATAGCCATGGC
>JGI11641J44799_10000175_pt1 | contig 18358 bp, 18 predicted proteins | sample WetSurSiteA1Bulk_FD_44799 | JGI IMG/M metagenome (IMG submission 44799) | reverse complement strand
CTGTCGGTAATGTCGATAATGATACCGCGTCTTCCGGTAATTTTACCATCGTGGACAATGTTGTCGGTATATACCGATGCCGGGAATCTTGAGCCATTTTTCCGGATAGCAATGTAATTCGAATTTTCAATCCTGCGCTGTCCCAGGATGTCCTCCTGGTCCGATTCGGCAATCAGGGTTTCAATCAGATTCAATCCTTCCGCGAGCTCTGCCGTTGTATAACCGAAAGCTTTGTGCCAGGCCTTGTTCACGTAGGAATAATTTCCAAGCGAGTCTGTCTCAAATACACCTTGCGGCAGCATGTCAGACAGTTCCCTGTATCTTTGCTGATTGTCCTCGGCATTCTTGAGCGCCGTATCGCGTTGTTTTTCCCATATTTTCAGCTGTGACAGCAAATTACGGAATTCGCGGTAGATCTGTTTGATTTCGCGGGCAGAATTACGCAGGTCAATGGAATGACTGGTATCCAGGTGGTTTCTGGTAAGAACGGAAATATAATTGGTCAGGGTCTCGAGGTGCCATACAATGTGCCGCGAAGATATAAAACTGAAAACAACTGCCATGCAGAAGATCAGTAACAGTGAGAGGATATAAAAAGTGTTCAGCCTGTTCAGCAGGGCTTTTTGTTTTACTTCAGCTTCCTCATGAAGTGCGGTGAACAGCGTTTCGATCCGGGTACTTTTGTCTCTCAGTAACGCAGTAAGTGCCAGGTTTTTCCTGATTCCCGCCTGCCTGTCGATGTCGACTAGCCGCAGAAAGGCCTCGGCATAACTGTTCAGGAGGTCCCCTGTGCTGACCTTTTCATCATCACGCAATCTTTTGTTCCCGGAAATAGAAGCCCTTAATGCCGGCAGCATCTGCCGGAACAGTTGCACTGCAGCGGTATCGTTATTGAAGAAATAGTCATTCTCGATCTTTCTGATCCTGTAAACATCGCGGTTGGTAAGTCCCGGAGCACTTTCAAGCAATTCCCTGTAATCGGTCAGCTCACCTTCCAATCCGAAATTCCGGTACCCGCGTTTATAAACCAGGTAGGTCAGGCTGTCGAAGGTGTTGTTGTATTGCCGGATATTATCGGCAAGTTCCCTGATCTGAAGTGTAATTCCATAGGACCCGGTGTGTCGCGATTCCTGAATATCCTTCAGCTCCAGCCTGATCTTCTCGCTTACATGGAGGTGATAGCTCAGGTAGGGACTCTGGCCTTTGGAGAAAAAATCGAGGTTGGCGGGCTCCACCGTCAGAAAATCATTGACTGCTTTGGTATCTTTGAGAAAATCAATGTAAAGGGAATTAATGTCCTGAGAAACCCGTGCAATCCCTTTTTCTCGGGAATGATACACGACGCTGGCAGGGATCATTAAACCAGCGATTAGAAGCATAAACACAATGAACCAGGCCAGAAGCCTGTATCTTAAAGAATTAAGCATTCAAATTTACGGGTTTCTTGAACTACCCAAAGTACTCAATAATCACGAATGCTATCAGGAGAAATTCAAAAAGTTATTGACATTTTGGTGAAAGGGAGAGAAGTTATTAAGGAAAATTCTGATGCTGAAGGAAAATTCTAAAAACCTCTTACAGAATCTTCCTTCAGCATCAGAATTAATTAAAATGCTAAAGCCAATCCAACTGTAAAGGGATGCAGTTCCGGTCCTTTATCTTCCACGAACATCGGCGTGAAATAGTAATCCCCGAAAATGCTGAAATTCCCGAAACCAATACGTGAAGTAAGACCAATACGAATGGGATTGATGTTGAAGTCATCCTTATTCTTGTCTTTGCTTTTGCCGGATTCATTGTCGTAAACCACTTTGGTATGCGAGGCCAATTTCAGTCCGACAATCGCTCCAGCTGATATATACATTCTCTTGGCTCTGACGGTATTTGGAAATTGTACCTCCAGGATAAGCGGGATCCTGAGGAATGTTGTGGTCAGCTTGCTTTTGGTAACATCTGTCGTGTCAACCCCGACAACATAGTCATCCTCTTCTGCAATGGTATTATCACCGTCGAAGAAGTAATTATTGAATTCAAGCCCTAGTCCGATTACCGATCCGAAATGAGATGTGCCGAATCCAAGGCTGTACTGGGCGAAGTTCAGATTAATAGCAGAGGATCGGCCGGTATTAAGGTCCATGAAGGAAGCGTCGTCCTCACGCGACATCGTAAAGTCAGCATCCAGAAAATTGTTGATACCCCATTCAAATCCTGCCCAATGCCCTCTGAACCTGGGATTGGTAATCCGGTGACCATGCTCGTCAACGCGTGAAAAGCTGATATCGGTATCATCACCTCTTTCTACAATGCTGATTTCCTTATCACCTACCCTGATACGGGTTGAATCGTGGTTTTCGATGACCTGGAGGATCCCTTTGTCCCCTACCTTCACATAGGTGGAATCATCATCTTCAATGACCTTAACGATCTCCTGGTCCATTACCTTGACATTTACTTCGTCCCCGTTGTCATCAACGATTACCGGGGCATTGGTTGCATCTTGCGGATGTTCGGCTTCCTCCGGGTTGGTTTTGTGGTCCATGATTGTCTTCAGTGAATCCAGTTCCTGTGCGCTTATACCTGCTGTAAAAGAAATTAACAGCAACAATGTGAATATGTTCTTCATAATGCCATGATTTAAGGGATTAAACAATTGATATACTCTCGGACGTTCGGGAGAGGGAAAAGTTACAGGTGCTATTTTATTTTGTTCCCTGAAAAGGAGAAGCTTTCACTTTCGATCAGAAGGCTTGTAACTTTGCCGCTTTCATCGGTAATTTTATCAACCGACAATTGTGATTCGGTGAGGTAATTGAATCCGGAAATCGCAGAATTTGCAGTTTTCCAATAGTCTAAACGTCTTAAAAGGTTACCCAGGCGTGAATCAGCAAAGGAATCAGCAGAACCTGTCCGGTCCGGTTGATTCCCCGGGAGGCTTTGGGTTTTGGCCGGTAGATGGTACGTGACAGGCGGGGGTTCCGAAGAAGTACGGACCCTGACATCCGAAATCGGATCGATGGCAGCCATGGTTAGGAGCATACTGCTTTCAACCTTCCTTTCTTCAACAGGGTTTGTTTCCCGTGCCGGAGATTCCATATGCTTTTGGGGTAATACACCAACCGTCTCTCCCTCATGCTTCATGGGCTCCTGAGGCGGCCTCTCCGGTCGGATTGTTTTTACCGGCTGTGTTTGCGTCAATTCTGTTTCTGCAGGTCCATGCAGTACCAGCATCAGTAAAAGTGTAACAGAAGCTGCCAATCCTGCAGCATAATATAAATACCGGATTGAAGAGGTTGCTGGACCTTTCTTAAGTTTGTTCTTCCCCCGAAATTGAACGGCTGTCTCGGGCTTTAGTATGATCTTCCGGTACAGGTTCAGGTCATGCTGGCTGCCAGGATGCGCGGAAATATAATCAGAAAGCCGCTTCAGATCGGCGTTTTGCAGCAAACCTTCGCAGGACGCGATACAGAATTCATCAAAATTTTCCGGGGTAATTTCTGANACCTGTGCGAATTCCTTTTTCAGCAAATTTTTTTGGGGATATTCGCAAGATCCGGCAAGAGAAAAATTAGGGTCATACTCCGGCAGGTATTTCTCATATTCCGGGTTTTCTGCCAGAAATGCCATCAGGTCGGCTGCAAGCAGTGGATCCAGATTACCTTCGAGGTAATCCAGCATATATTCTTCAAAGTTATTTTTGTTAACGGTCATATGCCCTATATTACTGCTTCAATGCTGCCAATGTAATTCTTCAGGAACAACCGTCCCCTGAAAATGTAAACCTTCACCTGCGATTCCGTGAGGCCGGTTATGGAGGAAATTTCATCATAGGAATATCCCTCATAATCGCGAAGCAGAATCACGCTGCGCTGGTCTTCCGGAAGCTTTGACACAGCCTCGTCGAGCAGCTGGGACAATCCCGAGTACTGAGTGGATGCTGCCGGGCGGTCATGCTTCCCTTCCTCAAAAGCCGTTACTCTTTTTTCTTTCCGGATCATATCGATCATGGTATGATAAGCTGTGGTGAACAGGTATGCTTTCGCTTTTTCAGCGGGTATTTCTTTCACTTTTACCCAGAGTTTCTCATATGTGTCCTGCACGACATCCTTGGCTTTCTCCTCATTTTTGAAGTTTTTGAGGATAAAGCGGTAGATCCCGTCGGAAAAGTCGTCCACGCTCTTGTTGTATTCGGCAACAGTCATGTGTAAAATGAGATTCAGGAGTATGACGGATGAGAGGATATAAAGTTACAGAAAAATTTGAAAAAAGGGACAAGCGACAGGAGATGAGGTACAGGGGACGTGTTATTCAGAAACTGTATTTCAACCTCAGGAAGCACAGGTTAATCCTTGTACGTTCCCTGTTCATTAAAGCGTTGAAATGTTGCCAGATCAGGGAAAAATCAAGATTTTCCGATAAGGAGTAATCCATCGACGGTCCGGCAAAGTAACCCTCCTGATCAGGGAACCACATGGCGGCAATCGTAAGATTCAGCAGGGGAGTGGCGGCCCAGGTGAACTGGCCGAAGGCTGTGAACTCCGAAAAAGCGAGATCTTTTGAAGAGAATGTTCCTGAATAGATATTGCTGAAACTATCCAGATCAAGCGGATTGCTGCAATACATGAGCTGGACCTGCGTTGTTGAATTATTTGTGAAGATCCTGTCGAGTCCGGCTGTAATAAGAAAGGTGCTTCCCTGCCTGTGGGCATCCTCATATTGACCGGGCGGACCAAACCATGTACCTTCTCCCCGGAACGACATGCTTCCGACAGGTCCGGACCAGCCGGCCCCGATAACTGCTTCATCACGGTTCATTAACCCGGCAAGGAACTGAAAATCGTAATTCCACACGTTGAACCTGTAAAGCCCGGCTGCAGTTATATCATTTTCCGCGTCGGCCTTCAGTGCAAATTCTGCTACAGAAGATGAGGACGGAAAGAACTGAAGCCTGATGGCATCACTTCCTGGCCTTTCTGCATAATCAAAATCAAAATAGGAGTAGGCATTGAAAATATCATTCGGATTCCAGACAAAGGTCTGCCCCCAGTTGATTCGCTGCCTGCCCAGCGTTACCTGGAATTTATTGTAGTGAAGATCAAGCCACAAACGATCAACTGTGGTATTCAGCAGAACAGACTGCTCTTCGATGATATTCCAGGACATATCAATCATGCCATCATCATCACCGATTAACCCGGCATACGGTCTGCCATATCTTACCATGTCCCCAGTAAAGAGNCGGTTCCGGAATTCAGCGGCAAAAGTGATTTTGTCGTTCAAATAAGCTTTAAAATTCAACCTGTTATGCACAAGGTTCTCGTTCAGAAAAGGGCCGGAAATGGAATCAAACATCGAACTTTGCATGGTGGTCAGATAACCGTTCAGGGTAATCATCTTTTCTTTCTCCTGAGCAAGCCCCGGAAAATAAAAAGAGGAAATTACAGATAATATGAAAACTGACTTACCAAGCATGTTCTCCGGGAGCATTGACAGGCTATTCCAGTTTGACATCCGAAACGACCTTTCCGTCTTCAAGCGTAATTACCCGATGTGCCATTTTCACAACCCTTGGATCATGTGTTGAAAATATAAAGGTGATTTTCTCTTCATGATTGAGTTTTTCCATGATCTCCAGCAGTGTAGTTGCTGCTTTCGAATCAAGGTTGGCAGTGGGTTCATCGGCCAGCACAAATTTTGGCCTTGATGCAAGAGCCCTTGCCACTGCAACCCGCTGTTGCTGTCCACCCGACAGTTTTGAAGGCCTGCTGTCAATTCTGTCGCCCAGGCCAACTGCATTCAGTAACTCGAAAGTCCTTTCATCCCTTTCCTTTTGCGGCCATTTCTGAAGTGTCATGATGAATTCAACATTTTCCTTTGCTGTCAACACAGGTATCAGGTTATATGACTGGAAAACAAATCCTATGTTATTTAACCTGAAGTCAATAAGTTGTGATGACTTCAGCTTCGACAGGTTGGTCCCGGTAATGATTATCTCTCCCGATGTGGGCATGTCAAGCCCGCCTATCAGGTTCAGCAGCGTAGTTTTCCCCGAACCTGACGGGCCTACGATTGCGGCAAATTCAGCTTCCGCAAAATCCAGGGTTACATCATTTACAGCATGGACCTTTACTTCATCCGAATTGTATATTTTATTCACATTTTTCAATTCAAGTACCTTCATGGCTATCTTGTTTATCTATTGCATTATTCAGTTCTGAGTGCTTCAACCGGGATTAATTTCAGCGCCTTGCGGGCCGGCCATACCGAAGAAATTATTGCGGTGACAATTACCATTATCGTAATAAACATGAAAAAGCCGGGGGTAACTTCCGGATACACCTTCGCCGCAAATCCGATCGCCTCAAATCCTTCACCCCAACCGGTAAAATGAATTCCTGTTTTACCAAGAACTTCTGCAAATGTCCAACCCAAAAGCATACCAGCCACCGCACCGACCCCAGTCAGAAAAACGGTTTCCAGCATGATCATTTTAAAGATCCTGCTGCGATTCATACCAATTGCCATCAACATTCCCAGTTCTTTTGTCCTTTCAAGAATTGCCATCAGCATGGTATTGATAATACCGAATGCAAGTGCCAGCATGATTATACCAATGAATATGAAATAATACATGATCATGAAATCGTTCATCATGGCTGCATCTGGCGCCAGCTCTTTCCATGTCCTGACTGAATTATCGCCCGAAATCCGGCTTAGTTTTTCCCTGACAGGGCCGACATCATCCATGTTATGAAGCAAGATGGCAATTTCATGCGTGAGGATCTCACTGCCTCCGTAAAGACTTGCCAGTTCCCCTGCATTTACAAAAACAGAGGCCTGGTCAAAACCCGTGTTCGTTGTTTTATAGATACCGCATACTCTGAAGATCCCCTGGATCGGTGTTCCTTCCTGATCTGAAATTGTGATCTGTACTTTGTTCCTGATCCGGTAATCGAGCGCTTTGTCAGTTATCAGAAGACCGTATTTGTTCAATTCCTTCCTGCTGAATTCCTGTTGCAGGGCCTCCCTGAAATCCCCGGGCGATCTGAACCGCTTATCCTTAAGCTTGTCAAGCCTTGCAAGAACAGCTGGCGGGACTTTTTCCCCCTTTAGCTTTTCAATGGCACTGTCCGTAACAATATATTGCTTCAGCTTCAATATTTCGGCAGTTTTGTCACTGATCAGGATGTCACCGTGACTTTGCTCATCAAGATATCTTCCGCCATTGGGTACGATTCCTTTGTAAATCTCCGTTACCAGTCTTTCTTTTTCAGCATCGACACCATAAATTATCACCCCTGCATTTGCCCAGGGGGTATTTGCCATGGCAACTATCTTTGTCCTTTTAACCCACGCGGAAACTTCCTTCAGAGAATCCATGTCCCTGGTAATTTCTCCAAGATTTCTTAGGGTAAGATCTATCTCCTCATTTTTTATGAATTCTTTGTGATGGATCTGAATATGCGATACTTCGTTGCTAATGGCGGCATGAAGACGTTGCCTGACCCAGCCTTCCATGATACCAACAAGAAGCACCCCCGAAATAATGCCAAGGGTTACGGCTGTTATTACCACCAGGCTTCTTTTTTTGTTACGCCAAACGTTCTTCCAGGCGATTGACCATATCATAAGCAGTTCGATTATTAACCTTTCAGGGCCTCAATTTCTTTCATTTTGCCAATTTTTCGCAATGGATAAAGTGTTGCCAGCACCACCATGAAGGCAACAATCACGGCCTGCCAGTAAAAATAAGGGCCGAACCATGCCGTGGGCATTATGGCATCCCATCCCCAGTCTTCCATCATATTGGCCAGATCACCTTTCAGTACGATCGGATAAAAGTAGAAGTACAATATCAGCGGTATACTGGCCAGTAATCCGCATACCAGACCAATTGCGCCAAGAAATATCATTTCTATTGTAACAATCCTTTTCAGTTTCTTTTTCTGCATCCCAATTGCCACAAGAACACCGAATTCCCTTTTTCTCTCGGAAACCATCATCAGAACCGTTCCGAAAATGCCAAAAAAAATTATAAAATAAAGAAGTCCAAGCATTGCCTGCCCGCTTTGGCTGTCACCCTGAATTTGCTGATACAGGATCGGATTAAGTTCATACCACGTTTTGGCTACGGTGTTATTATCCGGCAGGAGTATGTTAATCTTAGCTTTCACCGTTTTCAATACCCGGTCTGACTTACCTGTAAGGTTGACAACCAGCGAGGTTATCTTGCCTTCAGCATCGTAGAATTTCTGAGCTGCAGGTATTGTCATCATGATCAATTTGTTATCAATCTCGGGAGAAGGGATTTTTATGATCCCCCGTACCGGGAATATCCCGGTTGCAGATACTCCGTGATACCCCTGCCCCATCAGGATTACCGAATCTCCGATAGCGACCTTAAGATAACTGGCGAGCCTGTCGGACACAAGAATCCCCTCGTCATTGGCTGTCAGAAATCCATTTGATACTTCAGTGNATTTAAGGATCTCCGGCATACAGTTTTCATTGTCCTCATCCGCAAGACCCAGTTCAAGCTCAAGCCTGGCCGACGATGAAAAGGATCTGCCAAGATTCTTTTTCACCTTTTCAAGAACATTATCCGGGATTGCGCCTGCATGCTTCAACCGGGTTACAGCTTCATCAGTGATCCTGTATTTTACCAGCTTGCTTTCAGGATCCGAGAAATTTCTTTCCATGACCGGATCGATCGCAATGACGGCGGCGCCTTTCGTCTGAGTCCCGCTGGAGGCAAGCGTAAAAGATTCGAGGTGCGGGGTAACGGAAACAACCTTATCGATTTCCGAAATTGCAGAAGCGAGCGAGTCATTATAATCGAATGAATTGTCAATTAACGGATTATCCTGATATTTTACATGTTGCACCTGGATGTAGCCGGTAAACGATTCGATAAGATTGTTGATCATATGATCATAAGTGCCAAGCTGGTAGGATCTCATGATAACCGCAAAAAAAACCGCGAAGAAAACAGAGGCAGAAGTAATGATAGTCCGGCGTCTGTTCCTCCAAAGATTTCTCCATGCTATTTTGAATTCCTCTTTCATGCGACTTGCCTTCTGATGTCAGCGCACTCTTTTCATGTTCTGCTGAGAAAAATAGCTTTCGTCGACAGGTATGTCGTATTGTATTTCCCGGATCTCAACAAGGGTTTTGTTTTCGGGCTCTTCTTCGGGGACCAGTTCAATTTTTGAGGTTATCGTTCTTCCACCCATGACTTTTATATCCGACCCGGTTTCGGTCCTTACCAGGTAACCATCTTCATCATACAATTCAGCCTTTAATACCAGGAAATCCTTCTTATCAATCCACCTGATCTGTTTGCCCCAGACAATGGAAGCATTTTCCCTGGCGGTCATCCTGATCTTATAACATAAACGGCCTCCGATGCTCTCTTCTCCTACAATTTCGTGGGTATAGTCAGTGACAACCGAAGATTCCCTCAGGATATCATCGTTTGTGTAATCCGATCCCATCCAGCCTTGCGACATCATGGAAGGAGGAAGTTTTATAAGACGGCTTATTGTAGGATTCCAGGTCCACATTTCAGCGACTCTTTTCAAGAAAGCCTGTCCTGCTTCTTTGGGCGGAGCAGTAATCAGTGTCAGCGCATAGTCTCTGCCAAGGGTCCAGCTTTTGAATTCTATTGTCCTCTGCCAACCGGGCCTGATGATGGTCATTGACATTACACTGTAACTGCTTTTCTCACCATTGAATTTTTCATCAGCCTTTCTTACAACATCAGTTGCACTGATCGCCTGGGCAAACAACGTATCCGATCCCGGTACCAGTATCAAAAGAAACAGTATGGCAGCCAATCTGAGCTTCATCTATCATCGGTTTTAAAGGGGAGTTAAAAGGTAAAAAGAAGGATTACAATAAACAAGTGATTTGTGCGAATTAAGTGCTGAAATTGTTCATGAAATCCCCGTTACGGGATTTACCCGGCGTTATTCACTTTCAGGTATTCCGTGCCTGAGATATCCCTGTTACTTCTTCCTGTATAGTTTTACATACACAAGCATGCATCTGTACTCCTTCGCCACCACCCAACTGTTGTTCAGTTCGTCAATCTCCTCATCGGTGAACATGTTAAAAACGTTGGAGTAAAAGACGTACCGGTCGGTTTTTAGATCAGCCCGGTGAAACGATCTGTCATCATCATTCACTTCAATGTAACGAATGGGCACGATATTGGGCACTTCGGACCCCACCTGGTCAAACGGGATGTTCTTTTCCTCCAGGTACCGGATCATTTCTTTGCGCAAATGATGGTAGGGCAGATGTGCCAGGTTGGCATCCCAGCTGTTGGCAATCTTTCCGGGATAAATCCAGAAGTTTCCGCTTACAAGTCCCGCAAGGGCCAGTATAAACAGGATCCGTTTAGAACGGAACCCCGGATTGATAAAGAGCAGGTAGGCAGCCAGCAGGGATAGCAGGTAGAAGAAAGTGATCAGGTAGCGGTGACCGTTCAGGATCCTGTAGATCAGCATGGAGGGGAGTGAGAAAATCAGCGTGGCAGTCAGCAGGAGCAGCAGCAGCTTTATTGTGGGATCAGTAAGCAGATTCTTGCGGTTAAGCCTGAAAAAGGCCAATACCGGGATGATCCAGACAAACACCCTGCCAAAGTCAACCATTCGCCAAACCAGGATGATGACATTCCTGGCGAAGCCCTTGCCGTTTACCTGCTCAAAGCACCCCGACCAGGGTGAAGCGGGATGATAGAGGAGCCATCCTGTCCGGTAAAAGTGATAGGCCATCCAGGCAATGAACAGTCCCAGGGCGGGAATATAGGGAAGTGCAGTACGGAACAGCCCGAAATGACTTTCCCGGTCCCTTGCGCTGTATAGGTTAAAAATACCGAGGGCTGCAACAACCATAAGACCCCGCATGTGAGAAAAAAGCAGGCCGGCAACGGCCCATGCCAGCAGGATTCTTTTTTCGCCCAGGATGGCGTTTATGCCCAGAACCATGAAGAACAGCATAACCAGGTCGGTGGAAAAAACTACGGTCTGTGACAGGATCACGGTATCGGCAAAAACAAGGATCATCGCAGGGACGATGTACCTGTCGCCGAAGAGGCGGTCGATCAGGTCACGGGTTTGCCACACCAGTCCCAGTGTAAAAGGGAGCATCAGTAAATGGGCAGTGAACAGGCTTTTACCGGTTATCTGCCAGGCAAAAGCAAGTAAATAGGCCAAGGCGGGGGGATATCCGGGGTCCATCTCCACGGGCAGAATAAGGCTGTACCGGTGACCGGGAAGCCAGTGTGCAATTTTTGAGTAGAGGATATCCTTGTCCCAAAAAAAAGGTACCCGGCACGTGAAGGAGAATAGCAGGAGAAAGAAAAGCAAAAAAGGGATAAGCTGTAACCATTTTCTGGCAACAGCGGGAGCAGTGTCAGAAGAGACGGCAGGGTGGTTCAAATGGGTCATGCTGTATTCATTGGATGTCAGTCGCCCTCTGACTCCGCTCAGGAAGACAAAGACTACTCCTTAAGCGCCTCAGCACCGCCGACGATCTCCAGGATCTCTCCGGTGATTGAGGCCTGACGGGCCTTGTTGTAATTGAGTTCAAGTTCCTTGATGAGTTCGGTGGCGTTGTCGGTTGCCTTGTGCATGGCTGTCATGCGTGCCCCGTGCTCAGAAGCATTTGATTCAAGCAGCGCCCTGAAAAGCTGAACCCGGAGCGTATAGGGGATCATTTCGTCGAGAATCTCGATATCCGAGGGTTCATAGATATAATCGAGCCGGGATTCATATTTGTCTTCCGTTTCCTGGCTGTGCAATATCGGAAGATAAAACTCCTCCGCGACTTCCTGCACCGCGGCATTACGGAACTGATTATAGATCAGCTTAATTATCCCGTACTTTTCCTGAACGAAATCATTCATCAGGGAATTGGCAAGCTGAACGGTCTGATCGAAATTCAGCTTATCAAAGAGCTGGTGATAGGTGGCAGCAACCCTGTAGTTTTTGGCTTTCAACTGGTCAGCGCCTTTTTTACCGATGGCAATGATGTCAATTTTTCCGGCCTTATAAGCAGCTGAATATTGTCCGTTGATGGTAAGTATTGCCTTCTTGACAATATTCGAATTAAAGGCTCCGCAGAGGCCTCTGTTGGATGTTATGACCACGATCAGCACACGGCCTGTATCAGTTGTCCTGCTGAAAATATTCTCATGGCCTTCTTCGATACCGGCATTCACCTGTTTGATAATATCGTGGAGCTTGATATAAAAAGGCCGGAGTTGGAGAATAGAATCCTGCGCCTTACGCAGTTTCGCGGCAGATACCATTTTCATGGCACTGGTGATCTGCCGGGTTGATTTCACCGAATTCAGCCGAATCCGTATTTCTTTCAGGTTGGCCATATAGCGTTACACAATATACAACAACATCCAAAAACTTTTTATTTCAACCGTTCTGCGATCTCTTTGGCGATATCGGTGAGCAGTTGCTCGGTTTCCTCATTCAGTTTTCCTTCTTTGAGCGTGGTCAGAATGCCTTTGTGCTTGAGTTCGATAAGATTGAGGAATTCTTCTTCGAAAGTCCTGATGTTTTCAACCGGTACATCAGACAGCAGGCCACGGGTACCGCAGAAGATGATGGCAATTTGTTTTTCCACCGACATCGGATTGTGCAAGGGTTGCTTCAGGATCTCAACGTTCTTGGAACCTTTGTCGAGCACGGCCAGCGTAGTGGCATCGAGGTCGGAACCGAATTTTGAAAAGGCTTCCAGTTCACGGAACTGGGCCTGGTCCAGCTTCAGGGTGCCGGCAACGCGCTTCATCGATTTGATCTGGGCAGCTCCTCCGACACGCGAAACGGAAATACCTACGTTGATGGCAGGGCGTATACCCGCGTTGAAGAGGTTTGTCTCCAGAAATATCTGTCCGTCGGTAATTGATATAACGTTGGTAGGGATGTATGCAGAAACGTCACCAGCCTGGGTCTCGATGATGGGCAAGGCGGTCAGTGATCCTCCGCCTTTCACGATCGGCCTGATCGAATCGGGAAGATCATTCATCCGGGCTGCAATCTCATCGTTGTTGATGATTTTTGCAGCACGTTCCAGGAGACGTGAATGCAGGTAAAATACGTCGCCGGGATAAGCTTCACGTCCGGGGGGACGACGAAGCAACAGGGAGACTTCACGGTAGGAGACAGCCTGTTTCGACAGGTCGTCGTAAATGATGAGGGCTGAACGGCCGCTGTCCCTGAAATATTCCCCGATGGCACAGCCGGCAAAGGGTGCATAAAACTGCAAGGCAGCAGGATCCGAAGCAGTTGCCGCAAGTATTACTGAATACGGCATGGCGCCATAAGCCTCCAGTGTTTTTGCGATGTTGGCAACCGTGGATCCCTTTTGGCCAATGGCCACGTAAATACAATATACGGGTTCCCCCTTGTCGTAAAACTCTTTCTGGTTGATGATGGTATCAATGGCAATGGAGGATTTTCCGGTCTGGCGGTCGCCGATGATCAGCTCACGCTGACCCCTCCCGATGGGGATCATGGCGTCGATCGCCTTGATACCGGTCTGCAGCGGCTCGTTAACAGGGCGCCGGTAAATAACGCCCGGGGCTTTGCGTTCAAAGGGCATCTCGAACGTTTTGCCAACAATGGGACCCTTGCCGTCCATCGGATCACCCAGGGTATTGATAACACGACCGAGCATACCTTCGCTCACATGGATGGAGGCGATCCTGCCGGTACGTTTTACCGTATCTCCCTCCTTGATCAGGTCGGAAGGTCCAAGCAACACGGATCCGACATTGTCTTCCTCGAGGTTCAGCACGATACCGCGGACGCCGCTGTCGAATTCGATCAATTCGTTGGAGCAAACATTGGACATGCCATAGATCCTGGCAATGCCATCTCCCACCTGCAAAACTGTTCCGATCTCGTCCAGCTGGGCCCTGGTATCAATTCCCTGCAGCTGTTGTTTTAAAACCTTTGATACTTCTGATGGTTTAAGCGCCGACATTTTATCTTATTTTATTTGGTATTATCAGGAATGTGAATTGATTAATTCTTCTTGAATTCGTTTTAACTTACTGGCGATGCTGGCGTCCAACTGCTGATCGCCGACACGCAGGATGAAACCACCGATCAGTTTTTCATCCAGGGCCTCATTCAGTTCGACCTTTGCGTTGAATTTTCTTGCAATGAGCTTAAGTATGGACTGCCGTAAGGCTTCGTCGATTGGAACAGCCGTGACCAGCTCGGCAGCCTGAATTCCCTGCTCCGATTTCATCAGTGTGAGGAAATGCCGTGATATGCCGGCCAGAAATTCTTCCCGGCGCCTCTCCAGCACCAGATTCACAAAAGAAATGGTGAGGTTGTCGAAGGAGGTCCGGAACATCTCCCCAAAAAGCTTTGTCTTTTCGCTGGCACGGATCACAGGACTGAGGATGACGTACTGGAGATCAGGTATTTCCCGGATGCACTGGAACAGCAATTCAATATCTTTTTTCACGACATCCAGCGAACCGGCATCTTTTGCAAGAGCAAAAAGCGCCTTCGCATAGCGGACGGAGATTTTACTTTCGTTCATCGTTTAACCAAAGGTCGATTATCAGTTGAATTTTACATCCACCAGCGATTTTTCGATAATTTCCTTTTGTTTTGCAGGATCTGACAATTCATGCAAAAGGATCTTTTCAGATATCGCCACGGAAAGCTCTGAAACCTGTTTCTTGATGTCCTGGATGGCTGCGGCCCGCTCGTTCTTGATAGCCTCCCGGGCATCCTCAATCATCTTATGTCCTTCCTTTTTTGCCAGTTCACGCGACTCACTCAGCAGGGCGTCCTTTAATTCGCGGGCTTCCTGCAGGATCTTATCACGCTCCACCCTGGCTTCGGCAAGCAGCTTTTCATTTTCAGCATGCAGCTTGCTGACGTCTGCCTTTGCCTTCTCAGCGGCCTGCAAGGCTTCAGCAATCGACGTATCACGCTGTTTCAAGGCTTTCAGCATGGGCTTCCAGGCGTACCTTGCCAAAATAAAAAAAGTTATGCCAAAAACCAGTAACGACCAGAAAATCGTTCCAAATTCGGGAATAAGCAGATCCATATTCTTAGGTTTTAAATTCGGTTAAAACCGGGACACGCACCAACCGTGCGGGTCCCGGAAAAAACTACGACACTACGGCCAAAAGACCGACAATTACTGCAAAAAGGGCCACGGCCTCAGGAAGAGCGGCAATAATGATCATGTTTGCACGAATATCTCCTGCTGCCTCCGGCTGGCGGGCAATAGCTTCCATAGCACTGCTACCGATCTTGCCGATACCAAAACCGGCACCCATAGCAGCTATGCCTGCGCCAAGCGCACCGCCCAGTTTGGCGATTCCTGCTCCTGCTGCAGCTTGTAAAATAATTGATAACATGGTGTAGATATTAAATTAATAAACAAAAAACTCATGCATTTTCCTGTTGATGTTCCTCGTGGTGTTCCGCCAAAGCCAGGCCGAAATATATGGAAGAAAGAAAGGTAAAAATAAATGCCTGGATGAAGGCAACCAGTAGCTCGAGGAAGGTCATGAAAACATTAAAAAGAACTGAAACTACAGAAATCCCGTAGGCCAGGCCCGTCGACATCTCGGCAAAAATATAGATGAGCATGATGAAGGCCATAACGATTATATGACCTGCGGTGATATTGGCGAAAAGCCGGATCATCAGGACGATAGGCTTTGTAAATATACCCAATGCTTCAACAACAGGCATAATGGGGATAGGCAGTTTCAACCACCAGGGAACACCGGGCGTATTAAAAATATGTTTCCAGTAATCACGTGTACCGCTGACCGTAGTAATAATAAAAGTAAGTACGGCAAGTACCATGGTCATCGCAATGTTGCCCATGAGGTTGGCTCCGGCCGGCGGTATGGGGATGAGCCCCAGCATGTTATTGATCCAGATAAAGAAGAACAGGGTAAGCAGGTAGGGCGTATAGCGCTCATATTTGGGCCCTACAGAAGGTTTGATGATATCGTCGCGTACGAAGATTACGATCGGTTCAAGCCAGGTCTGCCATCCGCTTGGGGCGCTTACGGGATTTTTCCGGTAGGCCCTGCCCATGGATAAGAAAATGTAAAGCAGGAGTAAAACGCCAAAAAACAGGGAGGCTATGTTCTTCGTTATGGAAATGTCGAATGGCTGTGATCCGTCCTCTTCGAAAATCTTGTTCTTGTTCTTACCTGTTGTTTCAAGCCGGAATCCTTTGTAGGTCGCATGACCATGCTCAAATTTTGAGGACATGAAAATGGTCAATCCCCTGGATTTGCTGTAAAGGATGACAGGAAGCGGTATGCTGATATGTTTTTTCCCGATCGACATAATATGCCACTCGTGCGCATCCTTGATGTGGTCAAATATAAAATTACCGGGATTCAGCTTCTCGGTTTCCTCACTGCTTTCTGATCCGTGTGCCGCGGATACACTGTCCGCTGAGTGCTCTTCCTCTGCGTTCAACGAGGCAAACCCGCTGTTTGTCCAGGGAAGCAGGAATGCCAGCATCAGCAAGGCCTTACATATCTTTCTGTGCATACCCAAAAATGTGGCCATAAATATAAACAACTAATTTGAATATTAATTTGGCAAAGTTGTAATTTCTTTCTTGCGTTTTACGAGGTTAACCATTACATAAAGATCATAGGCCGTATAAGCAACATAAAGTACTGAAAGCGTAACTGCGAAAGGTACTGCTGATTTCGGTGAGAGGAGCACATAGATCAAAACCAGCAACAGATAGATCATAAGCTTGATAACCTTGGAGAGCATAAATCCCCTGACAAACTGATTATGCGGCCGGCTGACCGTGCGGTAAAAAGACACAAAAAATCCGGAATTTATCAGGAAGAATATGGCGACAAGAACGGGGAAGAAGCTGAAGTACCAGAGCGGGAAGAACGTTTTGAACAGCACGATGCCTGCAAAGAAAAGTATAATTGACAGGAGGAACAGTCCGATAATGGTTTTGAGCAATCCTGAATTCATGGAATTATTTTTTCTGTCGGAGGAAATCCTTTAAACTATTATACAAAGCGAGTAAAACTGACAAAAACGAAAGTACAACAGTAAAAACAGGAAAGCCGGGTTTCAACCATTGATCAAGCTTCATACCGCCAATAACCCCGATCAGGATTATGACCACCATCTGTATCGCCAGGTTAGAATACTTGGCGTAGTCATTTAGGCTTTTTGCTGTCTTCTCCGGGCTTTTCGGTTTCTTTTCCGGCATAAGGGGTTGATGTTTCTGCGGTCATGCTGCAATTACCGCTGAATTTTGCACCTGGCTCAATGGCTAATCTGCGGGTCACAATATCTCCGGTGAGGGATGAAGTAGCTTTCAAAGTCAGTAATTCCGAAACACTGATCTTGCCTTCCACCTTTCCTTCAACCACTGAGTTTTTACATACGATCTCACCTTTTACGGATCCGGTTTCTCCGATGACCACCTTGCCTTTTGTCTTGAGGTTACCCGTAAGTGCTCCGTCAAAGCGGATGTCACTGTTGGTGGAAACGTCGCCGTTTATTTCCGTACCAACCCCAATTTGGTTGATAACGTTGTTTTCAGTCTCGATAATTTTAGCCATGAATAACTGTTTTTAAATGAGATAATGAAAAGAACAAGCTCCGGCAGGCATTTGCAGACATAACCAGTATCCAACAAGTCACCGCAATGAACTCCTCCCAAATGCCGGCTGAGGAAACCGTCTTTTCAACAAATATAAGCATTACGATAGAAAATGCCTACTATCAGTAACGCAAAAAAAGATATTTTATTTCGGATCGTATGCCCACTTCAGGTATATGGAACCCCAGGTAAATCCGGCTCCGAAGGAAGCTAAGATGATGTTATCGCCTTTTTTCAGTTGTTTCTCATATTCCCAAAGGCACAAGGGTATGGTTGCGGCAGTGGTGTTGCCGAACTTCTCGATGTTGATCATTACCTGGTCCCTGTTGATTTCCATGCGGCGGGCCGTGGCTTCGATGATGCGCATATTGGCCTGGTGGGGAACCAGGAACTTTATATCATCGTGGGTAAGGTTGTTACGTTCCATGATCTCCACAGATACATCTGCCATCTTGGAAACTGCCATCTTAAATACTGCCTGGCCTTCCTGGAAGATATAATGTTGTCTGGCATCAATGGTTTCATGCGTAGGAGGATGAAGCGATCCGCCTGCATGCATGTGCAGGTGTTTGGCCCCGGAACCATCTACGGCAAGGATCGAATCCATGATCCCGATCCCGTCAGCGGCAGGCTCCAGTAAAACAGCCGCAGCGCCATCGCCAAAAAGGGGACAGGTAGCCCGGTCTTCATAGTCGACAAT
>JGI11641J44799_10000174_pt1 | contig 18370 bp, 17 predicted proteins | sample WetSurSiteA1Bulk_FD_44799 | JGI IMG/M metagenome (IMG submission 44799) | reverse complement strand
CTAATTATCGTTGTTCTCCTGGCTGGGCTGTGGCGAGTTTTTGAGCGGCGTTCGCAGGAACGTATTGCCAGTCAGGAGGGCATTGAAGATCCTGAGATCGCGGCTGCATTTGAATGGGTATCCAGAATGCCGCAAATGGGCTGGATACGCCATTTTGTTATCTCTCAGGCTGTTGTGCTGAAGAATCAAGGGAANGCAGTTGACCTGGGTTGTGGTGCAGGTCAACTTGTGATGGAAATGGCCCAGAAAGCACCGGGCATACAAATGACTGGAATCGACCTATCGGAAAAGATGCTCGCGGATGCCAGACAGACTGCACAGCGGGTAGGCTTAGAGGATCGGGTCGATTTCCGCTTGGGTAATGTGGAGGAAATTCCCTTCCCCAACCAATCCTTAGACCTGGTAATCAGNACGGCTTCGCTGCACCATTGGACCGACCCAGTGAAGGTGTTAAACGAGATTGATCGGGTGCTGAAACCCGGTGGGGCATATTACGTCTTTGATCTGCGCCGAGATATGGCTCTGCCATTTTACCTGTTGATCTGGTTCGGCACGCAGTTTATTGTTCCNGCTGCGTTGCACCGGGTTAATGAGCCAATGAGTAGCCGGAATGCTTCCTATACCGTAAAGGAATTGGTTGATCTCACCCGGCAATCCAGACTGGGCGGAGGGCAAGTCACTACCGGTCCAATATGGATTGTTTTGGCGGGGAAAAAGAGTGTTGCATAAATTAGATAAGATCTTTCGTATTGGCAATTAGAAAATGAAGTAATCGGCTAGATCGCTTTGAACTTGCCTGGTATATACGAATATTTTTTATTTTACTTGGATTGCGGGATGCATTTCCGTCTTCATGCCATGTTCAACCGTCTGCAACGAAGGTAAGACAGCATAGAAATAATGGACATGCTGAATAACTTAACCACCACTTACAAAACATCGTATCTATCTTAGCATCATGTAAGGAGATATGTTTTGTGAACGCCAGGATGAAATATAATACCTGGAGTACCAAAAATGTCACATTATCCCAATCTGGAGGTGTTTTTTGATCGCCAAACAAGCTTTTGGACGCAGCGGGCATTTGAGTTCACGCATCCTTCTTGGTGCAGCAGCCTTTTCAGATGTGACTCAAACCGAGGCGGATGCAGCGTTAGAGTTAGCATTGTCATTTGGGATTAATCACGTTGATGTGGCTGCCAGTTACGGCGAGGCGGAACTCCGCATCGGAAGTTGGATAAGGCGGTACGGCAAGCACTTCTTCCTTGCCACAAAAACGGGGGAACGCACAGTGAATAAAGCGCGTGAGGAGATTCATCGCTCGCTGGAGCGCTTACAGGTAGATCAAGTGGATCTGTTGCAGTTGCATAACCTAGTAGATCCACAAGAGTGGGAAACAGCTTTAGGGGCAAGTGGTGCGTTAGAAGCCGCTATCGAGGCACGCGAACAAGGACTGATACGTTTTATCGGCATTACTGGTCATGGGGTAACAGCAGCCTCAATGCACCGTCGAGCACTTGAGCGGTTTGATTTTGACTCCGTTTTACTGCCGTTTAGCTATGTGATGGCACAGAATGAGACATATTACAGCGACTTTTTGAGCTTAACTGAAATATGCCAATCCCGAAATGTGGCAATGCAAACCATTAAATCAATCGTGCATACTCCTTGGGGTGAATATGAGCCTAATCGAGCTACCTGGTATCGGCCTCTAGAAAAACAAGCTGATATAGATCAAGCAGTGCATTGGGTTCTGGGGCATGCGGGGTTGTTTCTGAATTCNGTGGGAGATGTTCACGTACTACCGAGGGTATTAGATGCTGCTAATCGTTTTACCGCAACTCCCACAGACGACGAAATGCAGGCGCAGATGGACAAACTGGGAATGCAACCCCTTTTTACTTGAGATAAAAGCACATCCAATTAATATCACCTTACCAAATCGGAACTGGATTAGATTTGTTCTCCATGCTTCATACCTGGAATCTGAGTTCCTGCTGCGCTAGGCTGCAATGCCAGTAACACGGTATGGAAAATAAGGACAACTTTGAGATATTTACTTCCAGAGGTGGGGTTATTTGTACGACACAGCACCATATATTTGTAGTAGACTTTATGGACAACCTATCAACCTCAACCGCTATGAAGAGGACGCGGGTTCGAGTCTTCCAGGTATACAAGTATAAAGTGATTAATCGATCTTAACTTAGAATTGACCTTCAGTATATACTACAATATTACCAGAGGCTTTATTATTCCATTTCANGGAGCATATCCATGTTCTGTACACGTGGCGCTTTCAATAAGATGAGACTNTTGGCGGAATTGCTTCTTCTCGAAATAATCATCAGCGGTCTGAGNCCTGTGCCGGTATCGTTTGCTCAAATAATTCCTCTGGATAGTAATCAGAGCTATGTGAGTGACCAGAATATCATCTACTTGCCCGTTATCTTAAATCCGTCTAAGGTTTACTGCATGGGCGATAGCCTTACGGAGGCGGGCGTGTACGAGACTGAACTTATGGCTTTGCTCGGTTCAGGTTGGTTGACCATTAATCTGGGCAAGTCCGGCGACTCGACCTCAGATATGCTAGCTCGATTCCAGGCTGATGTGATTGATCGCGGCGATGCGGATTATGTGCTAATTTGGGGGGGTGTAGTTGATTTAATCTTTTCCAATGCAGAGGATACGGAGACCAACCTTCAAGCCATGTACACAATAGCGCATAATGCGGGGATAAAGGTGGTCGCCATCAATATTATCCCGCTGAATGACATATCAGCCTCTAAAAAATTAAAGCTGCTTGCGATAAATTCATGGATCCAGGATTCAGCTATTAATGTAGATTATGTTGCGGATGCTTATACGGCTATCGAAGATCCACACAATCCGGGGAATATATTGCCGGCTTACGACTCTGGTGACCACGTCCACTTGAGTAATGCTGGGTATGCCGTTGTGGCGGAAACCATATACAACGCAGTTACGTGGACGAAGTAGAACCAGATTTTCCTGAATCTGGTGCAATGGCTGTTTCACCTAATCACACTCTACGCCTTGGGAGGACTTGGAAGGTGCTTTGTGCCAGTTTGGGAATATCCCCACGTAATAATTACGGGTTTGTCCGCTGTTAATCTCGCAGAGACCCACAATCGGCATGTAATCAACGATATGCTTTTCAGATACTAACGGTGGACATGCGCAGCGTTAGATATCTATCCATGCCGGCGGAAAGCCGCTTCAAAATAATAAGCTGAACTCATAATAATGATATACTCCTGGATGAATTTCATATACGGCAATGATTGTTTGATGAAACTCCCGAAAATATTTTTAACGATTAACCAGGAGGCCTTTGCTGCCCACCAAGGTAGCATTTCCCAGGAGCATCAATTATGAAAAAAAGTAACATCCTGCTAACAACCTGCCTGATTTTTTTCCTAAACTTATTGTTTGTGGGTTGTGCATTACAGGACGCCAAAACCAGTCGTAACAATAGCAGCCCCATCAAAACCGATCCAACCACAGTGGGTCAATCCAGCCATTCCCTGTTCATCCCGTTGGTCAGCTCAGATGATTCTTCATCTGATGCTCAAACATACACTGACCTGGATTTGAGCGTGCTAACCCCAACCGTTGAGGCTACACCAGGGGAACTCCCAACGCCAACTTTATACTGGCCCACTCCAATTAGTAATGCCTTCTCTACTCCTTATGTCCGCCCGTCTGGCGCTCACGGTCAGGATCTGCCGCCCGAAAAGTGGCAGGAATGGCCGGTGATTCCGGTTATCAGTGACCGAGCGGTAGATATTTACCGGGCAGGCATCACCCAGGGAAATAGTCCAACGCATNTTTCAAAAGTGGGTGATTGTCAGAATATCCGCCAGTACTTCTTGGGAACTTTCGATACACCGACATATTCATTGGGTGATAAATATGAATATCTACAGGAAACAATTGACTACTTTTCCGGCAGTTGGGGCCGGCTCAGTGAAGCGGTGCGTACTGGTTTTAATGTAGCTTCAGTATTAACTCCACTGTACGCCAAACCGGAAAATTGCCTGCCTGTGGAAACTCCGTTGGCTTGTGAGATCAGAATCTGGAATCCCTCGATCGTACTCATCAGCATGGAAACATGGACTCCTGATCGCCCTAACCAGGTTTATGAAAATTACCTGCGCCAGATCGTGGAGTACGCCATTTCCAAAAATATACTGCCAATCGTCGCCACCAAGGCAGACAACCTGGAAGGCGATAATGCGATTAACCAGATAATCGTCCGCGTGGCTGCCGATTACGATATTCCCTTGTGGAATTTCTGGGCTGCTACTCAGCCCCTTACAAATCAGGGGCTGACTGAGGATCGCTTCCACCTTACCCACAGGGGCAACCAATTTGATTATCCTGGAATATTGGATTTTGGCTGGCCTGTCCGCAATCTGACCGCTTTACAAGCGATTGATGCAGTTTGGAAAGCGGTAAGATAATTTTCGATTGGGAGATGNCGTGACCGCAATGTCNTTTATGTGCTGGTCTCTCTCCAACTACATAACTTTCAATCGGATAAAAACTTGCCAGGAAGACGTCTGGTGCGTTTATTTCCCGCAAGGAAATGATGTTTCGAATCCTCCAGGTCCACATGTTTAAAGCGATTAATACATCTAATTCTCCTATAGTCTGGGCTTTCGACCGCCTTTTATTGTTGATCATTTGAACGATTACCCCACACTATAATCCGACAATGATGGAGCGGTAGTCTAGCTGGGTAGTTAATCTGTAGATTAAGAAGACCAATTGGACAAAAAATCCCCCATATATGGAGGTATTGGAAATTTGCATCCCACAAGCACTATATGGACATGGGTGGTCATGGATTCGAATTTGTTGGTTCAGGAGTCTATAGGTTCGAATTCTTGGCAGGTAAACTGGTTTCTTATCTAAGGAATCTCAAGAACAGCCGTCACAGGCTCTTACTTCCTCGTTTCCCATTCCAGCACAGCAGAGCGGATGGCACGGCGCACATCCTCATCCGGCACATCCATTACCCCCTGGTATTGCTTGCCGTCCAGGGTGACCATTACCCCGCGGTCTTGTCCATCATTTACCGTGATACCTCTGGATGCTAAAGGCGTGCTAACTAGCTGTTCTTGCAGGATGTCGTTGATCTGCGAGGCAATACTCTTGAAATCCCCTTCAGGCTTCGGGGTGGGATTGAGGAATCCCCCCACCATGTCGGGCAGCTGAGTGCTGACAGGCTTGATCTCCTGAAGGGACTCAGCAGCGAAGGGTGGAGTGTATCCAGGATAGGTTTCGGCGGATTTTGGCTCAGCGGTAATTGAAAGAAAATCCTCCATCGCTTGCTCTTCAGCCGGTGTGGCAGTCTCCGCGAGGGCTTCATCTGTCGTTTGTGGCTCCGGAGTTGCCAGACTCAGCCATTTAGCAAGCACATTGGAGGCTAAACTTAGCCGGCGATGCTGTGTTGGTGAAAGCTCACTGGCAGCCATAAAGTTCTTGCCATCCATCTTCACCACAAGGTCCTGGGTTTTCAAGTGACGCATCAGCCGTGCTAATTCAGATAAATTCGGGTCAGTAGAATTGGAATTTTTCGTCCCACCCGGGGTCCGCTTTACCACGCGTTGAAAGTACCACATCAGACCAACGATGGCCGCGCCCATGATGAAAAAGAAACCTGAGATAAGAAAAACGGTGAAAACATCCATGATCAACCTCCAACGAGGATGTAAGCTGACTGGCAATGGGGACAGAAATGGGTGCCACGCTGCCCAACAGTTATCCGTGCAATCAGCGTGCCACATTCAGGGCAAGGTTCGCCGGTTCGCTGGTACACACGGAAATAATTTTGAAAATCGCCACCCCGGTAGACCCAATCGATACTGGCGCCATTACGCAATATACCATCCTGCAAGACTTTCCGGATGGCACTTAGCAAACTAGTCGCCTGCGTAATCGTCAGGGTATTGGAGGGAGTGAGAGGGTGTAATTTGGCCAGGTTAAGCGCTTCATCTGCGTATATGTTCCCCAGGCCAGCAATAAAGGACTGGTCAAGCAGAAGGGGTTTGAGTTGCCGACGATTGGCATGCAATCGTGTAAAAAATATATCAGGGGTGAGGGTAATATCCAAGGGTTCAGAGCCCAGGCTCCCCACCACCCGGTCAAGATCATTCACCAGCCATACCCGCCCAAACTTACGGGCATCCTTAAATACCAGCTGGATATCCTCATCAAGTGTGAGCAACAATCGGTCGTGAGTTTCCGGGGGAGTACCCTTGGGTCGCACGAATAGATCTCCACTCATACGCAGATGGAAGAGCAGCCAATCGTGGGTGAGATGGAAAACGAGGAACTTTCCCCGGCGTCCAATGGCTTCAATTACCTGCCCAGCCAAACGTGAGTAGAATTCAGCCGGAGAAGGTTCCGCCAGGGTGCGCTCCCAGAGCAGACACGCCTCCAGAAGGTGCCGGCCTATCAGGGCAGGCTGCCCCTGGGTGCCCAGGCGTAAATTACGGGCGATCGTCTCCACTTCAGGTAATTCAGGCATGATTGGATATGAGTAAATAAATCATCATCAGTAAATTTTGAATTCGTCCTTTAAAATGCTCATCACCAGGATATCGATATATTTACCGTCCTTGAACCCTGCCTGGCGTAACCTGCCTTCATGCACAAAACCGGCTTTCTCATAGGCGCGAATGGCGCGGGAATTGTTCTCAAACACGTGAAGGTAAATCCGGTTCAGGTTGAGAGTGTTGAAACCATGTTTTACCAGGAGGCGTACAGCTTCGGTGCCATAACCCTGATTCCAATAGTTCGTATCTCCGATCATGATCCCGAACTCGGAAGATCGGTTGCGCCAATCGATACGGAAAAAAGCCAGGTTGCCAATCAGCTTCCAGTGTCCTTCATTAGCATGATTGGAGGGTTCCACCGCTTTTTCCCCTGGTAACTTTGCCTCAATCCCCAGCACATGCTCATCCATGGGAAGCTTGAGCATCTCATCATACCAGTTTTCTTCTTCAGCCTGAGAGCCGGGATGGTGCATCAGAATTCCCTGCCTCACCTCAGGGTCATTCAGCCATTTCACAAAGGTGGGCAGGTCATCCCGTTCCACACCCCTGAAGCGAATCCGTTCCCCTGTGATCATCATACCTCCTTATACCATTTAGCCGACCATATCGACCAGTTTATCCACTACCTGGAAGGGCGATAGGCGCCTCCCCAGCAAATCTTCCAAAGCTTGCTCGTAAACCCCAGCTGGTAACCTTGAGCGAAAACCTTCCACCAGCCGATTGGTCAGCAAAATGTCCAGCTCGGTCTGTAAACGCCAACGTTCACGTAACTCCCAACCGCCGGAAGCATCCAAATGCAGCCGGTGAGCTGTAATTGCTTCAATCAACCCGGTGATCCCAGTACCTTCAATTGCCACTGTACGCAGGATGGGAGGCTCCCAGATAGGCTGAGGAAACTCAGCTTTATCATCCTGGGCGGGAACGGATGCCAATTGTCCATGATGTATGAAATGATGTGGCATGGGATGTGCTAAATCCAATGAGCCACGCAGAGCACGTTCGGTATTCTCCACACCCGGCAGATCCGCTTTATTCACAACAAGCACATCGGCAATCTCCAAAATTCCAGCTTTAATCGCCTGGATATCATCCCCAAGACCTGGGGCTTCAACCAACACGGTTGTATGAGCCAAGTGGGCGATTTCCACTTCAGACTGACCTGCACCCACCGTTTCGATCAGGATCATTTCATACCCGGCTGCATCCAACACCTGCACAACCGCGGCAGTGGCTGATGCAATTCCACCTAATGAACCGCGGGTAGCCATAGAACGGATGAACACACCTGGGTCGCCTGCCAAATCGCGCATGCGGATACGGTCACCCAGGATGGCTCCACCGGTAAAGGGGCTGGTGGGATCCACAGCGACCACGGCAACCTGACGAGGCAGCTTGCCATCTCCTGGATGGCGGTAGGAACGTGCCAACTGATTCACCAGGGAGGATTTCCCAGTACCAGAGGCTCCCGTCACACCCACAAGATGGGCATTGCCGGTGTGTCCGAAGAGACCACTCAGGGCAACCCTCCCCTGGGCTGTGCCGTTCTCCACCTGCGAAAGCGTACGAGCCAGGGCAAGCCGGTCACCTGCTAATACTGCTTGCACTAGATCCGTCTCAGTCATAATAATATATATTATGCACGAACCGCCAACACAGCTTTGCGAATATCGTTCACATACGTTTCGCTGAGGGTTCCAGGTCCGTAGATTCCAATCACACCCAGCTNTAGCAATACAGGAACATCTTCATCGGGGACGATGCCACCCAGGAAGACTTTAACNTGCTCCTGCTGGTTGTCTTTNAATAACTCGAGCACGCGGGGAACCAGCGCCATATGGGCACCCGAAAGTATGGAAAGGCCGACTGCATCCACATCCTCCTGTAAAGCAGCTTCCGCAATCATCTCCGGAGTCTGGCGAAGGCCAGTATAGATAACCTCCATACCGGCATCGCGCAATGCACGAGCCACCACCTTGGCACCACGATCATGCCCGTCTAGACCGGGCTTGGCAATTAGAACACGTATTTTTCGCTCGCTCATCCAGCCTCCATTGGGTCAATAATTGAAAATTATACCAAAGAGAAGCTACTAACTTTTAGCAATTTGTTGTTAGCGTTTTTTTCCAAAAAAGAAGCTTCCTGGAGAAAACGGGTAAGGCTGTGTATGCATTAAAAAACCAATCCATATTGGTTGTTTTATAAAATTCAACCCGGATCTTGATTGATCATCTGAGGTAATTTTTGTAACATCTAATTAACGCTGGCACGAATGAAAGGTTACAGGATTTAATGAATAAGATAAAACCCATGCCGGCTAGCGAGAAAGCTCAGCAAGCCTAAGAGATGGTACGCCTGGACCAGAAAAATGTGCTTCCATTTGTAGAGAAAAAGCTGGATTATTCGGAAATGCATAATCTACGCTCCATCTGGCAAGCTGCGATCATGCCATCCATGAAGATGATCCGGAGATAGAAAAATGTAACCATGCTTACAGCAACTGGCTGTGGATGGCACGCTGCAGCCACGGACTTCTTGCAGAGCGGTTGCCTATTGAAAAGATAATGGATTATGGGCATTTACTGCTGCAATTGTACGTGGAAAAGCTGAATAACCCCGACCTGTTAATTCTACGTGCGCTGAGAGCACATTCAGGCCAGGCTAAATCTCTCCTATATGAAATGCAGTGGTGACCACTTTGGAATTAACCAGTTCTCGTAATCAGGATGTTAACTACGCTATCCCAGATTGGAAGCTACTACAGACATATGGCGTAGAGTGTGTCTGCCGGGTGGACTGCCAAAATATTAGTGCAGCCTACACGCGTAAAGTCTCCCACCTGAAACGATTAACGATACCCGCACACCACCGCTGCACGATCATTTTAGCCATCACAGCTAAATGAGATAGGTCATCTAAAAAGACATCCGGACAGATATACTATACCTGCCAGGACGTCTTTTAATTTATTATAAATTTAGTTAATGCGCTCGAATTTCTCTCCTGGAGTTTTGCAAATTGGGCAAATACCTTGGAAAGGTCCCTCATGAGTATTCCCACAGACAGGGCATACATAGTAGTCTACTTCCTGTAACGTCTTCTGAGCCTCTAGAGAGGCAAGGGCTTTCTTATACAATTCTTCATGGATCTTCTCTACTTCCCAAGCCCATTTGAAGGAGTTCAAGGCGCGCTTCATTGACTCTGCCTCCGCATCCTTGATAAAATCCGGGTACATGGTCACCCATTCATAATTTTCACCTTCTATAGCCACTTTCAGATTATCGCTGGTGGTACCAACCCCCTCCATGGCCCGAAAATGGTTGTTCGCATGAACCGTTTCTGCGGCAGCAGCAGCCCGGAAAAGTTTTGCTATCTGAGGAAAGCCATCTGTATCCGCTTTCTTGGCAAACGCCAGATACTTGCGGTTGGCTTGTGACTCACCTGCAAATGCAGCTTTTAAATCATCAATTGTATTGGGCATTTCTTCCTCCATTCGAAAACATAGCAATTAATAAAATAGTACACGCTCTACGCACTCGCCCATTTTTTAGGAATCTCATCAAATGGGTAATAAATTTCAGGATTTGGTAGCACGTATTTGTCCCGTCAGCTTTACCTGACAGGATAATATTGATGGTGATAGTAATCAGGCTTAGGTCGGGCTATCTTTACCCGAGCTGTTCGACCAGATAAGCCTGGAGACCCATCATCTTCACCTGATCCATCTGAGCTTCCAGCCAGTCCACATGATCTTCTTCATCTGTAAGGATGGAATCAAACAACTCCCGGCTGCCATTATCACCCAGCTCATATGCCAGGTGGACGGCAGTGTTATATCCTTTAACCGCCCCATACTCAGCAGCAAGATCATTTTTAAACTGGGTCTCGATATCAGCGCCGATGGAGATCTTCTTCAGCTCGCTTACAACCGGGATTCCTTCCAGGAACAGGATGCGACCGATCAATTTTTCGGCATGCTTCATTTCAGTGATGGCGCGCTCTTCAATAGCTTTATGTAGCTTCTCGAAACCCCAATTATCACACATCTCTGAATGAACCATATATTGGCTGATGGCAGTCAACTCGTCGGACAATAAGTTGTTCAACTCTGCGATTATTTTTTCGTTACCCTTCATTTCAACAATTCTCCTTATTAAGCAAGCTTGGTATTAATATATTATGCTTATTATATATTTTCTGCGCTCAGATGGGTAGTAATATCCTTCCTGAGATATCAATCAAATATAACTCTGTGGAAAAATAATTTGGCTGTTACTTTACCCAAATAATGCAGGGCAGACCAACCCGCGGGTATTGATTAATCCCTTTCCTGCAGTGGTTTCTAAACCTTGAAATTCATAAAATCTGGTAATATTCCTCTTTCAGGCACTCTAATTAAACTTAATGAGGAGGTCGCCTTGATCAACCAGAACAAAATCGATGAGTGGATTCACGAAGTGGAAGAAAGACCAGCTTCCGCTGCGCTGATAATCCAATATATCGCCAACCGGTTGAGTGAGCTGGCTAGCCGTGAGGAAGAGCTAGCAGCTCAAAATATCGCGCTGATTAGCGGACGAAAAGTTGAGGATTATGAAAACCGTATTGCCAACCTGGAATATCAGCTGGAATTACTGAAACGCCAGCTGGGCGGGGAAATCATCTTACCCACAGAGATGCCGACCACAAAACCGCTCGTGGCAATGGTTGAAGTGTTGGTTTACAACCCTTTAGGGCAGGTTTTGCGAGTGGAATTTGACCCAGATGGTATGACCTCAGGCCAGACGATTACACAGCTTACCAGTGATGCATCCCTGGAGGATATGCAACCCAATGTGCTCGTGACCACATCACAGGAAGAGCTACTGTTTCTCTTTGATTCCGGACGCACCGTAACATTGCCGGTCTCCCATCTCCCAGTATTCAGAACCGACAACCTCCCCTGGCAGCAAGCATTCATATTGGAGCTGCGGATCAAAGAAGAACTAGCAGCCATCATACCGATTGCCAGGATGTCACTCTATGAAGCGTGCGTTCAAGCCAGCCGGCGTGGGTTCGTGAAAAAAGTAAAAACATCCATTCTTGCATCGCATATCACTGAAAAATACATCGGCACAGGTGTAAAGCTACCCGCAGATAAAACCTGTGGCCTTACTTTCACAAGCAAGGAAGACCTCTTTGTCATGGTCAGTCAGGAGGGTTATATTTTCAGCATGCAGGCGGACCACCTGCCGGTTGCCATTGAAGAAGTTGTCCATCTGGGTATTACGGACCATATTGTGACGGCATTCGCAACCGGACAAAAACCTTCCATCTTGTTCATGACCCAAAATGGTAAGGCAGTTTATCGTGACACGAGCTGGCTTGAACCGGCGAGCTCATTCAAAACGAAGGGACAGCCATTGCTCTCTAAGGAAAGGCGGGAATCGGGCACGCGGGTAGTCGGCGCTGCAGCAGTGGATGATACGGATTGGGGCATAACCCTGCATGCAGATGGAACACTCATCGCTCACAAGCTCCGTGACCTGTTAGCAGCCGGCTCTGCTGCAACTGGCCCTCAAATAGCAACAATCCTCAGCTTCTCAAGCATTCACATNCCAGAGGTAAAAGGGTAATCAGGTCGTGTTAGCAGGAAGAGGTCTTTAATAACATGGGACTGCATGTAGGAATCGATTTTGGCACCTCAAATTCAGGAGTTGGTATCTATCAAAACAACCAGGTTCACGTCTTACCAATTGATTCCAAGAATGTCGTCCCTGAAGTGGTAAAGACGATTTTATACATCACCACGGACCATAAACATTTCATAGGCCAGGAGGCGGTGGAGCTATATTACAAACAAAACATAAATCGGCAGCGGCGTTTTGTGAAAAAGTGGTCCGGTGAGATTGATTACCATGGCGCGGATATGCATTATGTGCGGGATGTTTACGTTTATGTGGACGAATTACAACCCGGCCGGCTGATGCAATTCATCAAGACTGCTTTACGTTCGGAGAAATATTCCGGCACCCAGGTGTTCGACCGTTTTTATAGCCTGAGCGATATCATATCCACCTACCTGCAAGCATTGAAACAACGCGCTGAAGCGCTTCTCCGGGACGAAATCAGTGGAGTGACCCTGGGAAGACCAGTAAAATTCTCACAAGTACCCGAGCTGGACCAGAAAGCTCAAGACACCCTGTATCAGGCTGCTATGGAGGCTGGCTTTAAAAGGATTGATTTCGAACTCGAACCGGTGGCAGCGGCGCTGTATTACGAATTANCACTCACNCANCCTCAAAACGTGCTAATTTTTGACTTTGGCGGTGGCACCCTTGACCTGACCATCATGCGATTGGGTGACCCTCACCACCGTGAGGTATTTGCTAGCGGTGGGATCGGCATCGCAGGGAGCGACTTTGATCGTGCTATTATCCAAAAACGCATGCTGACGCATTTTGGGAAGGGATCAGTACAACATGACCCGGAAATCCTCGACCTGATCAACATCATTCCCGATTGGGCGGCGCTACCAGAACTCTCCACCCCACGTGCCCGGGTAGCATTGGAACGGGCAATACAATCCGGGCAAGCCGCAGTGAGATTGAAAGCGCTTGAATCCTTGATCTTTAATGACCTGGCCTTTTCTTTTTATAACATGGTGGAGGCGACCAAGATCAGTCTATCCAATAGCGGTGTGGCAGTAGCCAGGATGAAAGAGAAGGACCTGGACATCTGGGAGCTGTACACGCGTGTACAATTTGAAAAGGATATCCAGGAACACAAGGAGCAAATTCAGCAGGTGCTGATGGAAACAGTTTCTGCCTCCGGGATGGAACCTGGTCAAATTGACGCAGTGGTCAAGACGGGTGGGTCATCTAACATCCCGGCCTTCTCTGAATTGCTTGCCAGGATCTTTGGACCCGAAAAGGTGAAGTCATCCGACATTTTTAACAGCGTCACAGCCGGGCTGGCGATCAAAGGGGGTCAGTAAAGCATGAAAGTAAACCGTGGGGGAATCTTGGTGATGATGGTCAATTAATAAAACTCTCATGCCGTCCTAAACTATAAAGACTATAATACAATTAATACCTTATTTATCCGGTATTTACTTTGAAATTGACAGATATTCATCCGAAAGGATAACGATACCTTAAAAATTCATGAGGATAACATGACAAAAAAACCAGATTTCGATTTATTTTCGGCACACAAATACTTCGCCGCACAATGTTTCAACCAGACATGGGATTACATTGACAAGCCTACCCGTACAAAAAGCGAAGAGGATTCAATGCTCCGCTTGAGCCTGGCCTCCTTGTGGCATTGGACAACGGGAGGATTGCACACCAACGAATTTATCGGTTGGTTACTGGCAGGTTTCCAGGGTGTTTGCCTTACTGCAACAGGCAGATAACGCCAGGCATTACGGTGAGTTATGCCTAGAGGTCTCTCAGAAGGAGGGGGTTCTGCCTTTTTATTTAGGCTATGCCTACGAAGCACTTGCCCGAGCGGAGCTTGTGGCAGGCAACCGGGACAAGATGGCAGATCTCCTGGTTCAGGCGCAACAGACAGCCACATTGATTTCAGATGCTGAAGAAAAAAAGATGCTGCTGAAAGACCTGGAAACGATCCGTTAAGCGGATAAGAACAAATATGTTCTAAATCAATTAACTTGGTTCTAGTATATGAAATGTTGTTGATCGTTGGATCCAAGGATCATGATTCGGACTTCAACCGATAGCCAACTCCTGGTTCCGTGATAATATATCGCGGACGGGTAGGATCAGGCTCGATCTTCCGACGCAGATTGCTCATATTCACACGTAGCAGATGCGCCTCGCTTTCATAGGCACTTCCCCATACCTGACGTAGAAGTTGATGGTGGGTTAATACTCTGCCGGCATTTTGAACCAGGATGCGCAGCAGGTCATACTCCGTGGGTGTCAGGAATATTTCCTCATTACTAACTTTAACCTGACGGCGGGTGAGATCTACTTTTAGATTATTTATTTCAAACACCGGTTCAGAACCAGATTGGGTTGAATGCCTAAGCGCAGCGCGCATGCGTGCCATCAATTCTCCACTGCTGAAAGGTTTGGTCAGATAATCATCTGCCCCTGCATCAAGTGCATTGATTTTGTCGCTTTCCTGCTCACGTACTGATAGGATGATGATCGGGATGTGCGTCCACTCGCGCAGCTGCCGGGTAACTTCGACGCCATCCAGATCTGGTAAACCCAAGTCTAGAATGATCAAGTCGGGTCGGTTGGCTACCACGATTTTCAGAGCTTCTTCTCCACCACTTGCCTCATAAACGGTATATCCCTGCGCATTGAGGGCTGCACGCAGATATCGCCTGATCGCTCTTTCATCGTCAACCACCAATACACGTAAACCAAAATCATTCATCGATCCCAATCCCTTCTAACGGCAGTCGCACCGTAATGATAGCACCACCCCCACGACGGTTTTCCGCTCGAATGCTTCCCCCATGCGACTCGACGATGCCTTTGCTAATCGACAAACCTAATCCAGTTCCGCTCACATTATCGGGTCTCTGCACTCGATAGAATTTATCGAAGATGTGCTCAAGATCATCTATTGGGATGCCTTCTCCCCTGTCCGCGATGGTTATTTCCAGGTTTTGGTTGTGTACGCGGGCTTTGATATCGATGGGCTTTTCCGGAGGCGAATACTTGAGAGCATTATCGATCACATTGACCAGCACTCGGCTAAATAACACGAAATCTAGGGATACGAGCGGTATTTTGTCTGCTATATCGATATTCACCTGGCGGTTATTGAGCGGGGTTCCGGTTTGTTCCAAGGCTGACCCGATCAATTCCTGTATGTCACTAGCCTCGCGATGAAGTTGCATGGCACCGGCTTCCAGTCGGGTAATGTCAAGTAGATTACCCACTAACCGGTTTAGCCGCTCGGCTTCTTCGCACGCGGTTTCAATCAAGCTACGCCTAACCTCTTCATCCAAGGCAGGGCTGGCTTCTTCCAGACTGCTCAAGGCACCCGTGATTGAAACCAGGGGTGTGCGTAGATCATGCGAGATGGAATTGAGCAAAGCGGTTTGTAATTTTTCGGTGGCTTCAAGCAGCTCAGTTTGGCGAGCTTGTTCAATTAATCGCGCCCCTTCAATCGCCAAAGCCACCTGGTTAGTAAAAGCATCCAGGATCCGTCGGCGATCGGGACTTAGATAGGTGTTTACTCCAATAGGCTTTATCGCTAGCACGCCTATTACTCCGCGTGTGGTTTTGAGGGGTTGGTAATGCATCGATGCATCCGGTAAAGTATCTGTTCCGCGACCAGCTTGCTGACCATGCTCAAATGCCCAATTGGCAACTGCTAGTTCGTTTTCAGCTACTGACAAACCCTGGCTGGCCATATATAGCTTTAATTCATCAGTTTCGGGTAAGAAAATAGCAACTTCGCGGCTATATATTTTGCTAATGTGGTCTATGATCGTTTTTGCAACTGCCTCCAAGCCTACCGCTGCGGTCAGGTCGCGGCCCAACTCATATAATGCCGCGGTTTGCGCTTCACGCTGTTGAGCTGCATCTGCCTGTTCGCGTACCTGGGCCGTCAGATAACTGATTACCAGGCTTACGGATATCAGACCTAAGAAAGTCAGCAGATATTCGGTATCCGATACTGCCAAGGTGAGATTTGGTGGAACGAAGAAAAAATCGAACGCGACCACACTCAAGATTGAAGACAANATGGCTGGCCCGCGTCCAAGGAATATTGCNGCAACCACGGTAGATAGCAAGTAGATAACGACCAGGTTGGTAGGTGAAATATATGGGGNAACAAGAGCGCAGATGCCAGTAGCTCCAGCAACCANAGCTATTCCCCACAAGTATCTGCGCCATGGGCGATGGGGTTGCCAGTAATGCTCAGGTTGTTTACTAGCTGGTTGGGGTTCNCTGTTGACGATATAGACATCGATTGCGCCACTCTGTCGGATAAGTTGATCTGCCACTGAACCTCGCAGCAACTCATTCCATGNTGACCGGCGAGATTTTCCGATAATAATTTTAGTTATATTTTGANTACGAGCATAATNGGTCACCGTCTCAGCCACCGACTGCCCCGGGATTGTGACCGCTTTGGCGCCCAATTCTTCTGCCAGTTGCAACATNCGATCAATGCGGTGATGTTGGTCTGGGGNCATCCTGACTTGCTGAGGAGTTTCGACATTAATAGCGTACCAATCCGCCTTCAGCTCATCTGCCAGNCGGCGGGTAGAGCGGATTAATCGTTCGCTGACCGTTCCAGGGCTGATACATACCAGTAAACGTTCACTTGCTGGCCAGGGTCCAGGGATGGCACGCTTTCCCATATAATCCAACATCTGATCATCCACGCGTTCAGCTGCCCGTCGCATGGTCAACTCACGTAAGGCAGTTAGATTCCCCTGGCGAAAGAACTTCTCTATCGCGCGCTCGGCTTGCTCTGGAATGTAAACTTTACCTTCCTTCAAGCGGTTAAGCAATTCATCGGTTGGTAAATCAATCAACTCGATATCGGTGACCTCGTCAATCACGCTATCAGGGATGGTCTCACGTACCTTGGTGCCTGTGATCTGAGCAATAACGTCATTCAAGCTCTCCAAATGCTGGATGTTAAGTGTTGTATAAACGTTTATCCCGGCTGACAATAGCTCTTCCACGTCCTGATAGCGTTTGGTATGCCGAGAACCAGGTGCATTGGTATGAGCCAGCTCGTCTACCAGCACCAAGTTTGGTTTGCGCGCCAGAACCTGGTCAATATCCATTTCTTGGAGGTGAATATCTCGATAAGTGATAGATGTAGATGGGATGATTTCCAGCCCCCGCAACATGCTCTCTGTTTCCACCCGCTGGTGCGTTTCAACATAACCCACAACAACGTCCACCCCTTCTGCTATACGCTGGTGAGCAGCTTCAAGCATAGCATAGGTTTTGCCAACCCCCGCGGCATAACCGAAGAAAATCTTAAGGCGGCCTCGCAGGCGGAGTTTTTCTTCAGCCTGGACTTGGGCTAAAAGTTTATCGGGATCCGGACGGTTACCAGGAGACAAAGTGCTCATCAAAAAACTCTCCCCATCCTATTTTATCTCATCCAGTGCTAAATTGAGGTCAAGCACATTAATTCGCGGTTCTCCCAGCAAACCAAACTGCCGTCCTTGGGTGTAACGTTCAACCAATGCTCTAACAATTTCTTCACTCAGTCCTCTTGCTCTGGCAACATGGGGTACCTGATACAAAGCTGCTGCTACACTGATATTTGGATCAAGTCCACTCCCAGAAGAGGTGACCAAATCCACCGGGATAGGCGAGTTGTTTTGAGGATCAGCCGTCTTCAAGGCAGCTATGCGGGCTGAAACCTCGTTTATCAATGCTGGATTCGTTGGCCCAAGGTTAGACCCCGAAGAAGCTGCAGCATTATAGGGGAAAGGTGATGTGGCGGAAAGACGACCCCAAAAATAGCGTGGGTCCTCAAAGGATTGACCAATTAACTCGGATCCTACAACCTGACCATTCTGTACTATCAAGCTGCCATTCGCCTGAGACGGGAAGAATACCTGGGCGATACCGGTAATTATTAGAGGATATAAAATCCCGGTTAAGAAAGTGAATATGGCAATTGAAATGATCGCCGGTCTTAATTGAGATCGCATATCAGCCTTTATTTTTGGATTCCATTGAGAACCGAATTTGCCAAGGCCTCTGCCTCAGCCAATCTTGCCCGTTCTAACGCAATTGAAGCCTGGTTGGCAAAGTTATTCAGCAAGCGGCTGCCTTCCGCAG
>JGI11641J44799_10000173_pt1 | contig 18500 bp, 13 predicted proteins | sample WetSurSiteA1Bulk_FD_44799 | JGI IMG/M metagenome (IMG submission 44799) | reverse complement strand
CAGGATCAAGCGCTTGATGGCAAAAAAGATGATCAACATCAAAGGTGTGAAGTAGCGTGGGACGAAGACCAAATAGACTACCACCAGGTAGATCAACACCAAGACGGATATATTTATATACCTTGCAGCCTTCTCACCAATCCGTACCGGTAATGTGCCCACCCCTTTGGCTTTGTCATCTTTCATCTTGTCAATATGCTTGCCGACGTTGATGGAGGCGACGCTCAAGCCAAAAGGCACCGCTGCCAGGGCGACATTCCATATATTTTCTGTAATTCCCCTAGAGAGAACGGAATACACCCCCACCACCATAATCGGACCCCAGATCAGGAAGATAGCCAATTCACCCAATGCGAGGTACTTGAGTGGGTAGGTGTAAAACAACAGCACCAGGGCACCCAGGGCGAATAATCCGATGACAAGCGGGTCAAAGTGGCTGTAGAACAGCGCATATACCCCCGAGAGGAAGGCGATCACACCACTCACCATGAACCAACGCAATTGGGTCTTCTTATCCCAAAAACCTTGCACCAATGGGTGCACCCCGTATTGCGTACGAAAGTAATTGTCCTTGTCCACCCCGCGGCTGAAATCGGTATAATCGTTGAGCAGGTTATTGGTACCGTGAGCGATGAACAGACCCAGGGTGAGTATGATCCAGGGGACGAGCGAGAAGTAATTATCGCGCCATGCCAGCAGACCGGCGATAACGCAGGTGTAGACGGTCACCAGGGTCACACCTGAGCGGGTGGCGATCAACCACTTCGAGATGATGTCGAGTTTATCCCACTCTTCCTTGTTATCCATCTTGACCAGAGTCCACAAGGCGGTTTTCCACATGGCAAAGTTGATGTTCATGGTAACTCTCCTTTGACAAAGGTATTTATTATCTCGACAGATGACAATAAGGGAAACCGATAATTAACCTTGATGATAATTATACGAGATATCATCATTCTTGGTGAGTCACTTTTACTTTCGCACCCAATGGGTGGAGCGGGTGGGTGACGATGGGGGTGAGATTTTCGTTGGAAGAGTATAATAATTCTGTTTCGTGATAGACGTATGATGATAAATCTTGGATTACTACATGACTATATCCCCAATCGAATCAACATCGCTCTCGCAAAATCCTGATTTCAACAAGCTGTGGGTAGGTCAGACCATATCGCTCATCGGCTCACAGGTGACTTTGTTGGCGATTCCAATCACCGCGGCTGTGACGTTGGGTGCCAGCTCACCTCAAATGGGATTCCTGAGTGCCATCGGGTCTGCTCCTGCATTAATCTTTGGTTTATTTGCTGGAGTATGGGTCGACCATCACAAGCGACGTATGGTGTTGATTGGATCAGATCTTGGGCGGGCGTTGGTTCTGTCAATCATCCCCTTATCCGCAATTTTTGGTACGTTGAAAGTGGAAGTGTTGTACCTGGTTGGTTTTCTAGCAGGAACGATGGGGTTGTTTTTTAATATAGCGTATCGTTCCTATTTACCTGGATTGGTTGGCCGAGATAAGTTGGTGAAAGCCAACAGCCGGCTTGAATTGAGCAATTCTGTGGCGGAAATCATCGGTCCCGGTCTTGCTGGAGGCCTGGTGCAGATCATTGGAGCGCCAATTGCCATAGCTGTGGATGCATTCTCTTTCTTAATTTCAGCGACTTCAATCGGTATGATCCGTGCCCCTGAACCCGATCCTTCCCCGGCAAGAATAAACACCCACCTGTGGACAGAGATGATACAGGGATGGCATCACGTGTTCAGTGAAGGCCGGTTGAGAGCCCTGGCAAGTTGTATCACTTCGCTGAGCTTTTTCAACGCCATATTTGAATCTGTCCAGATCCTGTTCCTTACTCGCCAGCTTGGATTGTCCGCTGTTGGTTGGGTATTATCTTCGCGAGTGGGAGTGTAGGTTTCTTGATGGGTGCAATTGTAACTGATAAGGTGGACCGGCGAATTGGTTTGGGCAGAAGCTTGCTGCTCGGAGTGCTCCTCACCGGAGGAAGTGATCTATTCTTCCCAAGTGCCGGGAGAATCCATACCCAATGGCTGGTAATCGGGTTATTAATTATAGCGCAGTTATTCTTTGGGATCGGTTTAACAATGTTCCAGATTAAGCAAGTCAGCTTGCGCCAATCACTGACACCGAACCAATTACAAGGCAGAATGAATGCAACATTGAGTATGCTCAGCTGGGGGATCGCTCCCCTGGGAGCCTTGCTGGGCGGGATGTTGGGGTTAGTGATCGGTCTGAGCCCGACATTATTCGTGGCAGCGCTTGGAGAAATGGCAGCTGGGCTGTTGTTGGTGTTTTCACCGTTGGGGATAGTCCCTCATAAAGGAGCAACATGAGCTTCGAAAATATCTCCTCCACACCGGTGACGTGCTACCTGGATGAAAAAGGTATCCCTTACCGATTCTTCAGGCATCCTGGTCAGGTGCATTCAATTGAACAGGCAGCTGAGGAACGCGGACAGCAGCCAGATCAAATTATCCGCAGCATCCTGTTCCGATTGTCGAGAGGCGGTTTCGTGATGGTACTGGTGGCGGGTCATAAACTGGTTGCCTGGCCGGCTCTCCGTAAGCATCTGGGCACTTCACGCATTAGCATGGCAAGCGAGGCCGAGGTATTGGAAGTCACCGGTTATCCACTGGGGGCAGTCTCGCCATTTGGAACGCGTCAACCGTTGCGGGTGCTGATGGACAAGGGAATCCTAAAAGACGATGAAATTTCGATCGGCTCGGGAGTGCGATATTCCACCGTGATCATGAAACGGGAGGATTTTATGNATGCGTTGGGGGAGGTGGAAGTGGGGGATTTTGCCCTTATTNGAAATGACCCATGTTGAGCATAAANAAATTACTATGATCAAGCAGCTAGAAAGATATTTATAGGGAAAATAAGATCGAAAAGCAGGTGAGAAAAACCGATTCACATGATAAGACACCTTGGATAACTTTTATTGTAAGCAACCAGGATATCCATAGGGATTTTAACAAGATCATGGACACATTATTATGCTTGTTCCAGGTTGGGGAATTTGGTGTACGAATTTCATTGATTATTTTCTATGAATATGGATAAAAAGCATATTCGGGTAAAATATAGTTGGCTTTAGATACCTTTTTATGTTCCTTTTAATAATTTAAGCTTGTTAATTCTTACATGTTTAAAGTTTGGAGAGAAATGTGAATTCCGTAAATAACAATCAAAAACCTACCAGAGTTCTTTTCTTAATTCGTAAATTTCTCTCTAGTAGCCGATACATCATTTTAATCGCCGTCTTATGTGCATTTGTTGCTTCATTGACATTGTTGGTAGTCGCGGGTGTGGAAACAGTACAAATTGTCTACCATACTTTTTCTCGAAACGTGGATGGCAAGGCAGTTAAATTACTAGCAGTTTCATTCATTGAGGTAATTGACATATTGTTGCTGGGAACGGTTTTTTACATCACTTCCCTGGGGTTGTATGAATTGTTCATCGATGAGCAATTATCCACACCCAATTGGTTACATATTACCCAATTGGATGATTTGAAATCAAAATTAATTGGTGTGATTGTAGTCATTTTGGCAGTGGTGTTCCTTGGACAGGTGGTGAACTGGAATGGAGGAAGCGACATAATATTCCTGGGCGCGGCGATTGCAATCGTTATCGTGGCAATCACATACTTCCTTGGACGACATAGTAAGGGAGAATGAAAGCTTTTTCATCAATACTCATCAGATAAGCATAAATCTTGCAACACACTCATGGTGTCAAATCTAAACGGACGGAGGAAGTATGTTTATGAACCTGATTAATCTAGTCCTGGGAATTGTCCTGTTGACCACAGGCAAGAAGCTTTATTGGCTTTTCGTGGGTGTGGTTGGATTTGTCATTGGGATGGGGCTGGCAACTCAGCTAGTTCTCAACCCACCCTGGCTTGTATATATCGTTGCTCTAGGTGCAGGCATCCTTGGGGCAATCATGGCCCACTTCCTGCAGCACTTGGCACTCTCGCTGGTCGGTTTTATTGCGGGAGCGTATGGCGCTTTACGCCTGGCAGGGTTCCTTGGGGTCACCTCCGAACCAAGTGGGTGGATGGCTTTTATCATTGGGGGTATCGTTGGGTTGTTGATCGTTTCAAGTGCATTCGATTGGTCGCTTTACATCTTATCCTCCTGGGCAGGCGCGACCTTGGTCACCGAGGCCATTGGATTACAAGCAACTGTCGGAACGGTGGTATTTTTTGCCCTGTTTGTGCTTGGTATGATCATCCAGGTAGGATTATTTAGGGATCAAACGAAGAAGAAACCTGCAGAAGTTAAACCGGAAAATCCACCAGAAACCAGCGTATAAATCGCGAAATATTCTAGCGCTCGATCTCCCAACGCTCACGGTTTGATTTCCAAGCTGGTTGGATGAGGTGGAATCGCAGCTTGGCATACAAAGCTGTGGAGATAATCCGCTTGTGCATTTTTTATTAAACGAAAACCCAACCTTTGGATGGTTGGTTTTTTTTATTACCCATGATTGGGTAGTATTCTGGGGTGCCGGTAGATCGATCCTGGCTTGCGTTTTAGAGCAGGGTAAAACGGACGTACATCGAAAAAATCATCTGAATCAATCCTTGCGAGATCTCAGACCAGTAGCGGCAGACTACCGACAGGAATATCACTAAGAAAAGCAGGATAATCGCAACAAATGTCACCACCTGGCTGGTTTGAAAGCGTTTGGGTTTGGATTTTTTTTGCGCGATCGAGGTTTGATTTGCAGCTGTTTTTTCAGGTTTGGCCGGTGGAGCAGTTGGTTTGACTTCAGCGGGTTGGCATCAGATCTGTTCCACAGAATCCACAGTATCTGGCATCTTTTCGCACTGGATGATTGCAATTTGGGCAGGTGGTGGACATGTTTGAGCTCCTATCGATCTGTAAGTTCCGGATTAAGTATCGGTCGAATGAAATATTTGTAGATGATTGCTGATGGGAATACATCCAATTTCTGAGTGGTATTCTCATGGTTGTTGGACGATGAAATTGTCATATAGAATATCCGTTCCGGGTGTCTCGTAAGTGCCAATGATCAAACCTACATTGCCTTGAGCATAATCTGTATCTGTTTGTTGCACGAGCTGTTGCCCGTTGACATACAATGTCAACATATCACCGATACAATCCAGGCGGATATGATTAGTGGCACTACCCTGGGTGATAAAATCGCTGGATTCAAGATATTCTGATCCGATGACATTGAATTCGCCATCAGCCATCTTTATAATGCCGTAATAACCATCACTGGTAATAAGGCCGAAATAAAAATGGTCATCATCCTGTAAACGGCAGATTACGCCCATATCATTTTCATCAGGACCGGCGTTCTTTGTGGCATCCACTTCAATGCTCACATCAGCAAACGAGTACTCGCTCGGATAAGCCCATGAGGTCGTATTTTCTACATTTTCAATCATACGATAAGCATTGTTATAGTAATCATCCACATAATCAGGCTCGTTAAAGCTTGGCCATCCTGAGTCAGGATTTGAGAAATCGTCATAGAAAAGCAAACTGGGCGTTGGAGATGGAATCGGGGTTGGAGTTGCGGGCTTGAGGAAATCCAATACGCTACTAAAGTTGAAGAATCCCCAAAAAAGTGTGACACAGCTAAGAGTCAAGCACAGGATCACGAAACAACCAACGAGCCATAAGAGATATTTGTCACAGCCTCTTTTTGAGCTTTTGGCTGGGATTTGCGGTGACTCAATCGTATCCATTTCATCCTTAGCAGGTGGTTGATCAACTGCATCATCAGGTTTTACAGTAGATAGCTCCGGTTCAGTGGATGATTGTTTAACTTCATTCTTGGGCTCTTCAGGTAATTGCCCNGGTTCGGTTATGGATCGGGATGGTAAGTTATCTTGAAGATTTTGGTCATTTGTTTCAAATAATCTTCCACCACAGAAGGCACACAGGTTGGCAATTTCAGGATTTTCCTTACCGCAATATGGGCAGATCATTGTTTCCTCACATTTGTTTAGGATATTTCATTGCTGTCAAATGATTATATAACTTATCGTTATTTTTCCATGATAAGAATAGCTATGGTTGAGGCCATGGGATTTCAACCCAATTGGTATAGCCATGTTTTTCCACGCCATAGACCCTGGCATGGGAAGGCTCGGAACAACCGGATTCATCCTGTACGGTTACGATGTTTACCCAGGAGCCGATGGGGGTAAACATTAACTGCCCATCCTGGCAAAGCCAGGCTTCAACCAGATAGGGGTACTGTAATGAATCGTCTCCAGCTTTAAGGAACATTGGACTCCAGGATATGGCCACGCTATCTCCAGACCGCTGAGCATTCGCGCCGGTGAGGGGTCCATAAAAGGGTGAATGGGGCAGGGGTAATGAAGCCGGTGCCAAACTCATCACCTCCCCCTTGATATTCAACAGGGATGCTTTAACCCAACAGGGATTGCTACCACCGATAGCCTGGATCACGATCCAGGTGCCCAGGTCATTACGACCGATGATCTCAATGTTGTTCCCGGGATATAGTCCGTACTTGTAAAGGTATGCTGCCCCAGGTCCGTATCTGCAATTAGCTTGCTCAAGCACAGTCCCTCTCAGGATAGCATAAGTTGGCGTGAGCGTGGGCGATGCGGTCTGTGAGGGTACCAGGGTAGTTGTGGCTGTGGACGTGGAGGATTCTGTCGGTGTGACGGTTGACCAGCGTGTTTGAGATGGCGCTATTGTCTGGCTTGGTGTGAATGGNATGAGGGTATCCGTTGGTTGATTGGATGGGGTGGTATATATTGCCTGAGTATCCAACGCATTCGTACTCATGTTTTTATCATCTTCATGCGGAGTTGCAGCGCTACAAGCAGGTAAAAAAACACCTACAGTGGTAAGAATAGTGTAAAGAAGAACCAGGGTGGAAAATTGAATTCTCATAAAGATTTTCCGCCGGGGGCCGCTGTCAAGCTAGAATAACCTCGACAACGATGATCGAAATATTATCCACACCACCAGCAAGGTTGGCAGTATCGACCAGGTAATCGCATGCCATCTGTGGTGATGCGGATTCGTTATTAATGATTTGGATCTGCATATCATCTAGCATCCCGGAGAGGCCATCCGAGCAAAACAGCAGCCTATCGAGGGGTAGGAGATCCTGGGTATACACATCCAATTCGACTTGATCCTTCTCACCCAGACAGCGTAGGATAACATTTCGCTGCGGGTGAAGACGAGCTTCGTCCTGGCTGATTTGTCCGCTTGAGACAAGTTGTTGGACAAGTGAATGATCGGTGGATAACTGCCGGATAGTTTTATCCCTGAGCAGGTAAACGCGACTGTCGCCCAGGTTTGTAAGATAAGCCTGGTTGCCAATCAGAAGCCCACAAACCAGTGTTGATCCCATGTCACTATCTGCTTTTTTACGGGCTTCGTACACAGCCTGGTTAGCTGCCTGGATGGTTTGTTTCAGCCAGGAGGTAATTTCATCTTTAGAATTCTTTTGGATACCAGCAAACTCAACAGTGGCTTTTTGTAGGATGGTTTGTATGGTCAGGCTACTGGCAAGCTCACCTCTTGCATGCCCCCCCATACCATCCGCGACGGCAAAAACTCCTACTGGTTGGGAAAGACCCTGTTGCACACGACTCAGGCTGAGACACAACAAGCTGTCTTCATTAAGCACACGGATCCTACCAGCATGGGTACGCCGGCCAATATGATAATCCAGGTTTAGGGGTGACAGCCCTGCTTTGATCGTTTGGCTGATTTGGTTTGCAAGTTTGGCACCACTGGTAAATCCTTCACCAACCAACGCCTGCTGGAATAAACGGTTCAGGTTGGGATTGAGGGAGGAATCGGGGCTGTAAGTGGCTTTTCCAGTGATCCATGAATACAAGCTGAGCGCCAGCAGCCGTACATTATTGATCTTTTCTCTGTCTGTTAGCATCGGTAATACGCGTGAGTCGCAATAATTTCGCCATACGATTCTGTCTTCTACCATTCCAAAACTAGAAGTTTGGAGTTCTTCTCCTAATACCACACCATGCGAATGAAGGTAATCAAGACCATCTGCGAGCTGTAAGCCCCATTCTAAAACCTTTGATGCCTCAGGATGCGCCGGAATCTCCTGTGAACATGGTGTAACCAGATAAAAACGTGTGCCAGCCGGATGTTCTTGTTGGAAAATCGCGATAGGGGGGTGGACATTCGGGTGTACCAGGTGAAGGTCGATCAATTGAAGTTGGTTCGAAAAACGGTCCGTATCGGCTTCCTGAAGCACCAGCAAAGGTGATAGCTGATCCATTGGAGACCCACAACGAGTACAAAATCTTTCCTGCTCGGTGCCGGTGGGCACATGGATTGTCCGGCACAAGAGATTGGAACAAATGGATACCCGAGGGGCTGACAGCTCGCAGATTTCCATAACGGTGTATACATGCTCATGCTCACTCTGATACACCAAGGTGTCAAATTGGAAACGCCCNCCGAAAATTGATCCTTCAGGTTGCGGAGCAAAACCNGACATCGCATCCAATTGCTCAGCAGGTTGTATTTGGTTGGTTTCAGGTATAGCTGCCTCAGTCGTGATGGGTTCGGGTGAGACTGGTTCGGGTGCTAAAACCTCGACCACGGTTGGTTCGGATGGTTGTATCTCAGGTTCAGGAATTTTTATTGGGTGGGGTTTGGTTGAACTTGGCTGAGCCAATAAAATATTCCCACAGTTAGCACAAAATGCAGCTTCATGGCGGTTTTCAGCGTTACATTTTGGACAAATCGTCATGGTCATCTCCTCAGAGAAGTTGTACAGGTAATTTCATTGATAATATAGAGTCCATAACAACGAAACCTCTCATATGGTGTCTTTGGCGTATATTTTCTTTCCCATCGATCTTTTCGACATTTCAACGCATATTCGCCAACATATCATGTATGGCAATCTTTTGGAAACGCCAAACCTTACCCAGCTTTATTGCAGGAAGTTCTCCACGGCGAGCCATGGAGCGAACAGTTTCAGGCTGCAACTTAAGATAGCTGGCAACCTCATCAACCGTCCATAATGGGGAGGAAGTGTCGAAGGTAGAATTTTCCAAATGAAGGGTTGAAAATGAGGCGTAACCTTCTTCGTAGTTTGGATTATTCATCTTTTTCTAACTCCTTATATCGAATATCACTGATAGTGAGGATAGTGTGATCTTGTTGCATGAGTTTATAGTGGTTTGTAGATGGTTGCATTGGTATTCGTATGGATGCATGAAACGTGCCACAGGAACATGAATCGTAAACAGGCAATGCTGACCTGCTCAACATTTACAAGGATGGTTTCCTAGTGGTTTTATGGCTGAGATTCTATACAGTCACATTCCAGGGAGCAGAAGTCTGTAAGAAAGGCTGGTTATTATGGCATACAATCGCCAACCGTAGTTATATTAAATTATAAAATTGAGGGTAATAACTATTTAAAAGATTTGGTCAACAAATATATCCCATGTGTCTTGGTAGCAAAATAGATGTAGCTAGGAAGAACAGGGTCGAAATTTATAGATTGAATCGTGTGACCATTTAATTTCTGATCCACCGGCGTCCACGAACTACCACCATCCTTTGAGTAAAATGCTCCGTTGCTACTTGTACCTGCAAAGATGCGCTCGGTGTGAAGTGGGTCAATGGTGATAGCAGTGACTTCCTGACCAGGCAAAGCCAGGGGGGTCCAGAATCCCGCCTCATACCGGTAGAGACCGTTGTCTGTACCGGCGAAAAGGATGCCGGGTATGGATGGTGAAGTTGCCAGGCAGTAAATCGTCACCGACAGGTTGGCATCCTTCCAGATATTGCCCCCATCCAGGCTGATTTTCAAGCTGCCCTGTGTGGCTANAGCAGCATAAAGNAGGTTTGAATCTACTGGATCAATCGCCAGGCTTTGGACTGATTCTCCACTCAAGCCAGCAAATGACCAGGTCAACGCTCCATCGACAGATTTATATACTCCACTACCCCCCGTACCTATGTATGCTTTTTGTGGAGCGGATGGAGCGAATGCCATTGTGAGCAGGTTTTCGCTTGCAGTTTGTATGATAGATAAGTCCGGTTCCGGATTGGTGGACACATCTTGCATTTCATGAGTGGCAAAAGGGTGGTCCTCTGGGTATGCAGGTTGGGTATCTTGTGCCAGTGGCAATCCCTGACTTACACTGACCCAACCGTTTCCATTGTTTGTATCATTCTTGAAAAGCCCGGCGGTATCGGTGAGGGCGTAGATCACTCCTGGATGAGCAGGGTCCTGCACCAGGGTGTGAACGAATTTATCTATCAAGCCTGTGTTCATCTCACTCCAGATACTCCCTCGGTCGTTTGATTGGAACACCCCTGCTCCATAAAGACTGGTAAACAAACCTTTCGGATTGGACGGTGAAAGGATGATTGAGGTCGTCATGGCGTTTTCGATGCCAGAATTTGCGGTATTCCAATCAATCCCATAATATGTACTCTTTTGTAAACCATTTCCAGCAGTACCCGCATATAGTATTTTTGGATGGGCAGGGTTGATGGAAAGGCTAGAGACATGGTCAGCCTGCAAACCCATATCATGCCAGTGATAACCGCCATCCTGAGAATTTAAAAGACCTCGATTAGAGGTTGCCAGATAGACGCTTTCCGAATTTTCGGGTGAAATGGTTATACTGGTGACTTTGGCATATTTGATGCCACTATTGGCTGGAATCCAATTATTACCTTGATCATAGGATTTATAGACCGCATCGGTGTGCCAAACCCCATAATAGAGAATATCGTCTGAAGTCGGGTTAACGATGATAGCTCTACCAGACAAATCCTGGATGCCGTTCTGCAAAGGGTACCAGTTATCCCCATAGTCTGGGCTAAAATAAGGACCATGCTCGTGCATAGCAGCAAACACGTTTTTAGTATTCTTAGGACTCACTGCAAGCGAATAAACCCAATCCTGTGAATCTGGATCAGGCTCATTTGAAAGCACCGGGATCCATGACTGCCCAGCATTTGTGGATCGATAAACGACTCCGTTCCAGGGTGGAGCGCCATTATTGGATATGCCACGCGTGGCGGCGTAGACGATGCTGGTATTAGCGGGATTAATGGCAATGGAATAGACTATTGCCTGGTCCTGCATACCGGCCCCGGACCATATCCAGGAATTTCCGCCATCCGTTGACTTGAAAATCTGGTTCTTATAAGTACCTGCATAAAGTGTAGATGAGTTTTTTGGATCGATAGCCATGGAATTAATATATAGGTTATCCAATCCTACGTTCACAGCCAGCCATTTTTGCCCACTGTCCTGGGTTTTAAATACACCTGCGCCCCATGAGCCGGCATATAATATCTGTGGGTTAAATCGATCAATGACAACGGTTGTTATGTAACCACCGTAGGGTCCGATCCAGCCAGTCATATTAAGACTGACCAATGGCAGGTAAGTTGTATTGGTTATAGCCTGTCCAGCAGACGAGAAATAGCTGCTAATAAAAAAAAGACCAGTGAGTAGGATTGGGATAAGGATACGCTTAATTTTTAGATGCATGGCTGAATATTATATACGCAAAAATGAAAATGTTCGTTATACTAGCTTTTAAAATTCTATGTGATTTTACCATGATGAGGGAAGCGTGTCGAAACATATTCTGATCGTTGATGATGATGCTCTGATGAGGCGTAGCCTGGCGTTCAATCTGGAGCAGGCGGGCTATCACACCAGCACTGCAGAAAGTGCTGAAACCGCGCTATCAAAGGTTCACCTGGAAAAGCCTGACCTGGTACTGTTGGATATTGGTTTACCTGGCATGGATGGACTGGATGCCTTGCGGGAGCTTAAACTGCAATTCGATCTGCCAGTGATCTTTCTTACCGCGCGTCGACGCGAGCTGGATGAAGCCCTGGGATTGGAAATGGGTGGCGATGATTACATCACCAAGCCCTTCGATCTTAATGTTCTGGTGGCGCATATCAAAGCAGTTTTAAGGCGCTTTGAACGTAGCACAACCGTTNCAACNGATCAGGTGGCCTTGAATCATCAACCGCTTGTAGCTGGAGATCTTATCATCGATCCACTCACGCACCTGGTAACTGTTGCCAACAGGCAGGTTGACCTACCACGTAGGGAATTCGACCTCTTACACGCCTTAGCCCTTCAACCAGGGCGAGTGTATACCGTGAATGAGCTCCTCGGTATGGTGTGGGGGGCGGAGTTCATTGGACAACCTCAGGTGGTCTATGTGCACATACGCTGGTTACGCGAAAAAATAGAGGAAGAACCAAGCCGTCCGCGCCGCATCGTGACCGTGCGCGGCGTCGGTTATAAGCTGATGGTGGAGGCAGGATAATGTTCCGTAGTTTGCGTTCAAGGTTGATCCTTAGCCAGGTGATTCCCCTTCTGGTGATCATACCGATCATGGGTGTTGCTCTGGTGAAACTTATCGAGACTCGGGTGCTGTTACCAAGCATATCAAGGGCTTTGATGAATAACGCAGTGCTATTGGCAAATCTTGCTGGCAATGAGCAAGAACTGTGGTCCAATCCGGCATACGCAGAATACTACCTGACCCACCTAAGGCAAAGTATTTCTGCTCAGGTGATGTTCCTGACCCCAGGAGGACAGTTGATGGCATCCTCTGATCCTTCAGATGCAGACTTGCTNGGGCTTGTTTTCGATGTTGAGGGGGTTTCCAAGGCNCGTGCCGGGCAGGTGGCAAGTTTTATATATTCCAATATCTCCTCACCGTCAGAAGTGATTGATGTGTTCGTACCGGTGATCAATCCAAACCAGCAGATGGTGGGTATTTTACGCATGTCGTATACTTACAACACCATCTATTCTGAACTGCTGCAATCACGTTATGTCATTTATGGCATCCTGGCAATTGGGCTCCTGGTAGGTATTATTCTGGGTTGGAGTCTGGCTTTGAATTTAAGCAGACCCATTCGGCAGGTTACCCAGGCGATTAATGACCTGGCTTTAGGTAACAGGCAGGCAGAGGTAATCGCCCGCGGGCCTGAGGAAATCCAACTGCTGGCACAATCTTTCAATTTACTCAGTGAGCGTTTGAGCAATCTGGAAAAAGCCCGACGGCAGCTGCTGGCGAACCTGGTGCATGAGCTTGGGCGTCCTCTGGGTGCGATCCGTTCTGCCATCCAAGCACTAGCGGGTGGAGCTGGGAATGATGCTAAGCTCCTGCAAGACCTGACTACCGGGATGGACGACCAGGCTGCCAGGTTGCAACACCTGGTGGATGACCTGGCACACCTTCATGACCAGGTTTTGGGAACGCTTGAGCTGGAATATCAGCAAATATCATTGAGTGACTGGCTCCCCAAACTTCTTCGCCCATGGCAGGAGGCAGCTCACGCCAAGCATCTCACCTGGAGTATGGATATTCCACCGAGCCTGCCTGTGATCTCGATCGACCCGAACCGTATAGCTTCGGCTGTAGAAAACCTGGTGAGTAACGCCATCAAATACACACCATCTGGTGGAGAAGTCACGGTCAGTTCATTGGTTGAAGGTCACGAAATGTTGATTCGTGTATCCGATAACGGTTCAGGGATTGGAATCGACGAACAGGCTAAGATCTTCGAACCTTTTTATCGAGGCAATCAAGGGAAACGTTTCAAGCAGGGGATGGGGCTCGGACTAAGCATCGCCCGCGACGTGGTGGAAGCCCATGGTGGAAAGATCAGTCTGGAGAGTGAAACAGGTATGGGTAGCACATTTACCATACACCTGCAATTGGTGAGGAGCGAGCCTGCAGCTACAACAACTTTATAAGAGAGCAAATATCCCAAAATACCGTAGTAGTAGTAAGGGCTGGTTGCAACCAGCCCTTACTACTTTTATATCGAAAAATGGTTATTTACAGATAAGGTTTTCTTAAGCTCTGCTTAGGATGGAGATAAAGACATAACTTACCCAGCGGACTATGATAGTGGTGTAAATAAAGCAAAGAAATATAAACACATTTAAATTGGAAGGAAAATATGAAAAAACAACTTATCAGCATAACAAGTATCTTATTAGTGTCAGTTTTTGCCTTGTCCGCTTGCAGCGGAATGTCGAATGTTGGTTCAATCGTTACTCAGCTGGAACGAGCCCAGGCAGCTGTTGAAACATTGACCCAAGCAACTCCTGTTGCATCGAATACTGACACCTCCGCAGGTTTATCAAAATCCACCACGAATACCACAACCGATTCACCTGCAATTTCTTCAGGCTCGGATTTGTTGGCAGCCTATGAAGCAGCCCTCGAAAATGTCTATACAACTGTTAGTCCTCAGGTGGTCAATATCCATGTCATGATGCCAACCAACCTGGCTGATTTACAGAATATCCCTGGCCTTGAAAACATCCCTGGTTTAAATAGTGACCAGCAGCAACAGATTCCTCAATTCAGCCCTGCGTTGGGTTCCGGGTTTATTTGGGATACCCAAGGTCATATTGTAACCAATAACCATGTTGTGGATGGGGCTACCGATATCCAGGTCACTTTCTCGGATGGTACGACCGTACCAGCAACAGTAGTGGGCACAGACCCCTACAGCGACCTGGCAGTGATAAAAGTGGATGCCTCTACAGACAAGCTCAACCCTGTGACCATGGCCGACTCAACCAAGGTGAAGGTAGGAGAGATTGCTATCGCCATCGGAAATCCTTACGGACTCGAAGGTACCATGACCGTTGGGAATGTCAGTGCCATCGGACGAGACTTACCCTCCAGCCGGGTGGATCAGAATAGTGGTGCAACGTATTCCATCCCGCTGGTAATCCAAACTGATGCATCCGTCAATCCAGGGAACTCGGGTGGTGTGTTGGTCAATGATCAGGGTGAGGTGATCGGTGTGCCATCTGCAATTGAATCTTCCACTGGTGCGAGCGCTGGTATTGGTTTTGCCATCCCAGCAGAGATCGTCGAAAAAGTGGTTCCGTCATTAATATCAAATGGCAAGTATGAACATCCCTACCTGGGTATCAGTGGCAACGATATGACACCTGCGATCTCCGAGGCTATGAATCTGCCATCCGATACGCGTGGTGCCNTGGTACAGCAGGTATCTCCGAATGGNCCTTCAGAAAAAGCTGGTTTACAACCCAGCACTACTACAGTGACCATCAATGGGACTGAAGGTACTGTGGGTGGAGATGTGATCATCGCTATCGATGGGCAGCCCATTAAAAATATGTCGGACATCATTGCTTACCTTGCGGTTAACACCCAGGTTGGGCAAACCGTGCAACTGACTGTCCTGCGCGATGGCCAAACCAAGACCGTTGATGTGACTTTGGGCAGCCGTCCGACTCAGTAATTCGGGTCATACAATCATCCCTGTCTCCCATGAATCGTAAAGATTTAGGGAGACAGGAAAAAAAAGAGGTTTTAAAATGGTTATCCGCCGCAGTGTACGTATACTGATCATTCTGGGTTTCCTGTCCGCATTTTTAATGGCAGGATTTACCGGTGGTGTGCTGGTGGATCGATTCCTCATTCCACCAACAGTAGCCTCTGCCAACAACACGACTCAGGGTGGTGAGCTGAATTTGATTGATCAGGCATACCAGATCATCCAACAGAATTATGTGGATCGTTCGGNCACCAATCAGACTCAGCTTGAATATGGAGCCATCAGTGGGATGGTGGACGCGCTTGGAGACACCGGTCACAGCCGCTTCTTATCCCCAGAAATGGTCAAAGAGGAAAACAACTTCACCCGGGGTGCATTTGAAGGTATCGGGGCTGAGGTGACAACAAAGGATGGACAGGTGGTCATCGTTGCAACCATGGATGGTTCTCCCGCCCAAGCAGCGGGGGTCAAAGCGGGGGATATCTTTGTGAAAGTGGATGGGGTCGATGTTACAGGTATGTCGATTAACGATGTTGTCAGTAAGGTATTGGGACCAGCCGGCTCGAAAGTGACCATTACCTTCCAGGATCCTCAAACGGGCGAGCTCAGGGATGTGACCATCACCAGGGCAAAGATCAATCTCCAAAATGTGACCTGGAATATGATACCCGGCACCACGCTGGCACATGTGAAAATATCTGCCTTCAGTAACGGAGTGACTAAAAATCTACAAACTGCTTTAACACAAGTCAAATCGCTGGGTGCAACAGGTATCGTGCTCGATCTGCGCAATGACCCAGGTGGCTTGCTGGATGAAGCTATCGGTGTAGCCAGCCAATTCCTGGGTAGTGGTAATGTCTTAATGGTCAAAGATGCCCAAGGGCAGGAAAAAGCTCTGGCAGTTAATCCAGGTGGATCGGCTGTGACCATCCCGTTGGTGGTACTCATCAATCAGGGAACTGCCAGTGCAGCAGAGATTGTGGCTGGAGCAATTCAGGATGCACATCGGGCACCCTTGATCGGTGAAACAACCTTTGGCACAGGAACAGTGCTGAATAATTTTGATCTCACTGATGGTTCTGAAATCTTATTGGCCACTCAGGAATGGCTCACTCCCAATGGGCGGGTCATCTGGCACCAGGGCATTGCTCCAGATACAAGCGTGAGTATGCCAGTGGATGTGCTTGCCCTGACACCATCCAGCGAAAAATCTATAACAGCAGCTCAGCTGCAAAACAGTCAGGATGCACAACTGTTGAAAGCGATTGAGTTGCTTTCACAGGTGGGTGGTGCAGGCAAAAAATAAGCAAGTTGATTTGTGGTAAGTCCATCCTCCCTGGAAGCCTCTACTCCATTCCGGGGAGGGTGTGTTTATTCAAGATCTATTCCATCCACACGGAGAACCCTGGAAATGGAAAAATATGTTTTTATCAGGTCGCGCAAATATATACCCCTGCTTCCCCAGGTGTCCAGGTGATGCCTTAGTGGTCATCGAAACTCGTGAAAATTATTCAACGGTAAATTTTTCCCTATAGACAGGGTAGTAGACCGCCTTCTCATATTGATTTTTATTCCGTTGGATGAAGGAGCATACCTTTGGGAAGCCAACTTTATGTGAGGGTTATCGGTATCTAATATGCTTTTAATTGTGTAAAACCTCCAACCACTTTCCCATTGAACTGGAAGCCCATGAGTTCACGGTGAAAATGAGTTGGAAATTGGCTGTGAAAGTCAGTGATTCATTCATACTGTATGACTCTTGCCAGAAAGGTCTCTTCAAATCAATCAGACTTATACGAAAGCTTTCTCCACTGTTTGAAATTACGACATTCAAAATGAGTAGATCTGGGCATCATCATCACCTAGCTGTATCTTCTCGCGTAAACTAAATTTCTATTATTTTAGATTTCAAGAATTTCTAAGTGGGATTGGACTTTTACAACTAAAAGGCTTAATCCGCGATTGTGCCGATGGTGTTTTTAAGGGGCGTTATTTCAGGTGAAATTGGCCAGGTGGGCAGAACCAACCCCTTTGGGGGTTGAATGATACCAGGTAGGTCAGCTTCCCAAACTAGATCTATTGGATTGATTCTCGACTGTGGGAAAGGATGGACCCGCTGATGTTCGCCTGCTAGGCATATTTTTTCTAATAGAGTTTCTATAATATTGTTCCAGGTGTACCTTGCAGCCACCTTAGGTCCTGCCAGTCGGATTGCCTGGGATCGATGTGGATGATCGCGTAAGAATTCAATCACATGGACAAGCTCAGAGACGTCCTCTGAATCGAGTGCGATCGCCCCATTCCCATCCATGGAATAAGTCTCACCCGTACAGCCGGTTATAGCTACACCGCCGGCTGCCATCGCTTCCAAGCCCACCAATCCAAACGGTTCATGCTTGCTGTTTGCTAGAACAAAGTCAGCGGCAGCGTAGAAAATGCGTAGCATAGCTGGCGACATACTGAAGCGTAGGTTATATACATCAGCTACACCGGTAGCGTGGATGACTTCCAGGGCATCCTCCCAAGATTCAGGATGATCGCTCACCTCTTCAACAACCAAACCTAATTCCCGCGCATGATTTAAAACCTGGCCTCCGTGGGCTTCGATGCCGCCGCGGCATAAGAAACGGATTTTTACGCCGTTTTGTTTAAGACATGCCGCTGCTTCAACAGCCGACATCCAGCATTTATCTGGATCGTATCGAGCTACCTTAAACATCAGTAATCCGTCTTCACCCGCCAACCTTTCATGCACACAATTGGCTTTTTCTTGAGGGATAGGCTGAAGTAAATCTGAAGGGATGCCATTCGGAATGATTAGGGGATCCAGGTCAAAGTCACGCATTATGTGTTTCATATACCTGCTAACCGTTGTTAGGGTGGCCACAAAATCTAGACGTTTCCAATCGAGACGATCAAAACCCTTAGTGTTGTTAGCATTCCACAATAAGATCGAGTTCGCTCGTAAACCTGCTTCATAAAGCTGGTCACTCAATCGGATCAGCAACTCAGCAGTTTGCCATTCTTCAGCCAGTACTACCAAGCGTCGCCCCTGTGTAATGGCTGGAGCTGCAATCTGATCGACGATATATGGCGGGACTGAACGGGTAAAGTCGAAGAGTTTTCCCTCCTCG
>JGI11641J44799_10000170_pt1 | contig 18625 bp, 20 predicted proteins | sample WetSurSiteA1Bulk_FD_44799 | JGI IMG/M metagenome (IMG submission 44799) | reverse complement strand
GAAAAAGCCAAACAGTACCATCAGCCAGCCTAGCCAAGTGAGCCCGTAGANNGTAACNGGATATATCAGGCCGATAATTCCAACNACCATAATCANGACGAGCCGGTCGGCCCTCCCAAGCAGCCCGCCATAAAATCTTCCGACACCAACAGCCTGGGCCTGTGTTCCAAGGTAGGATGCCATAAGGACACCTGTCAGGGCAAAGACACCGACCGGCCACGGAACCAGACCACCGGCAAAGAGTCCACAGATGATAAAAATATCGGCATACCGGTCTACGGCATGATCGAGAAAATCTCCCCGNAGACTCTGGATTTTCATCTCACGGGCAACTGCACCATCCATCATATCACAAAATGCATTNACAGCAACGGCTACTATCCCCCAGAATTCCAACCGGAAATAAAAAAGGACTCCTGCAGCTGCTGACGCGAGAAGGGCAGCAATGGTAAGAAAATTCGGGGTAATTTTGAGTTTTACGGCGATAGAAACCAGGGGGTCAGTGAAAATTTTTGCGTGAGCGCGGTACTGGTCGAGAGTCATAATCATACCTCAAGGAATGCTGTCCAGTCTATTGTGCCAAACTCTGACGGAATATCTCCTTTTACGAACCGTTCGATCTGATCTGCGCAATACGGCACATCATGAACCGTTGTATCAAGTTCAAGGATCTGATAAGGCTTAAACTCCTCTACGGTTTCGATGAGGCAGACATCCAGCACTTCAGCCTCGATATTCTCAAGGATCTTTTCCTCACGGTAATTCCGGGAAGCGAGTCGATTCTTCAATATATCCGGCCGACAACGGAGCACAACAATGCGGTCGCAGGGAAGCAGGTGGGCAATGTGCCCTTCGACAAATCCATCTACTGGTACAAACTCAGCAGCCCAATGATCAATATCGATAATACGGGAGTCCCGTTCCTCATCATTTGCAGAAACATACGGTGCGACTGTATCATTAATATGGACAATCGTATGTCCCCTTCGGGCTAGTTCTTCACTTACCATGGATTTTCCCGTACCTGGTGTTCCGGTAATGCCGCACATCATAAGGTATTGATCGCCTCAACGAACATTTCATTCTCCCAGTCTTGGCCGATGGAGACTCTTATATAGTGATCAGCCAGACCGGCAAAACTCCGGCACGAGCGGACAATCACACCCTTTCGTGCCAGTGCCTCCACCATATCATCGCTCCTGCGGGGAGAGATATCAACCATCACGAAGTTCGAATCCGAAGGAAGGACCGGGTATTTCACTTCATTTATGAACTTCTTCCGCCAGAGTTTCACTTGTGCAATGTACCGTTCCGAATGAGAAATGTCCGTAAGCGCTGCAGCAGCTGCAGCTGCAGAGACCGAGTTGACCGTAAAAGGCGTGCCGGCACGGTTGTACCAAGGGGGCAACCAACGGGGGGTCAGGGCATAGCCGATGCGGAGCCCGGCAAGGGAATATACTTTCGAGAAGGTACGGCCAATAATGAGGTTTTCGTGTTTCTTCATAAGCGGGAGGTAATTGTAGTCTGAGAACTCCACATAGGCATTGTCAAGGAAGAGAACACCTTCAATACCTTCGATTAGTTCGCTTACAATATCATTTCCGGTTGCATTTCCCGTAGGATTATTGGGAGAACACAGTATGGTGATCTTCGAATCGCGTGCTGCACGGATCACGGTTTTTGGATTAACAGAGAAGTCTGCTTCCCTTGGAACGGTGACAACTTCTGCACCCTGACCTATTGCCGCAAGGGCATAGAACGAAAAGGTGGGGGTAGAGATGGCTACCTTTTCACCGGGATCTACCAGCGTGCGGATGACAGTCTCGATGACCCCATCCATACCCACGCCAGTGACAAAGGGGTATTCCCCATAATATTCCAGGAGCGCATTTGTCAGGATATTGACTGTTTCGTCGGGGTACCGGTTTACGGACAGGAGTGCCTGCCTGGCAGCTTCCTGTGCGACAGGTGAAGGGGGCTCGGGATTTTCATTGCTTCCAAGCCGCGCAATCCGGTCGATACCGTACTCTCGTGCAATATCTTCAGCTTTCCTGGCAAACACATATCCGCTCTTTTTTTTATAAATTGACCTGACCAAGCGCTCCATCAATCACCCTGACCACACGGTCAATCTCTGCATCAGATATTACAAGCGGAGGTACCAGACGCAGGTTCCCGTCAGCTGCACAGTTAACCAGCACTCCCTGCTCAGCACATTTCTTCTGAATATCCGGACATTTATCCCCAGTACTAATACCAATCATCAGCCCCCTTACACGGGGATTATACGATGCCAATCCCTTCCGGAACCGCTCTCCTTTCTTCTTGATATCAGGAAGGATCTTTTCGATCACGCTGATTGTCGCAAGCGATGCCGCACATGCAAGTGGTCCACCGGCAAACGTGCTTCCGTGCTCGCTCTTTTTAAATTCGAGATCTTCTCTTGCAAGAAGTGCACCCATCGGAAATCCGCTTGCGATCCCCTTTGCGAGTGTGACAATATCAGGTTTTGCCTTCGTGTGATGGATAGCAAGCCATTTCCCGGTCCGCCCCATTCCTGTCTGCACTTCATCAGCGATCATGAGGGTCCCAGTGGCATCACAAATCTCGCGAATCCCTTCAAGGAAGGTATCGGGAGGAATAATAACTCCCGCTTCACCCTGAATCGGTTCGACAAGCACACCTGCAGTATCTTTGTCTACCACCTTTTTAAGTCCTTCAAGGTCGCCGTATTCAACAAATGAGCAAATAAGCCCGAGCGGTTCAAAGGGTTCACGGATCGCAGGTTTGTGCGTGACTGCAAGGGAACCGACTGTTCGGCCGTGGAACCCGTGCGTAAAAGCAACAAATTTTTTCTTCCCTGTCCTGACACGGGCAAGCTTCAATGCCCCATCCGTTGCTTCTGCCCCAGAATTTGAGAAGAACGTTTTGTGCATGCCAGTAATTTCGACAAGTTTCTTTGCGAGGTCCCCCTGATGAGGTACATAATACAGATTGGAGCAATGGATGAGCTCATGCGCCTGATCGCAGATCGCCTTAACTACCGCTGGGTGGCAATGCCCCGTGCTGCAAACTGCAATACCTGCTACGCAATCAATATATTCCTTTCCTTCCGCATCCCACACCGTGGACCCTTTACCTTTTACAAGAGCCATATCACGCGAGAAAGCGGGCATAAAATAGCGTTCGTCGAGCGCTTTTAACTGACTGGTTTTTTCCATTCCCATCACTTGAATTTTTTAAATTGTTCTTAATCTTAAGATTGCACCTTTATTCATATTCAATGGTCGCCGGCGGTTTTGCTGAAATATCATATACCACCCGGGCAACACTCGGGATGTCAGCGGTGATGCGTGACCCGATTCTCATGAGATGGTCGAACGGGATCTCAAGCGGATCTGCTGTCATACCATCCCGTGAGTTCACAGCTCGGACAGCAATTATCCAGCCATGGATGCGGTTGTCACCCTTTACACCGGTTCCAAGACCGAGAAGCGCAGCAAAACACTGCCAAGGGCGGTACTTTTCAATAAGTTCGTCCTCTACAATCGCGTTTGCTTCCCGTATGACTGCGACCTTGTCCCGGGTGACTTCTCCCAGCACACGCACAGCAAGCCCCGGACCCGGAAAAGGCATACGGTGCTGGATCTCTTTTGGCAGGCCTAAAGCTCCCGCAACTTCCCGTACTTCATCTTTGTAAAGATCGCGGATAGGCTCGATTACTTTGGTAAATTCCATCTCAATCGGCATACCACCGACGTTGTGATGACTCTTAATACCACCTTCACTCTCAATGCGATCCGGGTAGATGGTTCCCTGCAACAGACATCTGGCACCCTGGTTTCTTGCTTCGCGTTCGAAAACCCGGATGAACCGTTCGCCTATCGCCTTGCGTTTGGCTTCAGGATCCGTAACACCTCTGAGGGAATCAAAAAATTCTTCCCCGGCATCAACTATCTGTAGATGGATGTTCCCAAAGATCGTCCTGATCCGTTCCGTCTCTCCCTTACGCATGAGGCCGGTGTCAATATAGATCGGTATGAGATTATCCCCTATCGCTTTGGCGGCCAGAGCGGCACAGACTGAACTGTCGACCCCTCCTGACAAGGCCATGACGACCTTATCGTGACCAGCAGCTGTTTTGATCTCCATTATTGACTGGCTGATAAATTTTTCTGTATTGACCATACTATCGTCCTGTTATTTTGTTCGTTTGTTTGCCCTGCATGCCTCAACAAACCCAAGATAAGGCGGAGATGGCCGGGTAGGGCGCGATTTGAATTCCGGGTGGAACTGCGTTGCAAAGTAAAACGGATGATCCGGAAGTTCAAGGCATTCCATCCGGTTTTTGTTAGTTGCCGAAAAGACGAGTCCTGCTTTTTCCAGGTCCTTAATATATCGCGGGTTTACTTCATACCGGTGGCGATGTCGTTCGGTTATCTGTCGTTCACCGTAGAGTTTGAGAGCAAGTGTCCCTTCCCGGATATCTGCAGTATAATTGCCAAGCCGCATCGTCCCGCCAAGTTCATTGAGACCTTCCTGCTCCGGAAGGAGTGCTATGACATGCGATCCATCACCAAATTCCTGGCTCGTTGCATCCGAAATACCTGCTTTATGACGGGCATATTCCACGGTTGCCAGCTGGAACCCAAGACAAAGCCCAAGGAATGGAGTCTTGTTTTCACGGGCAAACCTGATCGCTTCGATCTTTCCTTCGACCCCTCGTTTGCCGAATCCTCCGGGAATCAGGATGCCATCAAAATCCTTCAGCTGGCTCCGTTCGTAGCGTTCCGCATCCAGCCATGCAATCTTCACTTCCGTTGAGAGAGCCCGGCCGGCGTGCTTGAGTGATTCCTTGATGCTGATATAAACGTCCTCGATCCCGTACTTGCTCACAATTGCCACGGTAACCCGGTTGGTATACTCTTTATTCACGATTCGGTACCATCCGGAATCAACATCTTTTTTATCCAGACCGAGGTGGGCCATAAGGACATCGGCAATACCCTCTTTTTCCATCTCCATCGGTACTGCATACGTATCCGAGGCTGTAGCCGCTGAAATGACAGCACTTTGCGGAAGATCGCAAAACGCTGATATCTTGCGTTTTGTGCCTGCCCCAATAGGATTCTCGCTCCTGCCGACAATGATATCTGCATGGAGTCCCAGTTCACGGAGGGCTTTTACCGAGTGCTGGGTAGGTTTTGTCTTCATATCCCCCATCGTGTCCTCCGGGATTAGCGTCACATGGATCAGGATATAGTCATGGGCCGGCAGTTCACCCCTCATCTGGCGGATTGCCTCTAAAAACGGCATACTCTCGATGTCTCCAACGGTCCCACCGACTTCCACAAGGCAGATATTCGCTTTCGTACTGTCAGGGAAATCTTCCTCAGCTGCCTGCCGGATACATGTCTTGATCTGGTCGGTGATATGGGGGATGATCTGCACGGTCTCTCCCAGAAAATCACCACGGCGCTCTTTTTCAATAACCGTTCGGTATACCTTACCCGTGGTGATATTATGTGCGGCTGTGAGCTCGATATCAAGGAATCGTTCATAGTTTCCGAGGTCAAGATCAACTTCGCTTCCATCCTTGAGTACAAAAACCTCTCCATGCTGTGCGGGATTCATCGTCCCTGCGTCAATATTGAGATAGGGATCGATCTTGACGGCAGTTACCCGGTAGCCGCGGTTCTTCAGGATTCGCCCGACAGAAGCCGCAGTAATCCCTTTTCCCAGCCCGCTCATCACACCGCCGGTGATTATAATGTATTTCACTTGATCTCCCCGATTGATTTACAGATTGCTCACGATCCCTATTAGTGTTATCTCATCGATAGGGGGAGGGAAATTTAACATAGATCTTAATTGGATTTTTCCCTCAATTATCGCATTTTTGGAATGACCCCAAAGGATCATTGCCCCGTACAAAATACCTTTAATGTGCGAACATCAAATATGGATCGGTATGAAAATCAGGTATATTGTATACATCCTTTCAATACTTTTATTAATTGGCGTTTTTGTTGCACCAGTTGCAGCAGAAGAGAACCAAACGCCGGATGCAGGGACTACCTATTACAACGCTGGGATTAAGTTACTGAATTCAAATGAATATGAACGGGCTATTGCACTTTTTGACCAGGCCCTTGCATCAGATACAACAATGATCCGGCAATCTGATGCGCTTTTGTATACCTACCAGGGTAAATCGTATGCTTTAATTCATTTGAATAGATACGAAGATGCAGTCCAGACCATTGATGAAGGGTTGAAGGTCTACCCGAAGGATATCATGTTATGGAACAATAAAGGCTATGCATCCTATAATCTTGGAAAATATGCAGATGCTCTCAAATCCTACGATAATGCGCTGAGCATTGACCAGAACTACACTCCAAGCCTGGTCAACAAGGGCGACACACTCTACAAAATGGGAAGATTTACGGATGCTGTTGATGCCTACAGTAAAGCAAATGTAACAGATCCGGGCAACACAAAGGCAATGGAAGGGATCGAGAAGGCAAAGACCGCTGCAGCATCAGAAATTCCGCTCACTCCCATCGCCATCATTGTCATTCTGATAATAGTTTCCGGTGGTATAATCTATTACTTGAAATTCCGGAAACCAGCAGAAGAGAGACCTACAGAAAAGAAAACGAAAGAAAAGAAAAAATAACTCTATTTTTCGTTATTATTGGTCGTCAAGGCAAACGCTGCTGAAGTCCGTGACAGCATTGTCATACCTTCATTACCAGTATATACCTCTCCTTCTGCAAATGCTACCCGGCGCCCCTTGCGGATTACCCGGGCCTTTGCAACGATATCACCATCCTGTACTCCCTTGATGAAGCTTGTGGATTCAGAAATGGTTGCAATACCTTCAGTTCTGGAAAGCAAGGAGTACAGCGCAAGCGCCATTGCTTCATCAGCAATTGCTGCAAGAATCCCACCCTGCAACCACCCAACGCCATTATGCATTTCAGGGCGGACCTGCATTTTCAGTTCCGCGGTTCCCGGCTCAATGCTGATCACATCAATACCCATCAGGCAGAAAAACGGGTTGGCATATTTTCCGTCTTTTTTTATATTTTCCAGATATGACATTGTTCCTCTTACCTGATTTTAGCATAAAAAGGGATTAAGATTATCTTCAACACACTCCGGCAATCGGTTTATAAAGTCCGCAAAACGACGTATGGGTATGCAGGAACCAGAAATTAAAGAGATGCTCGCTGATTTGATCTGGCTTAATGCCCTCATTGCAACAGAACTCATTCAGGTCACCGAGAATACCTCGGCACTCCTCAGGAAATCCCCTCCACCGGAGAGCTGTATAAAAGAGCACAATACGCTCCGCCAGACTGCGCTTCAGATGGCAGATAAATACCGCCCTGGCACAATCCTTGCACACCACCTCGGCAAACACCAGTAATGTTATGGGTGTTCCCGCTGAAATCTACCGGCATGAACATTATTGGTGAAAACGGTTATCCTATAAATCTCCCGTTTATTACCATCAACACTCCTGGATGAACCTCATACTCAGCCGCTGATAATCAACGTACCGTATCATGACTCCCAAGCAAAACGAAAAATACAGTCTCGTTATCCCCGCTTATAATGAAGAGGAGCGGATAAGTCCCCTCTTTGATGCGATCACCGGATTTGAAGGTGAGCTTATCGTTGTATGCGACGGTACTGATGGGACTGCGGATGTAGTTGACCGGATCGCAACCCTCAGACATGACCTGAATATCCGTTGCCTCCGCTTTGATCACCGGCTTGGAAAAGGAGGTGGAGTTATTGAAGGTCTCATAGCTGCCCGGTCACCTCTTGTTGGATATTTCGATGCGGATGGTTCTACCGGTATTGATGAGATGGAACGCCTTTTTTTAATGCTTTCTGCTGCTGACGGTGTAATTGGTTCCCGCTGGGTGTCGGGATCAGCCCTGAAAATACGCCAGAGTTTCCTGCGACAACTTGAGAGCCGGGCATTCAACCTGCTTATCAGGATCCTGTTTGGTTTAGCCTACCACGACACACAATGCGGGGCAAAGGTATTTAAAAAATCAGCAATTGATGCAGTATTGCCAAAGATTATATCGAGGGGATTTGAATTCGATGTCGAACTGCTCTGGCGACTCAATCGTGCAGGATTCCATGTTATTGAAGTTCCTATTGCATGGCAGAATAAAGAGGACTCCCGGGTCCGGAAAAGTGATATGATCAGGATGCTTTCAGGTCTTTTTTGGGTCAGGTTTGGTAGTAAAAAACAATGATCCCTTCAACACTTGAAGAACAGAAAAAAGAGGCATTCCGGCTCTTTGAAGACGGTAGGTACGAGCAGTCATTGCAGATCTGTACTTCCCTGCTTGAAAACGGCAGGGATCCGGCTGTAGAAGTGCTCGCTGCGACAAACCTCTACTATACCGGAAAACTCGAAGATGCCGAAGTGTTTTTCCGTGATCTTGCACAAAAAATGCCGGATTCATCCTATGTCCACAGTTACCTTGCAAAAGTGCTTGAGGCTCGAAAAGATGAAGGGGCAATCGCAGAATTTGCAACAGCGGTTCACCTCGACCCTACGAACCAGGATGCTCTCAGGAGTTATGCAGCGTACCTCATCTCACACCATGATTACCGTGCGGCACTTCCTGTGTTGCGGCGCCTTGTACAGCAGGGGAAAAAACCCGGCGATGTTCAAAAGCTGATGCGTGTGCTTATTGAAATTGGCGAACCGGAAGAAGCACTCAAAACGCATGCCTTATTTGGAGAGGAAAGTGCAAAAACCCACGAATATATTGATGCCCTTATAGAAACCGGTAATTTCCAGGCCGCTGCCCAATCGGCATTGAGACTACACAGCGATTCAAAAGATCCCGCTCTGCTCCGCAAATATCTCGAAACTCTTTCACGATACGATGTCCCGGCATCACTTGAAGCATATTCTTCCTGCATTCAGGAAGATCCGGATGCAGAAATCCTGTTTGATTATATCCTGCTCTTACAATCAAAAGGGGATTATGGAACCGCCCTTGCTCTCATACCAACCCTCCTTGGACATGCACTGGTTCCGATATATCGCCTTTTGGAATGCGATCTCCTCGCGGCAATCGGCCAGAAGGAAAAAGCACTTGCTGCATATGAATCTTTGATCCGGGACGAACTGGCATCTAAAAATGATCTCGACACGCTCGTACTGATTATCAGCAAGTACCGCCAGTACCTGAAAGCTCATGTCCCTGATGATACTGCGACCCGGCGATTCCTCAATATCGTTTCAAAAGATGTGAATGTTGTAAGCCTTCTTGAGACCGCACGTTTCTACGAAGAACGAGGAAACGTTACCGAGGCACGATCCTGGTATTACCGGGCNTACAGGGCTGACTTTTTGGCCGGTGGTCTTGACTATGCAAAATTCTTATCAGCGCACGGGGAGGAGCGGGAATGCGAAAAAGTGATGCTGTATATCCTCTCCAATGTGAAAAAAAGCGCTGATATAGGGCGTGTGGCAGCTGTGATCCTGGATGAGCGGGGGAAGATGTACCAGTTAAAACGCTTAATGGAGCGGCTGATAAAAAAACTGGAGGAGAGACGGGCTTTGTTAAGCTCAGAGGACCTGGAACTGCTTGCCATTGCTTATTTTATTGCCGCAGCCAATGCTCAGGAAGAGATGGACTATGCAGGCTGCAAGTATTACTGTCTCTGCGGGATCGATGTAATGCCGGCATATGCCCACGCCATCGGGCTCGAGGATTACCTCCAGCTCATCAGAGGATGCAAGGAACGTTCAATTGCGGATCGACCGATAATGAATGCCCCCCAGACAAAAAAACGTTCAGTTACCATACCAAAAACACCGGTTATTACCGATCAACTCGGTCTTTCCGAACAGGAACAAAAAATTATTGAATTCCTCCGGTCGCACCGAAAAGCCAGCGAGATGGACCTGAGAAAACTTCTCGGTAGCCGCAGGGTGGTCGGTATGGTGAACCAGATCATCCAGAAAGCGGCATCGCAGGGGTTGTCACTGATTATCAAGAAAGGGGTTGGAGAGGATGGAGAAGTCTATGAATATACCGGAACCTGAACAGATGGACCGGCGCCGTCTCGAGAGCATCAATATCATCAATGCACTAAGACGGGGAACGGTTCCTGCAAGTGGTCTTGAACGTATTGCCGTTGGTCTTGATGTTGAAGAGGGTGTTATCGGAAAACAACTCGATTACGTTGCGCAGGGGGGCGGTGACACCAAATTTATCCGTGGGGAGTACGGGAGCGGAAAGACATTCCTGGTTGCACGGGCCCTTGAGATTGCACGTACCAAAGGTTTTGTCACCACCCATGTCGTCATATCTTCCTCAACGCCACTTTATAAACTCAAAGCGATCTACCAGCAGATTTGTGCAAACCTCAGAACAAGCGATGAGGAGCATGCTATCAAAACTATTATCGACAACTGGATCTTTTCTATTGAAGAAAGGTTACTTTCTGTTGGCGGGAGCGAAGCTGAAGATACAGCGCTTGAAGCCGCCACTGAACGGGAGATTGAGGCATCATTATCGGGGATCAGTGAAGTAAATTCTGCACTTGCGGCTGCTTTACGCACCTATTACAAAGCGAATAATGCCGGGGAATTCCAGCTCGCTCAGTCAGCTCTGGGGTGGATCTCTGCTGAACCCAATATAGGCAGGGACTTCAAACAGAAAGCTGGTATCCGGGGGGATATTGATGATACCATTGCCTTTATTTTCCTTCGCGGGCTTGTCGCCATCATCCACGGGGCAGGTTACCGGGGCATCGCAATTGCGGTAGATGAGATGGAAACCACACAGGGACTCCAGCGAAACCAGCGGGAAAAAGGTTACCAGACACTCGTGCAGATTATTGACGCGCTCGATCGCGGGGATATGTCGCGCTGCTACTTCCTGTTTACCGGAACGCCGGCGATGTATGATGGCTCACGGGGCATACGCTCCGTTCCCCCGCTCTATGACCGGATCAGTGTAGTTCAGACTGATGCCTACCGGAACCCCCGGCAGCCCCAGATTATCCTTTCGAAGTTTGACACCTCAAAACTCGAACTAGTTGCACTCAAAGTGGTGGATGTCTACGCACAGGCGTATGCGGAACCGGACCGGGAACGGATCTCGCACCGCTTCATTCGTGCGATGATCAAGAAAATTACTACGCGGTTTGGGGGAAGGGTCGATGTGATCCCAAGAATATTCTTAAAAGAATTCGTCGATGTTCTGGATAAATGCGAACTTTATGAGGACTATAATCCTGCAGATGCCTATGATTTTGATACAGAGCACCTGAAAGGAGAACTAAAAAAAGAAGAAGAGGCGGTGATGGTGGTCAAGTTCTGAACACATGGATATGACAAGGTTATACATAATAAAAGTACAACCTACCGGTATGAGAGGGGCATATCTGTTTTTAATTACCACAGCATTGCTGGGGTTATTAATCGCCCCCGTCGGAGCTGCAACAACACTTACTATCTCAGCATCACCCCAGCAGGCGCATATCGGTGATATTATCACGATAAACGGGACTGTCTCGGGTATTGCTACAATCGCTGTGTATCTTTTTGTGACAGGCCCTGATCTTGATACACGTGGGGTGACACTGGATAATCTCAATATCCCGGCAGGACGCGGATTATTCACTACTGCACCGGTACGGCTCAGTGATGGCAGCTGGATTTATACCTGGGATACATCGGTTATTCTTGGAACAATGACACCGGGAAAATACACCATCTATGTTGTAAGTTCTCCCGTCGATCGTTTAAGGAATGTAAGGGAAGACATGGCTACGGTTGATGTCGAGTTTATCGCTCCCGATAAACCCGTAACAGAAGCCCCGCTCGAACCAGCTGTCCCAATAATTGCTCTCATTATTGTAGGGGTTCTGGGATTATGTGCATCCCGGCAGCCGGAAAAAAGGAACTAGATTAATTATTTTACATTCTGAAAGGACTTTTTTTCACTTAACATTGGCGACGGATCCTGACTGACTGTGCGTGGGCATACAGACCTTCTGCTTCAGCAATTATCTCTACAATATCCCCCATGGCCTCAAGACCATCCCTGTCAATTATCTCAACGGATGCTGTTTTACAGAAGTGATTCACATCTAGTCCTGAGTAAGTCCTGGCATACCCAGCGGTTGGGAGCACATGGTTTGTCCCCACCGCATAATCGCCACAGGCAACTGCCGAGTAGCGCCCGACAAAAATCGCACCTGCGTTTTTCACCCGGGTGATCACCGTAAGGGGATCGGCAACCTGTATAGAGAGGTGTTCCGGGGCTATTGTATCAGAGGCTTCTATTGCTTCCTCCAGAGTGCTTACGATGGTGTAACCGGAGTTTTTAAGGGACTGTTCGATGATCTCTTTTCTGGGTGCACCTTTTGTCAAATCTTCAATCTCACGACCGACTTTTGCAGGGAGAGATTTATCAGTCGTAATCAGGATACATGCGGCATTCGGGTCATGTTCAGACTGAGCAAGGATATCAGCAGCAACAAAGCGTGGATCTGCAGTCTCATCAGCAATGATCCCGATCTCGCTGGGACCTGCCGGGAAGTCAATCTCCGCATGTTCACGCAGCATCATCTTTGCGAGGGTTACGTACACATTTCCGGGACCGACAATTTTTTGCACCGGCCTAATCGATTCGGTGCCTAGCGCCATTGCGGCAATTGCCTGTGCACCACCGGCATTATAGATCTCGTTAACACCGGCTATATCCAGTGCTACAAGCGTTAACGGTTTAATGGGAGGCGGGGAGCAGGCACAGATCTCCTTTACTCCTGCTACACGGGCCGGTACTGCACACATCAGGGCGGATGACGGGTAGGCTGCCCTGCCACCGGGAATGTAAAGTCCTACGCGGTTCAAAGGGGTGATCTTGACACCCAGTACAATACCGGGCTCCATTTCCTGCAGCCAGAGGTCACGCGGTTTCTGCAGTTCGTGGAAACGTTCGATGCGTGCGTGTGCTTCGACGAGGCTTTCGATGATCTGTGCGTCAACTTTTTCATACGCTTCCTCGCGCTCGTCATCTGGCACTGCAATATCAGTCAGTATACAATGCTTCTTTGCAAGATCTTTAAGTGCTGCATCCCCCTCATTCTGCACACGGCCAATGATCTCCGTAACAATAGCGCGAGCATCTTCAAGACTTGACTTCCTGCCCGCGAGCCATGCATCGATCCCGACTGCCTTCCACATAGTGCCAATAGCTACGACAGGAAAGATTGTTAAAGTTTCGTTATGGAAAATGAGTGCTGAACCGAGGAATCAGGAACGAGTCCTGACTCCACTTATGACCCAAAAAGGAAAGGATATATAAAATATCGCTCTCTTTAAATTCCACACCCACACTTGCCCTTATGTTTTCTATAATAATGCTGGTGATACTCTTCTGCCAGGTAAAATTCCGGAGCGGGCATGATTTGTGTCATGATTTTGCCAAACCTGAATCTACCCGAAGCCTCCAGGGACTCTTTTGACTTTCGGGCGATGCGCCCCTGTTCGGCGTCATGGTAAAAGATCACAGACCGATAATTTGTGCCGGTATCAGGACCCTGCCGGTTGAATTGGGTCGGGTCATGAACCGACCAGAAAACATCGAGAAGTTGTTCGTATGTGACTCTTAAAGGATCGTAAGTTACCTGCACAACCTCTGCATGCCCGGTCTGCCCTGTGCAGACATCTTTATAGGTTGGATTTTTGAACGAGCCGCCCATATACCCGACAGCAGTTGCTACCACACCATTCACGGTACTGAACGCTTCTTCTACTCCCCAGAAACAGCCGGCTCCAAATGTCGCTGTTTTAAAGATTGCTTCCTCTCCTGCCATTATCATTTCTTCCCAGTATGCCTTGAACTTCGATGAGTAATAGACTCTTCTTTTGAGAAACCTGCGAATAATTAATTACCTCATTTCCATTACTTTTATTGGTAAAAAAACAATATTTTAGCATGAAGCGATTGTACCGCTCAAAAAATGACCGGATGCTGGGGGGAGTCTGTGCCGGTCTGGGAGAGCACTTCGATATTGATCCTACGGTTATCCGGCTTGTCTGGGCAGTAATAACCGTTCTCTCAATCGGGACAGGAGTGCTGGTATACATTATTGCCTGGATACTCATCCCGGAAGAAGAAACCGACAGTTCAGATCAAAAAACTCAGAAATCAGAAGGATTTTCCTGATATTTCATCATTTGACATAATAGTATGATTGAACCGGAACTGCTATGAAAATCCTTTTTGTTGTCTGCGGTGAAGGGCTCGGACATGCATCGCGTTGTCTCCATCTCGGCCTTTACCTGCAGCAACTGGGACACATCGTTCATTTTGCCGGATATGGCAAATCGTATAATTTTATGGAACAGAACAAGGTCGGCAACCTTCACCGGACGCAACGCGAAGTCTGTCTTGAGGGGGAAAATGGTTTTTTCAGCTTGAAAAAGACACTCTGGTGCTCGAAATGGATTCTCTTTGACATGATAAAATCGCTAATGAGTGTCCGCCGGCTCATCCAGGAACACCACTTCGATTGCGTAGTGTGCGATACCATGTATGGAGGTGTGCTTGCGGCCCGAACAAAAAAGACTCCAGTCGTATTCATTACCAACCAGAACCACTTCAACGGACCCAATGGCACAACAAACCCCGTCTGGAGGAGCCTTAATTTCCTCATCAACAGATACCTCAGTATTTCGAACAGGGTGATCGTTCCGGATTATCCTGCACCAGATACCATCAGCGAATATAATCTGGTCATTCCAAAAGGAGAAGAACCACGGTATGTGTATACTGGACCGCTTTATGATATTGATCCGGCACGGTACACCACCACCCCGGATACCATCTTCACCAGTTTTGGGGGCGAACCCTATAAACTCCCGATGTACCTGATGTTAAAGACAGTCTCCGAGAACCGCAAAGATCTCATATTTGATGTATTTTATACCGGGGCGGAACTTCCAAAATCTTCTGATAATTTTATATCACACGGTTATGTACCGGATCTTTACGAACACCTTGCAAAAGCAAAAATTGCGATTGTTCATGGTGGACTTACCACGTTGCATGAAGCCCTTCTTTTTGAAAAACCTGTCCTGATAATAATGGACCCAAACCACCCGGAACAGCAGAATAATGCAAAAAAGATCGTAGATATGGGAGCAGGCAAATCAATCGACGGGCGACGGGTGACACCTGAAGAGCTGGAGAGAAAAATTAATGAGACGTTGATTTGTTGTCCCCGGCCTTTTCATCTCGTTCATGCATCAATCAATGGCAGAAAGAATGCGGCCGAAGTGATACTATCAGCTGCAAAACGCAGACAACCTTAATGCAGTGACCCGAACTTAACTATTCCCAAGGGATTGTATCATGCCGGTACTACATGAAATTAAAAATATCAAAATTGATGATGAACTCAGGGTATGTCCTGAGTGCGGGTATGAGTACGGGTTCCATACGTCATTTCTCAAACTGAATGCCGGTAAAAATCCTCCGGTCATCAAATCCACGCGTGAGGTCTATATGGTCATTCTCCTGTGCCCGGAATGTGGAGCACGGTATGATGTAGGATGGCGTGTTTCGTTTACTGAACCAGAGAATCGGATTATCCGGACTACCGGCAATCAGATAAAAACAATATAGATGGGTATATGCATTTCATCAGTTGAATATGCCCCAACCCGCTTATTTATAAAAAATCAGTAATAAGGAATTCTTCCATGAATATTCCCGAGGGCTTTGTGGTTATGGTTGTTCACGGCCCTGAAATATTTGACCGTGGGGATGTAGCATGGCTGATGGAAAAGATCGTGCCCAGACGCGTCATTGTCGCCGGAGTTATGGCACGGACTGCTGCAGAGGAATCGGGATTGCCGTTAGAATTTATTGCCCAGCCCCCGAGCAGGGTTATATGCGGACTTGACGGACAGGTATTTCTTGCAAACCGCGGAAAGACAACATTATCCGGCAGGATATTTGGGAATATTGTTGCATCCCGGCTTGGTGAGTCAGGTCTCGTGCATCTTGAGTGTTCGAGCAGAACCATCTACTGCTGGAACAATGGGAACAAAAAACTGGCAGGAATCCTTGCTGGTCTGACAGGATTTGAAGAAACGGAATTACGGAGCACTGTTAACCTGAAGGAAAACGTGCGGGAGATCCAGGGTTGCATACCCGGTGAAGCAGTGTACGTGAATGGCATCGTTATCGGAAGGGCGACCGCTGAGGTTGTCGTGCTCCAAAGTACTGGATCGCTCATTGAACCCATCTTTGGTCTGGATCCAAAACCACCTGGTCTTGAGAAGGTATCCCGGGGCAGAAATTTTGACATCAGTACCGCTTGGTGCAAGAGCGGGCCTCTACGGTCAGCAGCACCCCAGATGAAAGACAGGATACTTTCCAAAGGACGTGTGCTTGTGATTGATCATTGTGGCCACGAGGTTTACGCGAGGATACCGGAAGACTGCTGCGGCGTGCTTGCGATTGGGGATGATACGACAGGAGTATGTGGTCATATCTGTTCTCATCGGGGGATCCCGGTGCTGGGGATAGTAGATGGCGATCGGGATGTAATCATCCCGTCTGCATTTGCTCCTGGTTCTGTAGTAATGGAGATAATAGCGGAACGGGATGATGACGTGGGTAAAGAGATCGCAAGGAACGTACCGGATGTCCCGATAGTGTGGGATGAATGGGTAGGTGAGATTATCAGGTATCTGGATAAGCGGATGCGTATTATCATCGATCTGAGGGAAGAAATCTGATGCAGTGTGCTGAGTGCAAGGGAAAGGGGATGTGCGGATTGCCCCGCTGTCCCATCATGAGCAGGTTCCATGCACAGGCTGACATGAAACCCACGAGCAGTTACCAGGGAATTTCCCCCTCGGTCTTCATTGGAAGTTATGGTTATCCTGCCATGCATGGAGGACCGCTGCTCATCAACGATAGTGATAACCCTCCGGAATGGCTTGCTCACAACCTGGGGATGGAAGACATTGTTAGTATCCGTGCCCGTACTATCCGCGGGAATTCCGCACTTCATACGGTCTCAAGTAACTTACAGGAAATCGCACTCTCAACGACTCCTCTTGAGGTGGATGTTGCATTTGAAAAACCGGTCACTTTCGGTCTCAATTTTGATGGAACGGTAGCGCCTGTCGGGTTTACCGGTTCAGTAAAAAAACTTAATGTACTTAGCAATGCACGCGTTGAACGCGTTGTTGACCGTATAACATCCGATACGGATATTATTGCGACCAATGCCTGTGTTGCGCTCAGTGAATCTGCTGTTGATGTATACCAGATTTCCAACCTGATGGCCGCAGGACTCCTTGGAAAACGACGAAAATTCGTTCCTACGAGATGGGCGATCACAGCTGTGGATGATACCCTGTCTATTCATCTTAAAAAAGAGATTGCCCGTTATCCCCCGATTGAAGAGATCCGTCTCTTCACCGGAGAGATTTTTGGGAACAGGATCGTCTGTATTCTCGTCCCGGGAGACTGGAAGTATGAAATGATCGAGTGCTGGGGACAAAAGTCGCTGTGGGCCAGGGAAGAGGAGGTTATTGTGCAGGACCGAGAAGGAATGACAAAGAAGGGTTATTCCCCGATATCAGGTGCATACTATTCGGCACGTCTTGCAGCTTGTGAATACCTTAACACATCAAGGCGCTGTGCCCGGGTGATTGTCATTCGTAGTATATCGGGTGATTACTGGGCACCACTTGGCACATGGGTGATCCGGGAAGCAACCCGTAAGGCGATGAAAGCCCCTTCAATCTCCTGTCCATCAATTGACGCAGCAGTCACACAGGCTGCAACTATCCTCGGTAATGACCGGTGGGTGAAGCATAGTACGCTGATACCCGAACTCCGGACACAACGGACACTCTTTCATTTCTGATATGCCTGTGCAGATTTTGACTGACGTGAGTATCGTTCCCTGATGCTGTCGAGCGTTTCAATTTCGACGATATCCTTATCATCCCGTATCCGGATGAATCTCGGGAAACGAAGAGCAAATCCACCTTCATACGTTGGACTGACCTGGAGTTCGGCGTATCCCACCTCGAACACCAGTATTGGTTCAAATACCACTTCTTTACCGGATTTTTTTATTATGCGGTCTTTCAGCAGGTTATAGACTTCGAGAAGCTGGTCATCGGAAAACCCGGTTGCTACGCGGCTGAGCGCGATGAGTTTTCCCGCATCCTGGCAAGCGACGAGGAATGAACCAAAGACATGGGCACGCTTTCCCTCTCCCCATTCTCCCCCGATCACAGCAAGATCAAGGGTATCCACGTCAGGTTTAATCTTAATCCAGTTCTTTCCCCGCTGGCCTGGGGTGTAGGTTGAAGCGGGAACCTTGATCATAATTCCTTCATGGCCGGCAGCGATTGCATCGTTATACATCTTTTCAATCTCACCTGGATCGCTGCTGACTACCTGCGGGGCGACATACCTGTTTACGACAGTCGTAAGCAACTTCCTGCGTTCGGTAAAGGACATGTCAATTATCGTTTTACCATCAAGATAGAGAATATCAAATATATGGGGCACCAGCTCGATCG
>JGI11641J44799_10000169_pt1 | contig 18646 bp, 16 predicted proteins | sample WetSurSiteA1Bulk_FD_44799 | JGI IMG/M metagenome (IMG submission 44799) | reverse complement strand
CGGTTGTGACAACAATTCCGCCCGGAGTATAGATGGTGATTGGGCGTGCTGCATATGCAGCAACAAGCCGGTCATGAGGAATCGTGCACGGCTCAACCGGACAGAGCGGGCCGATAGAGACTTTGCCAGTGAGTGTCCCTGTTGTATTCCCTTTTCCTGCCGGCATGCCGCCATCAAACGTGACAAACACGATGGCAATGATGATAATGATGAGGATTACGATAAGAGGGATCCATCCCCGCATTGAAGTTTTTTGTGTCATATATTTCTCACATGTTTTTGCTCTTTATCGATATGCTGCTGAGGGAGAATTTGCCACTTCATTTTTTGTTGAAGATTTTCAATCCTGATCTTCCTTTTTGTTACGGATATTTTTTCAGGTTACAATTTTTTTGTTATGGTTAATCGATTGGCAGAATCTTGTTCTGACATGAGAATAGTCACCGAATAATGTTTTTAGTAAACAGGAGGAGCCATTTGTTTTTTTAAAATTCCATTTCCCAAAAATCCGACCGCAGTTAGAAAGGATGTAATTGGTGACCGCTGCTGCTCTTGCAGGAATCTGAATAAGAAAAAAAGGTGGTGATAGTTACCGGTCCGAGAATTTCTCAACAACGCGGACATTGTCACCACGTACCGTGATCGGAATGGGGACTATACTTTCATAGAGCTCGACCGTGATCTCTTCTTTTGCAGAGTCAACACGTTTGACAACCGCTTTCTCACCTTTGAAGGGGCCGGCAATCAGCTCGACAATCGTACCTTCATCGATACCGGCGACAACTGGTTTTGGAATGAGAAAATGACCGACTTCGGCAAGATTCGTTTCCCCTTTAATCACTGAGCGCGCGTGGGCGATCAGTTCAACAAGCTGCTCAATCCTGTTCAGCTTCTCCGGGGTTTCTACGAGTACGTATCCCTGTAGCTCGTTCGGTACAATAATCGCGGTAACCTTAACGTCAGTCGCCTTGGTATCAATGGCTTTGAGAATGTTATCGGCAACGGTACGTTCCTGCTTTGAGGTTGTTTTAATTGCGAAAATCCGGTTGATGAAGACCTCAGGTTCGGCAGGAACCTGCGGTGCTTTTGTAGCGGGGGGTGTTGGTTGTGTCATAACCCTCAGTTTGGAATTGCTACGAATAACTCGTAAATGATGAATCCAATCAGACCTACGACTAAAACACCTGCGGCAGCGACGGTGGCAATCTTTGTGAACTCTTCCCGGGTGGGAGTTCGGGCGAGTTTGAGAACCCGCCAGTATTTGCGGAATAACTCCTCGTGGAGTGCATCAACTTTGATATCAGGTTTTGAAATTTCCATACTTGCTCACTTGAGAAAATCGATCTCAAACTGTTTCTGTACTTTGGGGGTAAGCTTCTCATTACGACCATATATTTGTGGCGACCGTACGCCCGTGACCACAAGCAGTGTCCGCATCTTGTTCTGCATGTTGGGATCAATCTGCGCACCCCAGATGATCCTTGCGTTCGGGTCAACACGATTGTAAACTTCCTGCACCACACCTTCGGCTTCTTCCATGGTCATATCCGGACCTCCGACAACATTGACAAGTGCGGCAGTTGCACCACTTATATCGACATCAAGAAGCGGAGAACGGATTGCCTTTTTGACAGAGTCTGCTGCTTTGTCCTCGCTGTCACTCTCGCCCATCCCAATCATTGCAACTCCTCCCCGTTCCATGACCGTACGTACATCGGCAAAGTCAAGGTTGACGAGACCGGGCATGGTGATCAGTTCGGTAATTCCCTTGACAGCTCGCATGAGAACTTCATCTGCAACCTTGAATGCCGCATAGAGCGGAAGCTTGGGAACGACTTCGAGCAGCCGGTCATTTGGCACTACAATGACCGTGTCTGCAACGTCGCGGAGACGCTCAAGCCCTGCTTCGGCATTCTCCATGCGGATAGCACCTTCCGCGGCAAACGGCAGGGTGACAATGGCAATAGTAAGCGAACCTTCCTCCCGGGCTGCCTTTGCAACAACCGGAGCTACCCCGGTTCCTGTACCCCCCCCAAGGCCAACCGTGATAAAGACCATATCAGAACCAGAAACGGCAGCACGAATCTCCTGTTCATTTTCAAGAGCTGCCTCTTCGCCTATCTGGGGAATTGAACCGGCACCGAGACCCCGGGTTCGTTGCCGGCCGACAAGGAGTCGTTGATCTGCCTGGGTACGGATAAGATGCTGGGCGTCTGTATTGATAGCGATGAGCTTTGCCCCATGGATACCTTCTTCCATCATGCGGGATATGGTATTCGATCCCCCGCCACCGCATCCGATGACCGTGATCTCAGTCTTGAGCTCGGCCAGGATCTGGTCAAGGTCTTCGTTATTCTGCGAAACTGACGGTGTTTCGTCTCTCGCCTTTGTAAGTGCCTCTTCAACAATTGACCTCATGCAAACTTCTCCAACCCCGGGATGTGGATTTTAATTTCACTGCAGGAAGATACCATGTCAGGAGTGATAACCCTGCCATTTACAACAACTTGCTGACCAGCAACCAGATGTTTGTAAAATGGTCCGGCAGGTACCCCTAGTTCGCGCGCTTTGTGGGGATCAAACTTCACCTTACGTATGATCAGGGTTTCTTTCTCCGTTGCAGTGATCTCTTTATTACGTATGATTTTTACGCACAATGTATTTAAATCATTTATTATTTGTGACGAATGTTTCTCAAATGTGATAAATTCAGGAAGCAGGCGATTATCACGCGTGGAAAGGTGAACAACAGGCAGTTTATCAAGAGATTTTATCAGGAGCGGTTCATCGGATTTAACGGTCTCATTCAACAGGTCCGGATTTATTCGTATCATGCAAAGAGTTCCCTCTCCATGCAGGTCATGCGTAAAACACCGTGCCCCGGTGGATACCTGCCCGGCCATCTCACGGACAGCATGGTAGGTCTCCCACGTTAGATGTCCCATCGCCATAATCTCGCTTTCCGAGAGCCTGATAATCAGGAGCCGGTTGAGCGATTCCGAAAGAGTGTTGAGATCTTTGTTTTCCAGCGCTTTCCGGTCAATATATGCCGCAACAGCCCCGCTCTTCTCCATCATAGCCCGGATCATCTCATCATCCAGCGTTGCAACTTCCCGGGTATGGGCAATATGCCCGAATGCTCCGCGGGAAGTTAGGGCGATCTCTGTTTCCCGTGTGGCGTAATGGTTACCACCAAACCCTATGAGGGGTACGGCATGTGCAGGAGAGGCAGACAAAACGCTCTTGGCAACTGCCCGTGCAGCATCCTGGTCGGTCCATTCTTTTTCGGTGCTTCCTATTTCGACAAAGAATGAAGGATGGATAAGTCCGGTCGGACCGTGGTGGGTAACTTCATACGATACACGGTATCCTTCCGGACAGTGTTTTCTGAGCTCACGGAGTGTTGCCTGCATCATGACAGGAGCCGCAGGAGCAAGGGTTCGGGGCGTTCCACCAACATCTGCTGTTCCGAAATTACCGGTCACGTGCACGGTCAGGACCGGGACGGGATGAACACTGTAATGCCGTGAGAGGAAAATCAGCAGATCTGCATCGATGTTGGCATCGATATGTTCTGCATGGATCAGCCGCTCCTCAATTTCAAAAAACTCGTACGTCCTGTCCTTGCATCCAAGTGATGGGTCCCGGGTGAGCAACTGTTTAATATGGTGCCGGATGTTCACTCCTGCCTTATCCTGCCGGGAGTTAATAAGAGCGACCTTCATTGAGGATATAGTAGGTGTTCATCACGATTAAGCGTGTCCTGATACAGGATAGGTAAACACTATGAAGAAATACACAGTATATTGTTACCATGGACGCAGATAAAATTGCACAGGCATTCAAGAGTGCAGGAATCGAGAAGACCATTACCTGTCCCGAGGCATTTTCCATTGCTGCAAAATACCGCATCCCCAAAAAGGAGATCAGCGAGTACTGCAATGCTAATGGTATCAAGATCCGCGGCTGTCAGTTGGGCTGCTTCAAATGAGTCTTTTTTTACAGCTCGTTTCTGTATCAGAGGCTGTGGCGGAGATCTGTCGCCTTGCAGTACGATGTGGGGATGATTCGGTTCCGCTACCCGAAGCATTTCACCGGGTCCTGGCACTGGATGTACAAGCAGATGTCGATATCCCCGGCTTCACGCGGTCGGTAGTAGATGGTTTTGCAGTGCATGCTTCTGACACTACGGGATCAGGAGATACCATCCCATCGATACTTAATCTTTCAGGCAGGGTTGAGATGGGGGTATCGTTGAAGCGCCATATAAAATCAGGGGACTGCATCTACGTTCCTACCGGGGGAATACTCCCTGAAGGTGCTGATGCCGTCGTCATGATAGAACATGCCGAGCAGATCGGTGATGAAGTGTTAGTGAAAAAACCTGTAGCGCACGGGGAAAATGTGCTTTTTTTTAACGAGGATTTCTCTGCAGGAGAGGTTGTTTGTACCAAAGGACGACGACTTACTTCACAGGATATCGGTGTTCTTGCCGCTGCAGGATGCACAAGTGTTCCGGTAATCAGGACACCGCTCATTGGTATAATTTCCACCGGTAATGAGCTTGTGTCGGTCAACCATAAACCGATGCCCGGGCAGGTACGGGATGTTAATTCGTATGTAGTCGCCGCATTCGTACAAGAACAAGGATGCAAACCGGTACAATACGGGATCATACGGGATGACCGCGACGCACTTCGATCCGCGATCAGCCTCGCAGCCGGCGAATGTGATGCTGTCCTGATTTCAGGAGGCAGTTCCAAAGACGAGCGTGACATGGTCGCCGCAATTATCGCTGAACGGGGTACTGTCCTGGTTCATGGGATTGCAATCGCTCCCGGAAAACCTACCATCATCGGGAAATACAATGGCAAACCGGTCATCGGGCTTCCGGGTCACCCTGCATCTGCCTTTATCGTGCTCATCGCAATTGTCAGTCACATGATTACTGCAATGACCGGAGAGACGGCGAGCACTCTGCGTACCATTCATGCAACGCTCGGGCAGAATATTCCTTCCTCAAAGGGCCGGGAAGATTACGTGCGGGTTGCAGTACGTGACGGGATTGCAATGCCCCTGTTTGGAAAATCCGGTCTTTTGAACACGCTTGTGAGAAGCACCGGGGTAATACGGGTACCTGCTGAAAGCGAAGGACTGGAAACGGGAACGCGGGTCGAGGTGATAGTATGGTAAAACGTTACCTTACCGTGACATCCCTGGATGCAACGCTCTCGCTCCTTTCCACCTCCTTTACCTGTTCCCCTTCACTTGAGATTGTTCCGTTACTCAAATCGGTCGGGCGCGTAACGGCGGAGCCTATCTTTGCCCGGTACTCGGTACCCGAAGTACACCTTGCCGCAATGGATGGCATCGCGGTTGTCAGCAAAGAGACCGAAGGAGCAAGTGAGCAGCACCCGGTCACTCTTGACCAGGCACTACGAGTGAACACCGGAAATGTCGTGCCACCACAGTACGATGCGGTGATCATGATTGAGGAAGTTCATGTGCAAAACGAGAAGTTTACCATCAGGAAGGCAGCACCGCCATGGCAGCATGTGCGTCCTGCGGGAGAAGACATCGGTGAGTCTGAGATGGCACTGCCATCCCGTCACCTGATTCGCCCGTCTGATATCGGTGCTCTCGCAGCGTATGGGATAACTGACGTAACCGTGCTCACCGTTCGGATCGGGTTGATCCCAACAGGAAGCGAGCTTGTCCCTCACGGGGACCACCCCTCCCCGGGGCAGGTCGTTGAAAGCAACACCGTGATGGCCGAGGCGATGCTGGGCACACTGGGTGCAATATGCAGACGATACCCCATGGTGAGAGACAACCCGGCTGATATCAAAAAAATACTCAGGCAGGCTGTTGCAGAAAATGATCTTGTCATCATATCTGCAGGATCATCAGCGGGAACAAAGGACTACACAGCAGAAGTGATTGCAGAACTGGGGGAGGTCTTGATCCATGGGATTGCGATCAAACCCGGTAAACCTGCAATCATCGGGAGGATCGCAGATAAACCGATCATCGGCATGCCGGGATACCCGCTTTCGGCGCTGACGGTGCTGCGGGAGATCGTTTTACCGCTTCTCCACCGGTTCGGCCTTCCCGTTCCCTCCCGGGAAACGCTTGACGCCTTGTTTACCGTATCTTTTTCCAAGGATATCGGCAGTGACGAGTTCATCCTTTGTTCCCTTGGACATGTAGGGAACCGATGGGTTCTCTCTCCCCTGTCGCGAGGTGCCGGCGTTCAGATGAGTGCCGTGCGCTCAAATGCATACCTGAAAATTCCGGCAGGAATTGAAGGCTTCGAGGCAGGAAAAAGTGTGACTGCAAGACTGACCGTTCCCCGCACTGACGCAGAGCGGGCCCTTCTTGTTACCGGGAGCCATGATCCTTTGCTGGATTATCTGGCTGACCTTCTTATGCAAAAAGAGGTTGACCTTCATTCCACGCACGTAGGAAGCATGGGAGGGATTCTTGCCCTCAAGAAGAACGAGTGCCATGCAGCTCCGATGCACCTGCTCGCAGAAAACGGGGATTACAATATCCCGTACCTGAAAAAATATTTGCCCGGCGAAGATCTCGTTTTACTCTGCGTTGCGGAACGCCAGCAGGGGATCATATCGAAAAACGGCATCGGGTTTGACGAGATTCCATCTCACCGCTTTATCAACCGCCAGCGTGGTTCCGGGACACGGATGCTGCTCGACCATGAGCTCAGACTGCGGGGGATAAGTCCTGCTATGATCCGGGGTTATGAGCGTGAAGTGACCACGCACCTTGCCGTTGCACTTGCCGTTAAATCCGGTGAAGCGGATGCAGGATTGTGCGTCTATAGTGCGGCAAAGGCACTCGGGCTCCGCTTCAATCCGGTTGCATCCGAGCGTTACGAAATTGCTATTCGAAGCGAATATCTCGATGACCCACGGGTTTTTGCACTCTGTGATACCATTATATCATCTGATTTTAAGGAGATCCTCCACAGGCTCGGGGGATACGAAACGCGGAGTACGGGCGTACGACGCGTTCTTCCGTGAGGTAATACTCGGGAATGTCTTCTGTTATCCCAGCCCGCCGCCTCGGTTGATCACCATCAGCCGGAGCTCAGTCATCTCCTCGATAGCATACCGCGGGCCTTCACGCCCGGTACCCGATCCTTTTACCCCGCCATACGGCATCTGGTCAACGCGGAAGGTGGGAATATCATTTACTATCACACCACCTACTTCCATTTCACTAAAGGTATTAATAATCCGGTTGACGTTCTGGGTAAAGATCCCCATCTGGAGTCCATAGTCACCGGTATTTGCCATCCGCAGGGCCTCAGAAAAGTCATCATAAGCGGTAACAGAGATGACCGGGGCAAATACTTCTTCGCGGTTCACTCTCATTTCCGGTGTTGAATCGATAATAACTGTAGGTGCAAACAGTGTCCCATCGAACGTCCCTCCTGTAAGGATACGTGCACCTTGCCCGACGGCTTCCTGCACTTTCCGGTGCGCCTCTTGTGCCTTCAGCTGGTCGATCATAGGACCTACATCAGTTAACGGGTCACGGGGATCCCCGCATTTCAGCGCCCTGACAGCAGTAAGAATCTTTTCAAGCATGCGATCGAGGACAGGGCGGTGCACCAGCACCCGCTGGACTGAGATGCAAACCTGCCCGGCGTTAATAAAACCTCCTGTTGCGATCCGGTTTGCAGCAAAATCGAGGTTCGCATCCTCATGTACAATCACCGCAGCATTCCCTCCCAGCTCCAGTCCGACTTTTTTTCGGCCAGCTATCTCCCGTAAATGCCACCCTACTGCACAACTGCCGGTAAAAGACAGGTATGCGATCCGGGGGTCCCGGACCAATTGCTCCGCACGGTCTCCTGCACACGGCACTATACTGATTGCTTCCGGAGGCAGACCTGCGGTCAGAGCCATTTCGCCAAGAAGCAAACTGCATACAGGTGTAGCTGATGCGGGCTTGAGAATGATAGAATTTCCCGCAGCAATCGCGGGTGCAAGTTTGTGACATGCAAGATTCAGCGGGAAATTAAAAGGTACTATTCCCAAAACAGGCCCTAACGGGAACCGCTGGAGAAATCCAAGCCTTCCCTGGGTGTCATCAGTCCAGTCCAGCGGTATAATTTCTCCGTATATCCGTTTTGCCTCTTCAGAGGCAGTACGTACGGTTGCCTCGGCACGGGTAACTTCATTTACGGCAAACTTTCTTGTCTTGCCACCCTCCATCACCATGACATCAACGAGTTCATCCGATCGTGCATGGATCTCAGTGGCAAGTCTGGACAGGATGAGCGAGCGGGAACCCGATGATAATCTGCGGATTTGTGCAAATCCCCTTACTGCAGCGGCAACTGCCTCTTTCAAATCGTTCGGGCTTGCCTGGCAGACCTTTGCATATACTTCGCCATTGTAGGGAAACCGTACATTGACGATCTCTCCTGTCTGTTTTTTTACACCGCCAAGAATAATGGGGTAGGGTTCCATCATCGATCACTCAGGTTCGTTAGCAGGTATTTTTCTTTTACATAGTGAAAGTAACCATGAAATATCGCAAATATTCCATATTTACCCGACTTTTTATATCCACTTTCGTTTGGCGGGCCCTGAAAGTCAACGGAACTGCATTATCGTTAGTCGGGTTTACCATCACTGAAAAGGTGTCCTTCGCAAAGAAATTTAAAATTTCTCCTGAACCCTGCATCATATACGGGTCAGTTTCACCGGAACACGGAGCATAGCATCATTCATGATGGACTCCTTACGATCATCAGCGCACAGGTAATACTTGCCCTGCTTTTTTATCGTGATGGTCGTTTCCCTGGGTACAGTGACATCATTGAACTGGACGATCGGAACAAGACCTTCATAGATCCATGTCTTTTTTACCGCATCCCAGACCGGTGGACTGGTCTGGATCCTATCCCTGTCAGAGACATCGATAAACAGCACATTGACACTTTCCTGACCATTCCCAGGCGATGTTGCCCAGACACGGTACTTCTGATCAGGGTAGAGGTAATCTACACCAAGTTCCTTCTGGACATCAAGACAGTTGAAATCATTGGAATGGATATCGATGGTCGTATCGATACCTGCAGATCGGGCAGTTTGTGTTGAGGCCGGAGCCATTGATGTGCTGCTTATAAGNGGATTACCTGGTACCTGCGGGCTGGAACCGGATTTTTGTGCAGCTGTCTGGGAAGAAGACTGGGNGCAGCCAGCGATACAGGTAAGCAGGATAACAAGTATCGCAAAAATGCCGATGTAGGAATGAAATCGCATGATGTTCAATGTAAAATGAACACATATATGACTTACGATTTTTTAATTCACAGTTTTTTAATCATGGCAACCAATACGGGATCCAACATGCGCTTGTGGGTGAAAAACTACTTTGTCCACAAGCACCAACATTCCTTTACGCACATTTACCTGCGTCCCATAAGTTACCAAGAGGGGTTTTGTGAAGGAAGTCACCGCTAACTTCAATGCACAGTCGATTGAGCGTGAGATGCAGGATCACTGGTCCATCCACGACACATATAAGACCGTAAAACAGCACCGCAGTGCGGGAAAACCGTTCTTTTTCGTTGACGGCCCACCCTATACCACGGGGACCATCCATCTTGGTACTGCGTGGAATAAAATATTAAAAGACAGTATCCTGCGATACCACCGGATGAACGGCAGGAATGTCATTGACCGTGCAGGATACGACATGCACGGCCTGCCGATAGAAGTCAAGGTGGAACAGGAACTCGGTTTTGAATCTAAAAAAGATATTGAAAAATTCGGTATCCAGATGTTCATCGAGAAGTGCCGGGAGTTTGCAAACAAGAATAAGCTCCTGATGGATGACCAGTTCATCAGCCTCGGAGTCTGGCTCGATTTCCCTGGTGCCTACAAGACGGTCATGCCCGAATATATTGAAGCTGCGTGGTGGACGCTTGCCAGGGCAGAAGACAAGGGAATGCTCGAACGCGGCCACCGTGTTGTAAACTGGTGTCCCCGGTGTGAGACCGCGATAGCAGATGCCGAAGTGGAATATGCAGACGAAAACGATCCCTCCGTCTTTGTCAAATTCCCCCTCAAAGGCAGGAAAAATGAATTCCTGTTAATCTGGACTACAACCCCATGGACGCTGCCGGCAAACGTTGCAGTCGCAGTTGCAAGGGATTTCGAGTATGCAAAAGTCGTTGCAATAAAAGACGACAAGGAAATGCTCTTGTGGATTGCCGAGCCACTCGTAAAAGCAGTACTCAAGAAGGGACGCTGCAAGGACTTCTCTATCCTTGAAACAAAGAAAGGTGCCGAGATCATTGGGTGGGAGTATGAATCCCCGCTCGCATCCTGTGTGCCACTCCAGAATGAGATTGTTCATAAAGTCGTTGAAGCAGATTTCGTTGCACTGGAAAATACCGGGATGGTACATATTGCACCCGGTCATGGCTGGGACGACTTCGTTCTTGGTACAAAAGAAGGGTTAGCTATTGTTTGTCCCGTCGATGGTGCCGGGAAATTCAAGGATGAAGCCGGGATATTTGCCGGACAGTACGTACGGGATTCCAACGTAAACGTGCTGGCGGCACTTGGGGATCACTTGTTTGCAAAAGAGATCATCAGCCACCGCTACGGTCACTGCTGGCGCTGCAAGACCCCAATCATCTTCCGTGCCACCTCACAGTGGTTCTTAAAGATCTCCGAGATGAGGGACCTGATGCTTGACGAAGTAGCAAAGGTAACCTGGTATCCGGACTGGGCAGGGAGTGCACGCTTCTATGACTGGATCAAAGAAGCACGCGACTGGTGCATCTCGCGCCAGCGTTACTGGGGTATTCCGATACCTGTCTGGGTATGCCCGAAATGCGATGCATACCGGGTCATTGGTACAATCAGCGAACTGGAAGAGCGGAGCGGCCGGCCTCTCGAGGATCCGCACCGACCGTATGTTGATGAGGTAACCATTCCGTGCACCTGCGGCGGAATAATGAAGCGGGTTGAAGATATCTTTGATGTCTGGTTTGATTCAGCAGTTGCATCATGGGCAACCCTTGGCTTCCCGGGAAAAATACAGGACTTTGATAACCTCTGGCCTGCTGATTTCATCACCGAAGGACAAGACCAGACAAGAGGCTGGTTCTATTCTCAGCTGGGGGCAAGCACCATCGCATTTGGCAAAGCTCCCTACAAGAGTGTGTGCATGCACGGCTTTGCTCTCGATGCTGAAGGCAAGAAGATGTCAAAAAGCTTCGGCAACGTCGTGACACCGGAAGAAGTCATCGCCAAAGTAGGCGTCGATGTGCTCAGGCTTTACATTCTTTCCTCATCGGCTCCGTGGGATGATTTGAAATTCAACTGGGAAGGAGTCGGCACGATAAACCGTGCAGCCAACATCCTCTGGAACGTGTACCGCTTCCCTGTACCGTACATGATTCTCGACAAATTCGAACCTGCGAATAAAGGAGGGATTTGGGACGATGCGTATATCCAGTCACATATCAGTCAGATGCCTGATGAAGACCGGTTTATAATCTCCCGGATAAACTCGGTTGCAGGCACTGTCGATACCGCGTTAAAAGAGTGCCAGCTTCACCGGGCTACCCGCGAACTGGTGAACTTTATTTTAGAGGATCTCTCGCGCTGGTACGTCCAGCTCGTGCGGGAACGAATGTGGCGTGAAGGAGAATCTGAGAGCAAACATTTTGCCTACGAGACAATCTATTACGTCATGCGCCGGCTCATCTGTCTNCTCGCCCCGGTCTGTCCCCATCTTACCGAAGAAATATACCAAAACCTGCGATGTAAAAATGATCCGGCAAGTGTGCACCTATTGGACTGGAATGCCGGATCTCCGGCACTTGTTGACGCTTCTCTTGAACGCGCTGTTGAGATTGTCCGGTCGTTTGATGATGCAACTGCCAATGCCCGTCAGGCAGGCAGGAGAAAACTCCGCTGGCCGGTATCAGAAGTTGTCGTAGTAACAACCTCAGAAACAGTAAAAAATGCAATCGAACGTCTGAACACGGTCTGCATGGACCGGGCCAACGCCCACAAGGTCTCGGTAGTGATCGGAAAATGGGACCGTATCGGCTGGCAGGCAGAACCGGTCATGAAAGCGCTTGGAAAAGGGTTTGGCAAGAACTCCTTTAAGGTCAAAGGCCTCATCGAAAGTGCTGATGGTAACCATCTTAAAACGGAGATCGGGGCCGGGCGAACAGTNCAACTTAAAGCCGGTGAAGAGGTTTTTGAAATCGGTGCTGACCATGTGACTTTTTCAGAAAAACTCCCCNTGGAGGTATTTTCCGCTCCTATGCAGGAGGCGACGGTATACGTGGATGTCAGGCTCGATGACGATCTCGANAAGGAAGGATATGAACGCGAGGTCATCCGACGGATNCAGGAAATGCGCAAGCAGCTCGACCTTATCGTGAGCGAATTTATCTCAGTAGAAGTGCTGGTCAATAATGCAAGAGTCTTCCAGCTCCTGAATAATACCAGTGGCAATATGATTGCAGGAGAAGTACTGGCTGATGTACCGGGAAAGGGAGTCCTGTTTTCATTCCTAAAACCGGGTGACTACCTGAGAAACCATGACTCAGTGAAAGATTGGGAAATCGAAGGGGCAACTGAAACAGTCTCTATGACGATCGGGATCTCACGTGCCACACAGTAATTTTTTTAAGAATGACTGCCCTTCCGGGCTGGTAAACAGGGGAAGTTCACGTTCAACGGTAACCGCACTTCTCTGGGCAAGTACATGCTCCTGGGTTACCGGGTTGAACCCTTCCTTTTCTGTAATTTTTTTATAGACAAGTATTCCCCGCCGCTGCCATACTGGAGTCGTGGCAAGGTTCATACCCCGCTTATGCATCATCTCGTGAAGGTCTCGTGCCGGAACACCCTTAAGCCGGGCTGCGGCTTTTTTTGCACTTATGCCTTCGTTAATCAATGCCTGCTGGCAATAACCGTTAATATGGTTGCGCCAGGCTTCGTTCTGACGGTTGGCCAGATATTCCAAAGCATATTCCGGTGTGGCAGGTATAACCCGGGCATCAAATGACAGCAGGGGTTTGCCGGCAAGAACGTTTGTGAGAGCACTCGCTGCACAGGATGCCGCTACTGAATCAATTTTTTCTACCCTGCCACTGAAAGGGAGCTGGGTAAAATAAAGATTAATCTCATCTGAGAATGTGAACGCAAGATCAGGACAGAGCCCGCTGTCAGAAATGAGTGCAATACAGACCCGAACCATCGCTTCGCTGAACTGGTCGTCAAACGGTTTTTTCAGCTCCAGATTTTCTGAAAGGTGATGAAAAGCCCTGCCGTCAACCCTGACAAAAACAGGTGGGATAGTAGTAATAGTTGAAAATATTTCGCGGTTTTCCATACGACAACCATGCGGGAGCAAAGAAAAATATGGTTATTCTCCCGCTCTTTAAGGCCCGATACCTTCCTTACTCTTCCGAACTGCCCCCAGAAAAAGCCCCGGGCAGGTGGCGGATCAGGACGATGTCATCAATCGCGCTGATGATACGATACGGGATCTTAAGACCTTTGTAATTTTTCATTTCAAAGAGCTCTTCGTTGACTTTCCCCACAACAATTGAATCTATCTTCTTTTGATCCACATCGATGAGAACGTCCTCGACTTCACCGATAAACATGCCCTTGTCAGTATAGATGTGCAGGCCGAACAAATCCGTAATCTGGGTTTCCATCGTTATCAGATGAAAGTATATACTTAAGAGTTAAAAAGATAATCCTTTGGTATGGACGGGTCTTTTCGTATCGGGCGGATCTTTGGAATTCCGATCCTGATCCATTATTCATTTATTCTTGTTATTCCTCTCTTTGCGTGGATCATTGGCAGCCAGATCACGCTTACCGCACAAATGCTGCAGGGATACTTTTCCATTCCCATCGACACCACGCTCATCACCGAAGGTTTCATGCCCTGGTTTCTTGGCACCATTGTTGCCCTTGGCCTTTTTTTGGGTGTTCTCATTCACGAACTTGCCCATTCGGTCGTCGCCCGGGGCAAGGGGATCAAGATCAACAGCATCACCCTCATGATCTTTGGCGGCATCGCGACCATGGAAGAAGGGACGCCGGATCCGAAAGCCGAACTGCCCATGGCACTTGTCGGACCGTTCGCCAGCCTTCTCGTCGGCCTGGTATGTTGTGGGATTGCCTTTGCTACACCCGCTGTCACAATGAACCCTCCCGTAGCAGGCGTTGTTATCTTTGTGTTCGGCTACCTTGGGGTGCTCAACATCATCCTCTTTGCATTCAATCTGTTACCCGCATTCCCGATGGACGGGGGCAGGGTTCTGCGGGCGTGGCTGGCAGAAAGGATGCCGCTCCACCGTGCTACAAAGATTGCAGCTGATGTGGGCAAAGGATTTGCAATCATCTTCGGACTTGTCGGACTCGTCTTCTTCTCCCCGTTTTTGATCCTGATAGCGCTTTTTATCTATATCGGTGCGAGCATGGAGTCAACTGCAGTGAAATACAGCTACCTGTTGCAGGATGTAACCGTGGGCGACATGATGAGCAGCCCGGTAATTTCAGTGTCACAGACACTTCCCGTAAGCCAGGTCATCCACATGATGTACTCCAGCAAACATCTCGGTTTTCCTGTCATTGAACGGGATACGCTGATTGGGATGGTAACCCTGGCTGATGTAAACCGTACGGGTCCGATTGACCGGGAAGCATTGCAGGTCAGGGACATCATGACCCGTGACCCGGTTACCCTCCCGCCAACAGCCCCCGTAATCGATGCTCTGAAGATCATGTCGGCTCGTAATTTTGGCAGGATCCCGGTTGTCCAGGATGGCAAGGTTCTCGGTATCGTAACCAGGACGGATATCATCAAAGTGACTGAACTCAAACAGATCTAATAAGTCTGAAATTTTATCAGAGCGTCGATTGCTGAACTGCCGGCAACCTTCCGGTAGGCTTCCAGAGACAGAAAAGGCCGTTTTGCAAGGACCGCTGCCACTTTTTTCTTCCCGATACCCGGAAGCCATCGCAGTGCAGTCTGGGGAAGCCTGTTGACATCAATGGGGACGGGTAATGCGGTCACCGATCGCATACCCCAGTCAACAACAACCGCATCAATTCTGGTCCTCACGGGAAGCCGGACAGGAATTCCTATAAGTATCGGATACGAGCCCATCTGCCGCCCGAATGAGAGGTCCCCGGAGACTTCAATGTGGACCTCCTTAAGCACGGTACCCAGGGGATATACCCGTTTGAGCATCGGAAGGTCAATATTCTGACGTACGAATTCCTTGAATGATCTAAACCGTTGATCGTGCTTATGGAGTGTGTTGCTGGTATACGCGGGTGTGCCCTCAAATGGCATCACCTGGCGGATATTTACCCTTCGGACCGAGAGGCCTGCGTCGCGGACCCGCAGGAGGAACTGTTCATTGAGATCATAGGTCTTTTCCATCTCCCCGGCAAGACCGCAGACAAAATTGAGCCCGGGGAGCAGTTCGGGCACATTATCCCTGCGTGTATTTCCTTCTTCGTTTACGATCTGTATTGCCCTGAAGACATCATCTGCCTCTGCCTTGAGATTATTTGCCGCAACAACTTCAGGATCAGCAGTCTCCATACCGAACGCAGCGACATCCCCGGAAGTATGATGGCGAATGATCGCTTGTAATGCTTCACGGCTTTTTTGTTCATGCCTTGCAATTGTTGCAGGGTTTGTGTTATCGATATGGAGGGTTTTTAATTCGGGAGCTGCCGTCCGGATCGAGGAAAAGAGGTTCTCCAGCAGTTCCGGCCGGGGTGCCGGGTACTCACCTGCACCCGCACCATACGCAAGGATATCCGGTTGTCTCCCGACACGGAAATGCCGTGCTCCATGAGCATAGAGGGCAGCAACTTCAGCAGCGATCCCTGAAATGGTTCGGTACTTCGGCGCACCGTAAAACGGCTCAGTGCAGAATGAACAGCCCCCTGATTCGCCATGGGAACAGCCTCGGGCCGTTTCCAGCTCGCACAGCACTGACGGGTAATCGGGATGCTGCGTGATGATCCCGCTGCCGGCAATACTCCATGGATCTGTACGCTGGTAATCAAGCGAGCCGGTCGGTTCGTTGCCATTGAGATAGTTATCAAGTGCAACAGCAGGTTCTCCGGTGAGCAGGGCATCAAACCCGCTTATTACCTGTCGGATCGCTTTCTTTCCCCCTTCGGCAGCGTAGCCAAACCCGATTGGCCCCCCAACGAGTTTTTTTGGTCCCCGTACAATATGGCCTATCTGCTGGATCTCGGTGAGGGTTGCGGGAGTTCCACCAAGATATTTTCCCGGCACGGTGACACCGGTTATCATAACAAGGAAATTCGCCCGGTTTAACTCAGCCGATCTCAGGGGATCGCTACGGAGCTGGTCGATCGTAAGGTACTGAACCCTGCAGCCATGGTCAATCAGTGCCCCGGCCACGGTTCGGATATAGGGCGAGATATACGGTGGCACGCCAAGGCATGCGGGTTCGTCAACGTAGCCATCAAGGATAAAAGCCACAGGGCTCATACGTGATAACCGAGCAGGGCAAGCAGTTTTCTAGCCCAGAAAAGTTTTCCGCGTTTCACCGGATCGACATCCTTGTCATCAAGGTCAAATCCAATCAGCGTTATCTTTTCAGCACCGAGTTCATCAGCTGCAAAAACCGCACGGTCCCCGTCAGAAAACCCCCCAAAGTTATGGACATGGGGAAGCGGGGTGCTCTGTGTGGTTGCGACCAGCGGGCCTTTAAACAGGGGCACCCAGTGTTTCAGCAATTCGATATTATCGCCATGTGCATGCACGACAACAATTGTGCCCTCTTCGTTCAGGGAAAGGAGCCGGTCACTGGCACCATCGAGATCCGTGAAAACTGCATCCGGACGGATACCATGGTTATCGAGAACATCAGCTGCTGCATCTGCCGCAAAGACCACGCCGTTGATGTTGCTCAGCTCTTCTTTTAAACATGGTGCATTTCCGCATACCGTGACCGGATTATCACACGCCAGTGCCGCAAGAGAGAGCAGGTTGTCGCGGGACACAAGCGAGGCAAGAATCCTCGCTGCCTTCTCATCACCGGCCCTGTCAAACCCGAAGTATGCAAGGATCTCGCAGTAATGGGGTTCCCAATCCTTAAACTCCATTCTTCTTGCCTTCGTTTTCCAGCCCGACAAGGTTTTTGAACTTCTGCAGGATTGGCTCGATGACGAACTCGAGCAGCTTGTCTTTGTTTTCGACTTTTCCAAAATAATGGAGAGGGAGTGTGGCCGCCGCCATATTCGGGTGGCCGCCGGCATCACCCATGTCCCCGAATGCTTCTGATAGCGCATTACCGATATGCAACCTGACATCTCGGTTGCGTGCCGAGATTACAATCGCGTTATCAGTAATACCGTAGATAAGTGCCGTGTTTACCCCTTCAAGGGTGATAAGAATTTCTGCTGCCTGGGGAAGTGCATCGCGGTTCATGACATACCCGACATTGGCAAAAAGATACCCGCTCTGGATCTTTCGCTTATTGATTGCCGTGCCGATAACATCCAGGGTCTCCTGCGACATCGACGGCGACATAATCTTATCGAGCAGGTCGGCATCTGTGAGCGGCAGGAGGAAGCCCGCGTAACTGAGATCCTGAGGGGTTACGTTACGCTTGAACTCTTTTGTATCGGTTCGTATGCCATAAAGGAGTGCAGTCGCAACCCGCTTGTCGACCGGAACATCAAGCTCCTGCAGGTATTGGGTGAGGATACTTGCCGTTGCACCCACACCGGGGCGTATATCAACAAATGAATTCTGTGTAACCAGGTGCCTGCCATCCTGGTGATGATCGATAATGATATTGATCCGGACCTGCAGGGGTACATCATTATTCACGCCAGGAGCAGGGCAGTCAATGAGTGCCAGGTAAGTGCATTGCTGGAGTGCTTCTGCCGTCAGGTGCTCCATCTTGATATCGAGCAGGTTGACAAACGTCCGGTTTTCCTGGTGCCCGATGTTTCCCTCGTAAAAGATCCGGGTAGTGAGCGTTTTCGGGTTTGCATGTTTTGCAATCTCTGCAAGGGCCATTGCAGAAGAGATTGCATCGGGATCCGGGTTTTTGTGGGTAATAATGCCCAGCGTACCTTCCCATCCTGCGAGGAGGGTAAAAAGTCGCTGGGAGATTCTGCTGGAGTGCTGTTTTTTGATATGGAGGATCGCGGACCGTGCAACCACCTCCTGTGGGTAGAGCACGAAATCTGCTCCTGCACTTGTGAGCTTCTGCCCGTTCACCGGATCTACCGAGCGTGAAACAACCAGGGTAGAAGGATACCGTTTCTTGATGGTGAGAACGGCTGCGACGTTTGAATCACCATTTCCTGTCATTACAAATGCAATTTCAAAAAGCGGCAGCCCGATAAGCATATCCGGTGAGGTAATATCCCGCAGGTATGCGTCATATTTCTGGTCACGCAGGTTTCGCACCCGTGTATCGTCGTTATCGACTGCTACCACGCGCTCATTCTCTTTTGCGAGTTCTAAAATGATGTTGTAACCGTTAGTCCCGCATCCGAAAATGCAGTATTTTGTCGGTCCCGGCTGCTCAATCGGGGCTTCCTGTGGCATG
>JGI11641J44799_10000168_pt1 | contig 18800 bp, 20 predicted proteins | sample WetSurSiteA1Bulk_FD_44799 | JGI IMG/M metagenome (IMG submission 44799) | reverse complement strand
ACCAGCAAAGAGGATGGTTCAGGTCAAAAAGTCAGTCACGAGTCAGTCTTCTGAGGGATGTTGAACAAGCTCAGGGGTATTCAGGATTTCCTGAAATGCCATGTACTGAAAAAAATGTACAGAAATTATATCAGGATCTGCTCTCCCGGTACCTGGAGTGACTGGTCTTGGCAGAATGTGAAAATGCTCAGGAAAAAATCAGATCTTTCCAAAGGAATCTTTTCGGGAGCCGTAAATGAAAGTGTTCGGGCGACAGATTGAACCCCTGCTATTCTGGTGGAAGCTCGGAGTTGTAATCGCATACCTCTTTCTCATCGGGAGTATCTCATGGCTCATATTCCAGGGAGTCCTGATCTGCCAGGCATATGCAGAAGGGGATTTTGCATATATTGACTGGAAATTCTGGCGTTATGCACTTATTGCAGCTGTTTATTTTACCTTGGGGGGTTTCCTGCGTCTGGTACGGTTTATTTAACCGCCTCATCCCCAAAGTGCACAGAGGGGAATTTTCTTTTACATTTACAATGAATATTCCGATAATCAGACAACTATCCAGGTTATGAGATTTTAAATTTCCAATTCCCTGGCCGTTGCTTTAAATTTATAGAAATGAACAATGCTTTTTTGTGTTCAGAGATTGACATAAAAGGGATATGATCACTAAATCTGATAATTGGTAGATTAGTGGTTCAATCATTCAAAACCCCCGTAGTGTAGCGGTCAATCATGCAGGACTTTGGATCCGGCGACACCAGTTCGAATCTGGTCGGGGGTATTCAGACAAAAGTGAGAATCGTTTAGCAATCTATTTTATCCCAACCGAGCACCGGAAAGCTGCCGGACTCGAATATTAAGGTTTTTTCCTCCGACGAAGATTTTCAAAAATGGGGGTATTGGGTACATTGGCAGTAAACAGGGTATTTCCTGCAGGTGTTCATGTGTCATTTCCCGGCAGGGGATCCAGCCGGATTTTCATTTTTTTACAAATGGAATCCTCATGCCCTTTCATCTGTGAGATCCCGCGTTCATCCTGGTCATAATAGTAGAGCAGAAGATGAAAATAGTCCATCAATAGATCCTGAAACTCTTTTTTATACCGTACCTCAACAGTATTGTCCCCTATAAATCCTTTGATCGAGATGAACAACTCTTTTTCAAACGAGAAGTAGGGTTTCCTGAGCTGCTCAAGAAACCGGATCGTGCCGAAATTTTCCAGGAATTTTAAGAAACCTTCGGTCAGCGGTTCATCAAGTATGTACTCTTTCATGATGGAACCGTCCACACAGGCCTTAGTCTGGATGGACTTGCGAATCCGCACTCTCTGCCACCTCACGGACAGCTATTGCTGCTGCACTGCATTCATCACGGGTATTAAAATACGAGAAACTTACCCGGATACACCCTTTCCCGCCGTCAATACATTTATGAACAAGCGGGGCACAGTGGAGCCCGGTCCTCGTGATTATGTTGTAGGCCCGTGCAAGAATGAATCCTGCCTCATGATTGTCGATGCCGGCGATGTTGAATGATACGACAGGAAGATCAGGTGTATCGTTAAAGATCGTGACACCCTGAATGGTTTTTAGTTCGCGGATGAAATACCGGGTAAGATCCATATTCTTCCTCTCGATTGCTCCCTGGCCGATCGATCTGATGAACCGTATCCCCGCGTAAAGTGATGCAATGCCGGGATAGTTGTGTGTCCCTGCTTCAAACCGCATTGGCATCTCATAAGGATGGGTGAGTGTCTGTGAATCAGTCCCCGTGCCTCCCTGCCGGGTGATCGCAACAGCATCCGGTTCATCAATGAAAAATCCGCCAATACCGGGAATTCCAAAGAGTGCCTTGTGACCGGTGAAGACAAAAGCACCCACCGGAATGTCTGAAAGATTGACCGGTATGTGGCCGGCGGTCTGGGCCCCGTCGACAATGAAAAATATATCATTGGCATGGAGGTATTCTGCGATTGGTTTGATGTCCTGAACAGACCCGAGTACATTGCTCCCGTGCGTCATGACAACGAGGTGTGTATCTTCGCGTATTGCCTTTTTTATCGCGGAAAGGTTTACACGGGTATCGGTGAATGGTAAGACCGAAAGCCGGATAACCCCTTCCTGTTCAAGTACAGTGAGTGGCCGGAGCACCGAGTTGTGTTCGAGTTCTGTTGTGATCACATGGAACAGTACACCGCTTTTTTTGGCAAATCCATGAATCAGCAGGTTAAACGAGTCAGTGGCATTCTGGGTAAACACAAAATGCTCAGGAGGAGCGGCCTGGAACAGTGCCGCAAGTGCCTCACGTACAGCAGAAGGATAATCGATTGATCCATTCCCCGTAGTCCTTCCCGGTTCGTGCAGTGGCTGTCGCAGGCATGCAGCAACTTCTTCAAGAACCTCAGCCGGCTTTGGCCAGGTTGTAGCAGCATTGTTGAGGTAGATGAGAGGGGGTTTTTGGTCCTGCGGCATGGGATTCATTATGATGTCCTGTGTTGTGCCGGTTCTTTGTCTTTTTGATAGCCAGGTGGGTAAAATATTCTTTTTGGGATATCGTTCTATCAATAGTGTACGGTTATATGTGATGCAATAACCCACAGAACTGATCGGACGAGAATTTATTAGCCGGTAAGTAAATCCATCATGATAATTGTGAGGTGATTTTCATGAAGAAAGGTTTTGCAGCAAATCTAGAAGAGGAAACAAAAAAGAACACCTATTTCCGCAGGGTATTGTATACGGGAAAATTCAGCCAGCTCGTGTTGATGTGCCTTAAACCAAAAGAGGACATCGGCATGGAGACCCACGCTGACGTTGATCAGTTCTTCCGTTTCGAAGAAGGTGAAGGGGTTGTCATGATCGATGCTACCACGCATAGGGTGAAGGATGGCAGCGGTATTATCGTTCCATCTGGCTCAAAACACAACGTAATCAACACTTCAGGCACCAAAAATCTCAAATTATACACGATCTACTCACCGCCCGAGCACCAGGATAACGTAGTACGAAAAACGAAGCAGGAGGCCATTGCCCGGCCTGAGGAATACGACGGGAAGCCAACAGAAAAATAATTTTAATCGGTTTTATCAATCTCTTTTTTCTGTCAACTTTAAAAAAATGATGCAGATGCCCGGTCATGTTTACTCACCATCATTTTGCCCTGGTTCGAATCTGGAATCATTCTTTTCCCATCGTATTCCTTTTATATCCTCAGATAAAAGAAGAGTGAATAATGAAATCCATCAGTCTCCGCTTCCGTGTTTACCTGGTTATCCTTACACTGGTTCTTTTTCTTGGTATAATCGGTCTGATGATCATTGAAAACTTCTCTTTGCTTGATTCGTTTTATTTCATTATCGTAACTATCGCCACCGTTGGTTACGGAGATATTCACCCGGTAAGCCCCGCCGGGAAGATACTCGTAGTAGGCATCATCCTTGCCGGTGTCGGCTGTTTTGTGGGATTGGTAGCAAACGCAATTGAGTATATGATTGATATGCGGGAACGGACCCAGCGGATCGAGAAACTGAACATGCTTATCGGGGTCTTTTATTCTGAAGTGGGAACAAAACTGTTAAAAAAATTCAGCTCGAAAGACCCGGGCATTCAGGAAATCCGTTCAGCTCTTTTGGTCTCAAACAACTGGTCGGATGAAGACTTTAAGACAGCTCATGCCAAACTCAAAGCACATGCATACCGTCTTGACAGCCGTGAATTCTCGCTAGAAGAACTGCATACATTCTTTTCGGATCATAAGGTATTCCTTCTCGCCCTGCTTGAAAATCCCCAGCTGTTTGAACACGACCGCTTTACCGATTTGCTGCATGCAGTCTTTCACCTGGCAGAGGAACTGTCTGCACGTGACCGGCTTGTTAACTTACCGGAAACGGATTATAGTCACCTGTCCGTAGACCTGACACGGGTATACAGCCAGCTCGTGATCGAATGGCTGACATACATGCACTACCAGAAAAAGAAATACCCGTTTCTCTTCTCGCTGGCAATGAGGACAAACCCGTTTGATGAACATGCCTCTGCTATCGTGCAGTGATCAGCAACTGGCAGGAGTACCAGATCTCCTGGTACATTTTAAAAGAGCGGGAATCCCGCTCCCCTTGTTTTAAAAAAAGACCTTCTCTACCCCATCCATGCCTGCATGATGACTGCAATCCCAAACATCAGGCAGCCGATTGCGGCAAGGGGTATCGTGTAATGCTTCACGACAGCAACTACATCATCACCGGTTGCCCGTTGCACCAGCCAGAAGTAGGGGTCAGTCAGGTATGAGACTATGCACGCTCCCCCACTGATCAGGAGAATGAGCGGGATCGGCTCAATCGATGAAGCGAGGGTAGTTCCTGCAATGATCTGGCCGGTGACCACCGCCGTTACCACACGGGAACCCTGTGCAGTCTGGATCAGTGCCGCAAGCAGGAAAGGTACTGCAATAGCTGGTACGGCAACCGTCAGCAGGGATAACGCCTCTGTCCCGAGGGCTCCTGCAGCAAGCACTGCCCCCAGCGCCCCGGCACCGCAGAGGTCAAAGATGATTACTCCTGCATGTTTAGCTCCGTTGCCAAATGCACGGTTCCGCATTTCTGAGGGTGCGAGGACAAGTGCGGTTACCATGCCGGCCAGCATTACTACCTGGATCAGGCTGGACGGAGTGAGCCTGAAGATTGCAAGCCCGGCGATCATCGCTATTGCCATAGCTAAAAAAGGGTACCAGGCCCGGGCATGCGTTCCCTCCTGTGTGCAAATATTTTCAGGTACTCCACCGTCTCTTCCGCGCTCTCCCCGTGACCCGAAACGGNGATGCATCAGGATGATCACGCCANCAAGAATCAGGAGTGAAACCGGGATCATGATAAGGTCAAACAGGACCGGGGACAATGAGACATCAGGAAGTGCAGAGAACAAGGCAATAATTACCGGTGACGGGTAAATCAGTGCAAACGAGATCAGGCTCCCGAGTGCTGCGGTATACAGCAGTCCCTTACGGCCCGCTACATTCCCCTCCCCGGCAAAACAGGAGATAACTGGTGTCAGGATGACAAATGCGGTAATGCAGCACATCAGCGGTATCGCAAGCAGGTACCCGGCAATGCCTGAAAGTGAAAAAGGGCGGTGAGCGACAAACCGCAGGTCAGAAACAATCTGCTCAACGTGGCGCTGCTCCTGCATGACCTTTGCCATCACTGCACCGGAAAGGATTACTATCCCGAGAATCGCAAAGATCCTGCCCATGCCAAGGATACTTTCGTGAATGACTGCTTCGAGTGACATTCCTGACAGGATCCCAAAGAAGAGCGCCCCCCCGATCAGGGTTAAAAAAGGCGGTGTCTTGTACCATATTGCAACTGCGGTAATCAGGAGAATAGTCACAAGAAAGATGAACAGGATATACATATGCTTCTGTGAATAGTTCTCACAAAGAGAATATGTAGTTTTATCCTGGTCAGGGCAAAGAAAAAATGTGCTGGTTATTCCAGTACCGCAAGCAGGTTTTCTTTTCCTGTCATGTGCACGAGAAGGGGTGCCGGCGTGATGGCTGTCAGCGGCTCGTGCCGGGCTGCTGCCTTTGCAAGCCTGCGCAACTGTTTTTTTGAGAGCAGGAATGCCCGGGTCTCCTCATGTTCCATGATGATTTCGTTATCCATAGGGAGCGGCCGGGATGCAATATTGAATGCCGCATTAACGTCAGCATGTGCCACGTAACCGCAGTGCTGGCATACAAACTGTTTGCGGGTTCGCCTGCCAAATTCTCCGCAACGGCAGCATCGCTTGGAGGTATACGCGGGATTTACATACGCGACCGGTATCCCCCGGTTATGCGCCCGTTTCTCAACCATCTTCTGCAGGGTGTAAAATGACCCGTTCTCAAAGGAGAATTCGAAAGGATACGAGAGCGATACAGAATGAGAATAATGCGGGGAAAAGAGCTTTTCAAATTTGATCCCCGTGTTGAGGGATTCGGCGAAGGATACAATCTGCCGGGAGATTGTAGCAAGAGCGTTTTTGAATAATTTCCGTTCTTTTGACTTGAATTTTTTTAATTTCCAGAGTTTGCCTTCTTTCCAGAGTTTTGTGCAGTTATGGATTGAATGATTACGAATGTGATGAATACTTTTTCCCAGTTTTACAATTTTTCCGCTGCCAGGGTCTGCGGCAACTGCCACATGGCCCGTCGTATTGAGGTCAACGCCAATCCAGCGGATTTCATTGAGCATGGCAAAATGAACTTCAATCACCTCTCTGCCGGAAAGTCCTGCTGCGATACGATACGAAAACTCAAACTAAAACTCTTTTTTTTTAAAAATTCACCTCTTATTAATGATAATAATCGCCGGATAAGGAATATATCTTTCGGTCGATTAGACCCGGATTAAAAAAAGAATGATAAATTATGCAATTTTTTTGTACCTTGCCGTCATAATCTAAATAATCACAATATACGCGATCAGTGACAACAGGAAAGCCAGCAGTAACATTGCAAGCGAGAGCGGTGCAACAAATACGAGCATTGCGTTTACGGTGCTGGCAAGCTCGGAGATACGGTTGGAGCCGAAAACAACAATATGTTCACAGTGTGCTGTGGTGCCGGCAACCTCTGAAGGTACAAGATTGTCAATCGCAGCCTGGAGCGCCTGCATGACAACCGGCAGGAATTCGGTAGCAGTGACATGCATACCCACGGGATTTTTACCCGATATCGTGTTCACAACATGCGAGTCGGTAGTCATCACTTCTGCATTATCAACGATTTTTAATATTTGTTCGAGAAGTACTTCACGCACCCCCTGTGCCATATTGTTGCCATCAATAACAACGTAAGCAGTACGCTGTCCGTCAACCTCGGTAACAAGTACCTGAACTCCAAGGTCCCCGAACCCCTGCTTTCTGGTGTACGGAAACACAAGATGTGAGACTCCTGTCCTGAACGGATATAATGGAGTTGTGCGGATTTTGTCCATTGCTTCAAGGCAACCACGCTGGTACTCCGTTGCAGTCAGCGTGGCAAGGAGTACCGGTGAAGAAAGATCCGTCATGCAGTTATGTGCATCGACAACAGCAACATGAGGGAACCAGCGATGACCCTCTGCCATGATAGTCATCCCGATGGAAAAATCAACATCTTCTGTGCGGTGGGGAGAACGGGAAGTGACTAACAGGACAGAGTCACCGAACCGCTGGTAGAGAACCTGCACAGAACCACAGGTAAGACGCTCCGATCTTCCCGCCGCTGCCGAATAACCAATCCCCTCCCGTGATTTGTTCAGTGCATCAATCACTTTGGTGATCTCTGATTCAGAAACGAGATTGAAGTCATGGGTAGCACACCCATGGGCGACAAGTGTTTCATCCTCAAAGTTATCATGCAGCACTTTGGGAAGGTTTCCTCCCCCGATCTCACCCATGGGGCCCGGATGAAGGTTAGGGACGGTGAAAATCACCGCCTTTTCGTTGAGGCGGCGGAAGAAGAAGCTTACCTGGGGGACAAATATCTCTTCCCCGATATTCCGGAAGAACTTTTCCATATCTTTGGAACCGTCTGTCATATGGGCGATGAATGCATTGATGAATTCCAGTCCGCGTATTTTGAATGCNCGCTTAAACGGACGTTCGAGCATCCATATAAGNATTATAAATCCAAGACCAAANACAAGGTGGAATACCAGGGCATAGATTCCAAACGTTGACGAAAAAAGGAGCATACCGGCAAGAATACCAACGCCACTCTGCAAAAACGCCGGGATGAACATACGGGAAACACGGTAATCGGCAATCGCAACGAGCACCAGCAGGCGGAGACCAAAGATAAAACCCAGCGAAATTGCATATGACAACGGGATCAGATTCACTGAAAACAGCAGTGCGGTAAACGTTATGATGACCCCGAAAACCGTGCAGGTAAGTGCCAGCAGTGCTGAACGGTTCCAGGTCATCGTATTTCCATTAAATTCGATGATTGGTTTTGTTAAGACGAGTGCAATAATGGCCGGTATAGTAAATGCAAGGGTTCCCGAAAATGGCAGGGCTGAAAACGGGAGGATCACCCATGCCCGTACCCCTGCCCCGTCNATCAGAAGACCGAGGATGATGATNAGAAAAAGGGANCGTTTCCATGAAGGNGCGGTGAAAATAAAGCGGGTAATCTGCAGGAATTTGATATCACTGCCCTGATCCATCAGNCAAACCCCCTCAGCACCATCTCGTGGCGATCAGGAGATGACAGGATCTCGCTCGAANNGTAGGTAATTGGTCGGGAGTAAAATGGTGCATCAAGCGTAAGGGTCTCATATTCCCCACCTTCCCCGGCAAGGTTGATGCGGCTTTTTTCAGCTACGTGTTTGAGCCTCCTGATAAGTATGTCATTGATATGTTCACCGAGAAAATGCATCCCAAGACCTTCGGCAGCAGTAACAATGATCATTGCATCCATACGGTGCGCCACTTCTTTTAAAAGCATCTCTGTATCTATATGCCAGAGCGGGGTATAGAGTGAGATCCCAAGCCGGTCCGTTATCGCCTTCACCCGATCTGCCTGGTAAACCGATGCGACGGCCCCGGCAATGACACCTTCAATATCGAGCCCGGCAAGACCTGCCTCTAGATCGGCAAGCTCCTCTTCCTTGTTCCCTTGTGTGCTTATCTCGATGTACTTCATCCCGGCAACCTTTGCAATTACCTCCACAGCATCAAGGTTTGCGGAGTGGAACATATAGGAATCCCGGTTCTTTGGGCGAGCAGTGACCAGATATTCCACTTCCTTACCACTGTCAATTGCCTTCTGGATGGAAAGGATTGAGTCCTTTCCTCCGGAGGTAAGCGCTGCCCAGCTCATGATACAGTATTCCCGGCAGTTGGTTGTTCGAGCGTGCCAAAATGCTTCTGGTAGCGGAGCCGCATTGCATCCCAGTCAGGAAGATGCGTCTGGCACCCGACGTGTTCAACGACAAATGACGCGGTAACCGTGCCGATCCTGCAACAGGTCAGCGGGGAATATCCCCTAACAAAAGCGGAGAGGAACCCGGCACGGTACGAGTCACCAGCCCCTGTTGGATCGGCAAGGGTGACCGGTACCGCCGGTATAAAATGCTCGGTACCGTTTGTGTATAATGTGCTGCCATCCCCGCTCATCGTAAATATCGCTGTGCCGACCTGCCTGACGATGGTATTCCTGCTCACGCCCAGCGTTATGCACATCTGCTGGATCTCGTGCTGGTTTGCAAACAGGATGTCGGTATTGGCAAGGATGGTCTCGAGCTGTTCTTTGGTATACCAGAACACGTCCTGGCCAGGATCAAATGAGGTAAACTCGCTTCTCTCGGCAACCCGGCAATTGAATTCCGGATCTGCAGTTGCNATATGCACAAACGGGAGATGAGGAGCTTCTGAATGGGCAAATNCTTTTGATGCTCCCCATTCAAAGAACGTCATCTGGTCCCCGGCGTCGTCGGTGAACATGAATGCAGTGGGGGTATGGGTATCAGGAACAACAAAGAACTGCTGTCGGACACCGATCTTTTTCATCCAGCAGTCATAGCCACTGCCGGAAAAGTCACCCCCCGTACACGAAATAAGGGTAACCTCTTCTCCCAGCATGGCAATTCCGGCAGCGATATTTGCTGCACCCCCACCATAAAAGATTTGCCGGTCAGAGATGTGCGTCGAGCAATTCTTTGCCGGGAGATGGGGGACCCGGCAAATATGGTCAATCGCGGTGTGACCGACAATATGGATCATAGTGGCTGCACGTCCAGCAGTTTCAGGGGCACATCCCGCAGTGCCTTTCCGATAACTGATTTTGCAATGCGCTCAGCATGCTCTGGTGATTCGGCTCGGAAGACTTTCATCTCAAGGACAAGCCCGACAAGAGCGGTATCTGCAAAAACCACCGCACTTGACAAGGTCTCCTCACAATACGGGCAGGTAATAAAGCCGGCCTCGACCTCAACATATTTTGCTGCAGGGTTGAGCCGTTTTCCTGCTTCACTGATCGCGATCCCGATCGCATCATCAAGAGATTTGACATCACGAAGGATCCACGCCGATTCAAGTGTTACTACGTAATCAGACATCTTCTCACTCCTTACCAGATATCCCTGTGCACGTGCTCTCCTGCATCCATCCGCCCGGAATTCACCGAAGGTGGAGCCCCTCTTCCGACAGCCAGCAGGGCGATGGGCCGGATATGCTGAGGCAGGGCCAGGATCTCGCGTACTTCATTATCATCAAATGCGCCTGTCCAGCAGGAATGCAGTTTTCTTGCATGTGCTGCCAGCATCATGTACGTGCAGGCAATGGTTGCGTCTTCCAGTCCGTACAGGATCCCGCGTTCACCATACCGCGACATTGAACGGACATAGTTTGCACAAACCGCAAAGATTGCACCCGCTTCTTCGACATGCACCTGGTCGAATGCGGCTTCTGCAAGCGCAGCCTGCACCTCTTTATCAGTAACTACGATGACATCCCAGGATTCGAGATTGCCTGCACTCGGTGCAGTTCCTGCACAAGACATGATATACTCGATTTCCTCGTCTGTCAGGGGGTCACCGGTGTAGACCCGGACCGAAGAACGGCTCTTGAGAAAATCCAGAAATTCAGAGGAGTCCATTTTTTTCAAGTACCTGCCATGCTTCCTGGGCAGGGGTGGTGGATGCACTTATAGCAAAAGCGATCTTTTGTGATGCCTGTTCGGGCTGGTTACTTTCCGTGAGCGAAATCGCCTGATTGAGAGCATCAATAGCTTTTGTGAATTCAATTTTACCGGTACTTTTTGCCGCGAACTGAAGTTCACTGCGAACCGACTCCATAAGCATCAGGAGCATTCGCCTCCCTCCTGCTCGTTCATTTTCTGAGAAACCCGTTAATGCGATGCATAACTGGGAGCATATAATCAGCTCTGACTTTGCACGTTCGCCAAACTGGTAACTCTTCACTGCGGTTGGAAGATCCATACTAACCATAGATGTTGTCAATAAAAGATAATTAGTATTGGGAAAAAATTGGCAATGCGCCCCAGTGTGCAGGATGTGCTATAAAAAAAAGGAGGGGTAGTAAAACCCCCTATGCTTTCACGGGCACAGCGGTATTTCTGTTATTTATCGTGCTGCTTTTGCTTTTGCGCCAAGGGCTGATACTTTTGCCCTGCGCATGCGCCTGCGGATGAGCGGGCTGGCAGTTGACTCGTTTAAGCCGGATCCGCCGGAACGGTCGCCACCGCGTCTTCCCCCGCGCTTGCCGCCACCCCGTGCCCCGCCACGTCCCCGTGCCTCTTCATCCATTGCATTGACTTTCTTGATATTCACGCCAGCCTTAAACCGCTGGTTAGGGCCCGGTGTTTTTAGGTCGCCTTCACTCTTTGGAACGAGCCGGATCTGGCCCTTGACGCCCTTGACCTGTGCCCAGATAGTTGTGCCTGTTTTACCCATAATTAAACTCCTTATCTAATTCTGCTGCCCCACTCATAAATGTTCGCGCCTGTTGGATTGTGAGCAGGATGTAACAAAAAAGAATTATTGTTTTTTTGCTGCAAGGGTCGCGTTAATTTCCTTTTTAAGGATTTCACTGACCATTTTTCCGTCAACTGAACCCCTGACCTCAGCCATTACCACGCCCATGAGCGGTCCCAGCGCGGTCATGCCTTTCTGGGCCACAAAATCTGACCTGTCATTAACGATCTTTTTTATGATTGACTCCAGTTCTTCGTATGACACGGCGGGAGCAACATTCTGGATCGCCACATCAAATGATGTTCCGGATCCAAGGCTCCGGAGAATATCGGGAATGGCCTCTTTTGCTGCCCTGCCATTCTCCACGGCATGCCAGACAGCAAGATAATCTGCATCCCGGATCTTCTCTACGGCAATACCGTCCCTCCGGAGTTCTGTGCAGGTCGACAGAATCGTGAAAGCGGCAAGTTTGGGTTTGATCCCTTCTGCTACTGCACACTCGAACAGAGGAAGTTTTTCTGATAATGCCAGCTGGGTTGCATAGGCAAGATCAATTCCATACTCTTGTGCAAACCGCTTCGCTTTTACCGTCAGCAGTTCAGGGATTATAATTGCATCCCAGCGTTTATCATCAACGATTACCGGCAGCACATCGGTTTCGGGATACATCCGTGCTGCACCTGGGAGCGGGCGCATATAAGCAGAGCTGCCGTCAGCGAGCATTTTCCGCGTCTCCTCAGGGACCGCTCTGTCAGAAAGTGCCATATGTGCACGGAGGATGACCTGGTTGAGGGCACAGGCTGCCTGCTTATCACTCGCCGCAGCAACGATCACCACGCAGTCTTCTGCTCCGGCATGCATGTATTCCCGTAACCGCATGACCTCGTCGGAAGTGACACCATAGGCCGGAAGTTCATCCGTGTGAAATATGCCCCCGACCCCGCATTTTTTGGCATAGTCTGACATCTCACTGCCAAGACGGCGGTCCGGTTGTATCTCGCGACCGACCAGTCCGCCAAAGCGTTCGAGTCTGACGGCGTAGATGCGTTTAGCCTTTTTCAGGACCGTGGATTTGGTCTCCTTGAACAGGTCACTTACATTCTGTGAATTATCATGAACGGATGCTTTCCTTGATTTGAGCTCATGCCGGATGGAAAGGAGATTTTGCTGCCGCTGCACCTCGCGCCTGACCACTTCTGCAATCAGGTCCAGTTCCTGTACTCCTTTGATCTCGACACGGGCACCGCCCTTAATCGAGATATTCACATCCTGCCGGATTGTTCCAATCCCCCGTTTCACCTTGCCGGTGGAGCGAAGCACCATGCCGATATACTCAGCGACCTTCTGCACATCTTCCGGGGTGTGCATACACGGCGAGGTGGTGATCTCAATAAGGGGGATACCGAGCCGGTCAAGCGAGAAAATATCGTCTTTCACGCGTTGTGCTGCTTCTTCTTCAAGGCAGATTGTCTCAATCTCTCCTCCATCAGGAAGTGCACCCCCCATCGAGACAAGTGCAGTCCGCTGGAACCCGCTGGTGTTCGACCCGTCAATAACGAGCTTTCGCATCGTGTGTACCTGCCGGACGGGTGTCATGCCAAACATCTTTGCAATAGTAAGACAGACCGACAGCGCCTCATCGTTCAGGGGAGCCGGCGGCTCCTCATCGTTTTCAACAAGGCAGGTAGTATCGTACGTGTAATACTGGAATTTCCGTTCACGCTTCATCTCTTCCTGTGCGGCCCGGTCGATCTCTCCCATCTCACTTTCGGTTACCCGGAGGTAGCGGAAGAATTCCCCCGAATGTTCTGCACTATCGCGGAGGAGAGTTAAGCAATGGCAGAATAGTTTTTCTTTTGTGTTCAGCTGCTGGTGAATCTCAATGCCGGCGGTCAGCCCGAGTGCCTTATAATCCATGCGTGCTCCTCCGGTTGCATTCACCTTTGAGATCAGTCTGCATCAGGACGGCAGCTTTTTCAAAATTTTTTTCGTTTGCCAAAACCCACATCAGTTTCACGAGTGCCACTTCGGGCAGCATATCGCCACCTTCTATCACACCCGCTGCAAGGAGGTCGCGGCCGGTATCATAGACCCGGTCACACACCCTTCCCTGCAGGCACTGGGAAGTCATCACAAGCATAGTGCCACCGTCGATAAGTTTTGTCAAGGATGGAATAAGTGCGGTACTTACATGCCCAAGCCCGGTGCCGGCGAGCACGACTCCCGAATAACCTTCGTAGGAACTGATAAGATCCGGTGACATCCCGGGATAGAACTGGACAAGCCCGACGTGTTCTTCCAGCTTGTCGTGCAGGGCAAGCATGTGGCTCCCCCGTCGCACTGCAGAGTTTTTCAGGGTTACCTCGCGGGAGGGATATGCAACCGAACCAATGGGATCAATTCCCATGCTGCGGAAGGCGTCACGGCGTGATGAATGCATCTTGCGCACGCGGGTGCCCCGGTGAATTGCGCAGGTATCATCGTTTGTAGTGGCATGCATTACGACAACTACTTCTCCGAGGTCGCTGGTTGCTGCACTCGCTGCACAGACAGCATTCATTGCATTATCACTTGAGGGGCGGTCTGCAGATCGCTGGGATCCCACAAAAACGATTGGAACCGGGGTGTCGACCATGAAGCTGACCGCCGCTGCGCTGAACGCCATCGTGTCGGTACCATGAGTAATGATAACCCCGCTCACCCCGCTTTTGATCTCATTATACACCGCACGGGCAAGATCCTGCCAGATCGCCGGTTTCATGTTCTCCGATAATATGGTAGCAAGGGGTACTGTCCGGTAATTTGCGATTTTTGCCAGTTCCGGGATTGCAACAAGGATGTCACTGGCGTCAAACTGGCTGGTAACCGATCCTGTCCGGTAATCAATCCTGCTCGCGATTGTCCCTCCGGTTGATACAATGGAAAGGGCAGGGAGATCGTTTTTTTGCGGGACTTCAGTTTTTTTTGGCAGGGGTTCTGCAGGGTGCTCACTAAAGATACAGGAATTGGGGCTCACGCCAAAATTATACCCGGAATCCAGTTTTACTACTGCCATCCCGTCGCGCTGGGTGATGAAAATTCCCTTCCGGGTTTTCCCCCCATAGGTACATTCAACCAGGTCACCAGAGGTAAATTGAGGGTTTATGCTACCAGCCTCCTGGTTTTTGTTATGAGGTCTTCTTTTGCGTCGGAGAGTTTTGAAAGACGCTTTTCGACCTGTAATGCATCGATATCGAGCTGTTTTTTCCGTTCCTGCAAGGCTATTTTGGTTGCAAAAGGTGCAGGCCCTCCCGGGGCTTTCCGGAGTGCAATGGAATTTTTTACATCCAGTGCATCATCGATGTTCTGCTGCGTAAGGCCTTTACCGGTGAGGGATATTCCTGATCCTGTTTCCTGTGCGGATTCTTCAAGAGTCAAAAGCGACAGGCTTCCTTTCTGTACTGCCCTCCCGACAATCGTGTGAGCGGTCCGGAAGGCAATTCCGTACGACCTGACCAGCGTATCTGCAAGTTCAGTTGCCGTTGAAAACCCTTTGCCTGCCTCTTCTTTCATCCTGTCGGTATCAAATGATGCACTGGAGACCATATCGATCAGGAGACGGAGACTCTCTTTTGCATCCCGCATCCCGCGCCAGAGATGAGGAGTGAGTTCCTGCAGGTCGCGGTTATAACTCATGGGAAGGCCTTTGACGGTGAGAAGAGCACCGGCGAACGCTCCGAAGACCGATCCGGACTTGGCACGCATGATCTCGGCTGTATCCGGGTTCTTTTTCTGCGGCATGATCGAAGACGTTGAACAGAACGCGTCATCCAGTTCAACAAATTTTACAAACGACGTGCTCCAGATAACCAGTTCTTCACAGAGCCGGCTGACATTTGTCATCAGGATAGAAATGTCAGCAAGAGTTTCGAGAGCAAAGTCCCGGGTTGCAACTGCGTCCATGGTGTTGGTTACCAGCCCGTCAAAACCAAGGAGATTTGCGGTGAATTCCCGGTTGATGGGATATCCCGTGGATGCAAACGCTGCGGCACCAAGCGGACACTGGTTCACCCGTGCGAATGCTTCATCCAGCCGGTCGAAGTCCCGGGAAAAAGCCTGTTCATAAGCAAGGAGATGGTGGGCAAGTGTTGTAGGCTGGGCATGCTGCAGGTGGGTAAAACCCGGCATCACGGTTTCCGTGTGAAGCTCAGAAATGGCAACAAGCACTTCACGCACCTTGAGGAGTGCTGACATCTGTTTGAGCATCTCCTCACGCAGCTTGATACGGATGCAGGTCGCAACTTCATCGTTCCGTGAGCGGCCCATATGCATACGGCCACCGGAATCTGCTCCGACAGATTCGATAATGAGTGCCTCCATTCCTGCATGGACGTCTTCAAAACGCTCATCAAACACTTCTTCGGGAATCCCATCGTCAAAAAGTTCAAGCAGTGCACCAAGAAGGTGTTTTGCGGTTTCCTTATCGATGATCTTTTGTTTTTCCAGCATCAGTACATGGGCAAGATCCACGAGTATATCTGCGTCAGCAATACAACGGTCTGAACGCATCGATGAGAGAAAGTGCATCATCTCACCAGTCCTCTCACCAGAAAGGCGCCCCAACCTTACAACATCTGTCCGCATCCGTTCACCATCCGCTTTGTCTTCGTTTACCTATTTGTTGTATATTGATTAAATCCACGCCTTTCGCGCCGCATGTTCGATCGCCCGCTGTACGGATTCGCGGGGAATGATAGTAGCTACTGGAATTCGGACAAGCTGTTCGATTACGCTCGAAAGAATCGGGGCGCAGACGATGGCCACTGCCCCTTCGCGTTCCGCACGGACGGCAGCAACAATGGCATCCTCCATGGTATGGACCGGGTATTCCCGAACCCGTATGCGTTTTGTGTCGACTTCTGCGGTTTTTTCTTCAATTGTATCAAGAACTGACCGTGCAACTATCAGGCCGATAAACTCTCCTTCGGTGGAACGGTAGAACTGGCGCAGGGTACGGAAGATTGCGCGCAGGGTAGAAAGATTGGGGGATCGTTTGCCATGCATGATCTTGTATAAGGTACTCTGCGCAATCCCGCTTTTATCCGAGAGCTCCCTGACACTGATACGGAGATCATGCCGGAGGAGGTCATTGAGTGCTCCGACAAATTCCTCGTCCGANGCAAGTGCGGCGCGCGTGAGCCGGTCGATTGGGTCCATTTGTATCATATAACAGGTACAATAAGGTTAATTCCAGAAAAATTTTTTCGAATTGTCCTTACATGATGAAAAAAATGTCTGGAAAAATGAAATAATAAAACGCGTATTGTGGACAAATCACAATCAAAATTTATCTGAATGTATAAATCANCCGCNTAAAAATGGACAAAAATAGAGAATTTATGTCCAGATAGCGTAATATTTATTATTGCCAAATCAATGTTCCCTCTATGAAAACGCTGAAAATTTCGGCAATTGCACTCCTCGCCATTGCCTTTTTAGTGCTCACTGCCGGCTGCGTCCAGCCTGCAGGTACTCCGACTCCGACCAATCAGACAAATGTCGGCATCCTGTACAGCAAAGGTGTCGGACCGATGCCGATGCTCCTTGCAACCAAGCAGATAGACGGGTATATTGCATGGCAGCCGTTTGTCTCGATCGGCACCGAGAGCGGGATCGCAAAGCTTGTCGTATATTCAGGACAGTTACCACCGGCCGGCAGCAATATCAATCACCCCTGCTGCATTCTCTTTGCCCGCGACGATCTCCTCGCCCAGAACCCCGATATGGTGACTGCAATAAGTGCACTCACGCAGGCTTCAAGTACATGGATCAATGAACACCCGGCTGAAGCTGCTGAAATTGAAGCGGATTTCCTTGTTGGTAAAGGGAACTTCACCTACGGTAATGTAACGGTTTCATCCGTTGATGTGCTTAATGATGCATTTCCAACAGTAAAATACACAAACGTGCCCTCTCCTGAATGGATAGCAGGAACAAAGAAATTTGTCAACACGGAAATCGAGCTAGGCTATATTACGGGCGATTTAAAAAACACAAGTGCATCTGAGCTTAATGCAAAGTTGTTTGCATTCGGTCCCTACGAGGCTGCAAAACAGCAGCTTGCCGCGGGCCACATAAAAACTCCTCCGAAGGCAACCAAACCGATTACGATCGGGTACCTGAATGGCGACATGCACTCAGCCGCTCTTCATATTGCATTAAAAAAGTGGCAGTACTTCAACGATACCTATGGCGTAACCCTGAAACCGCGTGACATGACCCAGGCCCGTCCTGATGTAGCTGACCTTATTGTCAACGGTGTCCCGGTTGCAGAAATCAAGCTGGTAGGCGGGGATGCCGGTCCCCAGGTTATGCAGATGGCATCAACCGATATTGTGCAGATGGGATACGTCGGCGTACCTCCCACGGTCGCTGCAATCGATAAGGGAACTCCTGTCAAGATTATCCACCCCGTTAATACCGAGGGGTCAGGACTTGTCGTTGATGTGAATGCCCCGGTTTCGGACTGGAATAGTTTTGTCGCCTGGGCAAAAGTACGGTCGGCCGAGGGTAAACCATTAAAGATTGCGGCTCCCGGAAAAGGCTCAATACAGGACGTTATGCTCCAGTATGCTTTGAAGGACAGCAATATAACCTACAAGGAAACCTCCTGATCTCTGTGTGGGAGTGGTATTCCCCTACACCTTTTTCATACAGAATACCTACAATTATACAGGAACCAGGTCTCCATGTACCGCATTCTTTTTAAAAATCCGCTGTGGAAGAAATGGTTTTTACGGTTTCTCCTCCCGGTAGGGATCATCGTCGGATGGGAAATCTTGGCAATCGTGCTGAATAACCCATTTATTCTCCCCAGTATCGAATCCGTGCTTGAAGTCCTGCTCCATCCGTTCAAGGACATTCTGGGGAACGGGAGTCTCTTTGATAATGCGATGATCAGCCTCGGGCGTGTTATTCTCGGATTCCTCGTCGCTGCAGCGCTTGCCATTCCGCTTGGAATTGGCATGGGCCGGTCAGAGACTATTTTCGAGCTCTTTGATCCAGTCATGCAACTGCTCCGTCCTATCCCACCGCTTGCCTGGGTCCCCCTGGCGCTCGCGTGGTTCAAGATTGGTCTTGTCTCTATGGTTTTTATCATCGGGCTGGGTGCATTCTTCCCGATCCTTCTGAACACGCTCGATGGTGTCAGAGGAGTAAAAAAGACATGGATTGAAGCAGCGGAGATCCTTGGTGCACGTGAGCGGCAGGTGCTCTCCCAGGTAATTCTCCCGGGAGCCGCACCAACTATCTGGACCGGCATGCGGGTTGGCTTTGGTATCGCGTGGATGTGCGTGGTTGCTGCCGAGAT
>JGI11641J44799_10000164_pt1 | contig 18919 bp, 10 predicted proteins | sample WetSurSiteA1Bulk_FD_44799 | JGI IMG/M metagenome (IMG submission 44799) | reverse complement strand
GATTTTTATTTTTAGAATTCCATGGGAACAGTAAACAGTGAAAAGATCATCACCGCCACCAGTATTATCGGTAATTCCGGTTCCAATGTTCCGGAAATTCAAAAAAAATCTGTTTTCATATAGCCCGGTGGTCAGGTCGAGCCTGTAATCTTTACCGGAAAGCAAATCATGCTCTGTTTTTGCAGATACATCAGAAATAGAAATTTCCATTTCTGCCAGATTTCCCTCTAAATTACGAATCTTAAAAAGGATATTCCCGTCCCTGTTAATCTTAAGACCAAGAGGTACCTTATAAAGTGTATCTGAGATTACCGGGAGAGCACAAATTGAAAGTTTTACACCGTCAGGTCCGACGGCATAAAAATTTGTCACCATAAAATCGGTATTCATAAGTTTAAGTGCATCAAGCTGACCATCGAACGTTTCAGTAGCTTTCTCATCAAAGTAAATAACTAACGGATCAACCGAAAGGGAGTCATCTGAAAATTCAGCAGTAAGCCGGATTAGTGACCTTGAATTATTATCCGATTTTGTNAAAGGATGTGTTAAATCTGTTAACCTGACACTATTATTCATAGCCAGAGTTCCTGTTACTGGCCAGGAACCATCAGTTACATGAACAAAAAAACCTTGCATCGAAGGGATCAGGTTTGTAGCCAGACCGTTGCTTGAAACACCCTCTGCGTATGTAACATAATTACCGCCATACTGATCGGTGGTACTCGCCTCAAAGTAATAAAGAGCGTTATCTATATTGATTTTTGTCCATCCCGACGGGGCATCCCAGTCGATCGGAGAGGGGTATGGATTTCCGATCAGGTTAAATCCCTGGCTGTATAAATTATTGTGATTAAAGAGAGTTACGGAGAGACTTCCATTGTTAACAACCCCTGTAACATCAAAAACAATCGGAGGATCGGTATCGCCGAAATTGACAGCATATCCCTGTGCAGGATTTAAAACTCCAGCGGGATCAATGTAGGTAACCCAGCCTGAAGTTGTACTGCTTTCATCATATGTGTAAAAAGCAGGAAAAGGATCGGCAAGTTTCATATTATCACTAAACTCGCTTACAGTAGCTGCCTGGAAAGGCGAACTTAAATATTTATACCCGAAACCTGAAAAAAGATACCTTTGCATAGTAACATTTCCGATTACCTCTCCCGTTCCGCTGCCATCGATGATCGCAGTCTGATATTCTGAAGAAAGGAGAGTGAGATTTCCGTTTGCATTAAATATTCCGTTGCATAAGAGGATCCCGCTTAATGACTGCCCTGGTGTGGTTATTGTAGTTGTGCTGCCCGGATCAACAATGATATTATTATAAGAAATTGGTGTTGTTCCGTTTAGCAGCTGGTTGTTTCCGGAAAAAACAATTGTACTGGTGTAATTAATCCAGGAACCGTTATTTGTAATATTTCCCTGAAGAATCATATTACCGGCGGATGCCAGCAAAATTGTCCCNGAGGAGATTGTAAGGCCCTGACCTGATCCGGACTGATTTAAAAGGAGAAGCAGGGCANTTATTATTANACTTCTTTCAAGATTTATTATTTTACTCTTCAGTATCATTTTATGTTTATNAATCCCGGGATCATTGTTTCATTGATTTAATAAACCATGAGGTCATTGTGTGTTAGTATACCACTGGACATCCTGGAATCTGATTATATCGCCACTTTGTGAGGAGGTAGTATACAATTCCAGATAGTCATTCTTCTTCATATCAGGGATATAAATAACTGTCGAAAACTGAAACGGCTGGTTAGCCGTTACTATGCGAAGGTCAGTCTCTCCGTACCGGGTCGCGGTAGCTCCGTTTTTGACAATTGCAATTGTAATGCGAACATTGCTATTATTTGATGTAATATTCCCGGTGATTATTGCCCAGGCATCGAGGAGATAATCAGTTTGATAAGTGATTCTGTTGTTATTTACAATCCACTTTGAGGTATAAAAGGATGTGGTGGTCCAGTTGGCCTTATAAAATGTTCCGGCGGTTGTTACGGTTGTTGTGGATACATTGTTATTAACATTTATTTTGCAATGCGGATTCTTATTCTCGGATCCTGCATTGTTATTCAGAAAAACATTTGCATCACGGCCGTCTGCGCGGGCGAAATCAAATCCGCTGAAGAAAGTTCCCTGGTTATTCCAGGCATTATTTGTAATAAAAATTGAGTTAAATGATGTGAATGTGGCAGGAGTATAAAGAACTCCGACATCACTTCCTGATACAGTATTATAAAAAGTGCAGTTCAAAATGGAGACAGTTTCAGATACACCCGACAAAAGGTTGATACCTTTTCCGCACTGCAGAAAATCAGATTCTGAAATTTTAAATGAACCTCCGATCTCCGTTCCGGAAGCTATTTCTATTCCTGCCCCGGGACAATCCTCAAAATCAACATCTAGGATCCATAGATCATTATTACTGGTAGAGACAATTGCCTTATTAAAGCCTGTGAAATAGGCATCTTTCACTTCATGATAGGTCCCGCTTCCCGTGAGATTCAGTGCATTATTTCCCGAGGCATTGGAATAAGCTTTAAAGGAAAGCATCTTAAAATAACATTCGGTCTGACAAATGAACATTGGGCTGCCCGAGACTCCTGAAGTAGCATCGATTTCTGTTTCACCGAAAGAAAGGCCCTGGAAAGTGACAGGATAGGGGAGGTTGATAGTTTGAGTTGCGTCAATCTGATGTGTTGCGCCACTAAGACGGACCACTGTCGGACCACTCATATGCAAATTCAGGAATTCAATTACCTCAGGTATGGTGGTAAAACTTCCGTTCGGGGAAACATCAAGCAGATTTTCAGTTCGTGTCTCCCTGTTCCTTGTGATCCAGTTGCCCTCCCAGGCAATGTAAGTTTGCCCACGCCAGCGGGTAAGACTGGTTTCTGCAATTCCATCAATAGTAGCACCTGAATTCCCTTCAATTGTCACAAGGTTAAGATGTGTACCAATATTTTTTACGGTAATGGACAAACCATTATCTGCGCTGGTAACTATGGGCAGGGTAAGTNTAATATCACCGGAAGCAAGGACCAGTGGCTCGGACTTTAATAAGGNGGCATCGGCCGATTTGGTGGCAGGAGTTTCGGACCCATTAAAATATACCCACTTACTCCCATTCCAATAGTAAAAGCCGTCAGGAACCGATCCTCCTGTACTGAAAACAAGCATTCCTGCAGGTACGGGATCCGTTAACGGGTCAGGCTGAATCAGGCTCACAAGTGATACCCTCGGAATCAATAATCCTCTGTTGAGGCTTTCAAGCTCCAGCAGCGAATTTGCATTCATTGTCATATCAACCCCATCAGTGATCTTAACTTGTGCAACGGATGTGACGGATAATCCATATAACAATATTGTTATAAGGGTCAGGGACATCTTATTTGAATTCATTTTACAGACAGTATTTAATTTTAATTATCCTGGCTTTCACTATAGATAATTTCCATCAAAAAAAACAGACCTGTCACCACTTCTGACAGTACACACTTTCAACTATTTTGCAGTTTAATAAGTTTGATATGCTTTATGTTACTTTCAAAGCATCTGGGTGAATGCATTTCTGCAAAACNACTATATCAAATGCAAAANAGACAGAGAGTTACAACGTTCTGNGNAACAAAATTGAGATTTTAAAAATAAGTACTTAAAAACATCTTATAATCCTNGCNGAAATAATTTAATCCGGGTTTACGATCTTCTCAGGATCTCCACCATAAATTTTCCTGGGAATTTCTAAAACTTTTAAATAAAAAATTTTCTGGTAGGATTTTATTCAATAATATGAGAGTCAGTTATCATAAATAAAACTTTTATTTCTTCTTATTTTTTTATTGATTTCCGATACTCATATTCAATAAATAATGCCATTGACAATAAATGAAAAGTCTTAATCATAGAATTTTGCCACCCTTAATCAGCTGACAGAGCAAAACAATAGACTATCCCATGTAGCTTTCAACCTTGAGGATGAAATGAAATCCTGATTANTCGCTCCTTCAATGAAGGCTGNTTTCTTTACCTCATTATATTCTTTTAAGCAGAATGGACAACCGACCGGACTTTTAAAATACCCACTTCCTTTTTTAGCTGCTTCTTGCGACGANCCAAAAACTCCAAGGAGGATCCTTTTTTCCGGCTCAGGCAAAAACGGGCACCCCTGCCTGTGAACAGTATGACTACCGNTGATACGCGGACTTGTGCTAATAAAATATTCTTCAGTCATCTTCTGAAATAGAATTAGTATTCAGTTAGGTTTAAAATCACGTTCATCCCGGATTGAACAAACATCAAAAGAGCTTTCATACTGGACTGTTTTATAGGAATAATTCCTGGTTTGTTACCCGCCGGTTGACTTTTAATGATTTAAGAATTGACCGACCCTCGATCCTGAAACGACTTCTCTTTTGCCCCGAGTTTTATTTCAACTTTTATAATCATTTGTCTGATAATGCTTTAATCTTTCATTAAGAATTTTTAACAGAAATATTATTACAAAAAGGGTAACAATCCGACTCTTATTAAAATAAAACTGCAAAACTTAATCTTAAAATTTAAAACCATGAAAAAAGTAGACACAACAGCAACAACAAAAAGAGATTTTGATGAGNTGATTTCAAAATTCTCAAAAAATGAAATACTTGATCTGCGTGCAATGAGCCATGTAAGGGGCGGCGATGGTGATGGTGGTGGCGACATTATTATTATTCCAAAAAAAGAGGGATAGTTAGTGAAATTTCCCAGAAAATGGGGCTCTTGAAAGACCCCATTTTTCNNAGNTTTTTTAGCATTATTCCTGATTTTTTTCGGAAATTGTTACCTTATTCTTTCGGATTATATGTCCAGATTGAAAAAGGTTTTCATACTCTTTATTTTTCTGTCGGATTGTCTTTCAGTCAGCCATTTAATGGCCCAACTAGACGACATAGATAATCTGTTTGTTAAGCTTAATGACTCATACAATTCTGGAGATTTTATCACCGCTGAAAGGTGCATGCTGACAGTTCTGGATTCAAAAATTAAGTTACCTGGGAGATATATAGCTGCAGCCTATAATAATCTTGGTATAATTAAAAAGAACCTTGGTCTATACACGGAAGCCCTTGACTATTTTGACAAGGCTGAAAACCTGACATTAAATAAAAAAGAGAATATTGAGGACCTGGCTTCTATTTATAACAATAAATCAAGGATCTATACCTTCCGCAGATCATATCCCACTGCGATCGAATTCCTTGAGAAGGCAATAAGGATATATCAAAGCCTTGAAAACCCGGATAAACTGATTTTGCAAAACCTTTCTACCGCATATTTAAATCTTGGAATAATAAATTATGAAATGCGGGATTATAATTCAGCTCTGGAAAACCTGAAAAAAGCGCCCGTTTAAAGCTAAACAATAATTTACGAGAAACTGAACTGACTTTTTTAAACCTGGCCAAAACTTATGTACAGACTGGCAATTTAGAAAAAGCCGAAGATTATTTTAAGAGGTCTTTGACCACGATGAATGATAAATTTGGCGGGAATTATTACAGGATTTCCGAGGTCTGTTTTGATTATGGTCTTTTTCTTCGTTCCGTGGGAAGAAATGACGAAGCCCTTGAAGTTAATGTTAAAGCATTATCAATCTGTCTGAAGAACTATGGAGACAAACATCCTCTTGTTGCATTAGCTTATAAGCATTTGGGCGATTATTATATGACTCTTGCTGAATATGGGATAGCATTGGATTACTATCAGAAATCTCTCATNGCTGTTGTAAATGGTTTCAACAGTAGTGATATCTATTCAAATCCCTCAGTCGATTCCTCTCTTTTCGATATCCGGCTTCTCGAAAACCTTAAAAGTAAAGCCCGTGCTCTTGAACTCCTTGCAAATGAACAGAATGACATTACTTTAAAACTCAAAACAACAAATAAAAGTCTCGAAACAATTGAGCTTGTCCTTAACCTTATCGACAACATAAGAAATAATTATCTTACTGAAGAGAGCCGTATATATCTGTCTGAGAACGAGAAAGAAACCTATCTTTTTGCCGTTCACGTTGCCAGTACATTATATGCACTGACCGGTGACATTGCTGTGAAAGAGAAAATATACATCATCGCCCAGAAAGCCAAATCTGCTGTGCTCCGGAATGAGATCGCTGAAAATGATTTTCTGTTTTCAGCNGCCATCCACGACACTACACGAGAAAAGCAGAACANACTCTCAGGCAATATTGCAGCTTATAACAATCTGATAATTGAGGAATCCCGAAAAACCANTCCTGATAGCAGCAAGATATCTCTATGGAAAGATGCCCTTTTTGATATGAACCGTGAAAAGGAAAAATTATCAGATCAGATAAACAGGGAGTTACCGCAGTATAGCGATCTTATCCGGAAAATCGAACCTGTCCCGCTGACCAAAATACAAAAACATCTTCACCGGGATGAAACAATAGTTGATTACCTGCTTTCAAATAAGTATAATGAGGGGAAAAGGGAACTTTATACCCTGGTTATTACCAGGGATGATTTTGAATTCCGGGAGACCAGTCTGGATTCTCTTTTTTCAAAAAATTCCGGGATAATCAGAAATTCCTTTAACCATCCTTCGGGTAATAACTTCGTTAAGCTTACAGGCGCTCTGGCTTATATGTATAAAAACCTGCTGAAGCCGGTCCGTGATATTATTGCTGGTAATAAGCTCATTATAATTCCTGATGAAGAGATAGCCTGGCTGCCATTTGATGCATTGCTGGTAAAAGAGTCAGGACCGGATCAGACAGATTATGAAGGACTTCAATACCTTATTTATGATTATTCGATCTCATATTCCTACTTTTCATCACTTAGATTTAATAATAGCTTACTGAGACAGGAAGGGAAGGAGGTAATCTCCTTTGCCCCCTATTATGGTTTAACCGGCGAAAACGGACTTGTTCCAGACTCGCTTCTGGGAGCAGTTAACGAATTAACATCAGTTTACAAGTGGTTCAGGGGAAAAAGTTTTACCGGAGAATCTGCAACAGAGACCAGTTTCAAGCTTTCAATGAAGGAACCTGCCATATTTCACCTTGCAATGCACTCCATATCTGATTCCACGAATTCGAAATACTCTTACCTTTTATTCGATACTCACAGCGATTCCCTTCAAGATGGAAGGCTCTATAACTATGAGATCAGTCTTTCAAGGCTGAAATCACCGATGGTTGTATTGAGCGCCTGTAACTCGGGTTCAGGTACTCTTTACCATGGCGAGGGATTGATGAGTCTTGCCCGCGGATTTATTCTTGCCGGCGCTTCTTCGGTGATAATGACTTCCTGGGAAGTCAATGATGAAATAAGTGCGGATATTATTTCAGGTTTTTATCAATCCCTGGCGTCCGGTAAAAGTAAGGATGTTGCTCTCCGTCATGCAAAACTGAAATACCTGAAGGGATCTTCCCCTGCTTATTTCTATCCATATTACTGGGCAGCCTATGAAGTACAGGGGATTACTGCACCAATAAAGCATAAATATATTNGAGCGGGGCTGATTACTTGTACCCTTGTACTACTAGCTGTTGTAGTTTTGATCCTCTATCTGAGGAGGCGCAGGATCTTTTCAGAACGGTTGCTGTAAAAACCGGGTGACCGGGCAAGAAGTTCAAAACATTCAGAAGCTTTAATCTTATTACCTGATTTAATATAAGCAAATCCGAGATACCAGGTTGCCTCTTTGGTATAAGTACTCTTCTGGTTTACGACTCCGCGAAGCAGATCAATTGCTTTGTTATAATTTCCAAGTTCTATCTCAGTTACACCCAGGAAAAAACCAGCAGATAGCGATTCTGTCGAGTAATGCATTGCATCAGAAAATCCGGAAGCTGCAGCCTGATAATCACCTGATTTATAGCTGGCAACTGCTCTTGTAAAGGTTTCGCTCTCACTGNTACCCGTGCTTCGTGTTATTAANGAAGCTGCCTCGAATGGTTTATAATACTTACTGAATATCNTTTGTGGATCATTAGAAGGAAGAAGTGACCTTATCAGGAAAACAGCGGCTATAAGAGCGGCAGCTGTCAATGAAATAAACCGGGTAATCAGCGATTTGCTTAAGCCCCTCTTCTTCCAGTCATCTGATCTTAATAAAACTCTTTTCTCCTCCTTCTCAAGGGAGCCTGTAATGAAATTCTGGATTTCATCCGCTTCAGGATCTTTACTGCCTTTCCTCTGTTTCCTATTGTGCCACTCTTTAACCCACTCCAAGGAGATATCATTTATGTTGCTTTGGATTATCTCATGTTTTATCTGACCAATCTCACTTTTTAACNTCTCTTCCGGTGTTTCTTCCGCAAGGCTGTCGCGGATGAATTTTTCATTGTCCTTATTCNGTACACTGTTTTTCTGATAATCTGAAATCATCACGTTAACTTCATCGTTTGTGGCGGTGTAAGCAGTATCACTTTTCACATCCTCAATATCGTACACCCCTTTCATAAAATCACTTATCATTCCAAACAGGGCAGAATCCACAGGAGACAGAAGCATCTCAAAATCAGGATCATCCCATGAATTATTCATCGGACTGGTCCCCTGTTTTTCTCTGTTATAACTGTTTTTCCCGTCCGTTATCTTCATACTTCCTGGTTTCCTTTGCAATCCATCCCTACTCTGCTTTGTACTCTGTGCCCTAGTACACAACCCTATTTGCTACAATTCCCGATTTAACTATCCTCTTATATTCCGGATGATCCTTCACCTTCTCTGTCAGCTCTGCCTGTGCCTCGCATTTTTTCTTCCTTACATAACCGTAGGAATATCCAAGCCTGTCGGCTATCTCCTGTGGCGACACTTCCTCCCAGTAGAGCTTAAGGATGTTTTTACCGACAGGATCAAGTGTATTGAATACACTTAAGAATATTTCCCTGCACAAGTTATTATCCATCACTTCGGTGAAATCCTTATCGTCTTCAGGTTCAGTTCTACGGGCAAAGTAATTTACTGCTGCCTGACGTTTCGCAATAATTGATTTCCAGAGGTTTTCGCACACGCAGTAAAGGAATGTCTTGAATTTACATGTTAATGCGAACTCCTTATTATCAATCTTTTCAAGCATTATCATAAGACCTTCCTGGAAAATATCCTTTGCATCTTCTTGACTTCCGCCAAGCTGAGTGACCATAAGCCGTATCATGGGCAGGTATCTATCCGACAGATAATGCACCACATAACTCTGGCGGTTACGCAGGCATTCAATGATCTCAATATCAGTGTATTCTTTCACAGTAAATGTAACTTCTGCCGGAGCAATAATATTGTTCAAATGTAATTTTTTTTTTAAGATAGTTAAAAAAAGTTATTCACAGTATGGCTACAGTTTTTAGAGAGCCGCCCGTAGAGAAATCTTGTTGAGAACGCTTTGAAGTTCACATCTGAGTGCAGGGGAAGATAGTATCCTCAGCAGGATGGTGATTTAGATGCGCACTAGGGATAGATAAAATTATGTTTAGGCTTCTAACCCGAACAATAAAGTAGTTCAGCACTATTCACGACACACGACACACGACTCACGGTTTTGCCCTTGTTTTACATCGATTACCCTGTGCTGCTTTAAGACTAAATATAGTGTTAATAACAAATATCTCAGGTTGAAAAGGTAAATTTTCTGATGTCAGATTTTGAACTTATTTTGATTTAAAAATATGACATATCACTTTGATTCTGCACCAAACGCGCAATTAAGAGATTACGTATCCTAATCAAAATCAGGGTCTGTCTTCTATAAATTACAAAATATTTTAAGATAAAATATTGCTAAAGCTGCATCAAAAGCAGAGTTTTTCCGTTATACTATTCGCAATCATTCATTAATTATGATATTATTTCATAAAATACATAAAATAAGCGTATTAATTATAATAATAATTGTCCATTCGACTCTTGACATTATTGGACAACCCCTGAGTCTTAGTCTTATAGTAATAGATCCCCTGGTGGAAAATGAGATCAGGGGTATTGCAAACAATTACCAGGGGCAAAAAGTGATTACTTTACCCGATGAGGGTAATCCCCTAAAGCTCATCGCGAAGGAACTTAAGGAATCAAATTATGACGAGATTCATCTTTTTTTACTAACAAAACAGGGATCGATAATATTCGATGAAATAAATATTATTCCTGAAAACATCCAGGATTTTTCAGGGGACTTCAGTGAATGGAAGAGTATAACTAAACCCGAATTTAAAATTGTAATACACTCTGAGAATCTGACGTCGGGGCAGGAAGGATTATTCCTTGTCAAAAAAATCACTGAGTTTACAGGTAGAGAAGTGATCGTTAAAAAATAACAGGGAATATTTGCAGAAATGAAATACGGATATGCGATATTGTTTTTTCTGTTTCTTTCAAGCTATGCCGTCAAAGGTCAGCCTCCTGAAATAATCTATCCCGGAACAGTTGTCTATGAAGGCTATTATGATGACCGTTCCTGGGGTCCCTTAAATCTTGGGTTTAATTTTACTTTCTTCGGGAACATATACAATCGTTTTTACGTTACATCAAACGGACTGGTAATATTTGGTTCGGGCTCCAATGACTACACGGAAGATCCCATTCCTTTCTCTTCATCGCCAAATAACCTAATTGCTGCTTTCTGGGATGATATAGTTATAAATCCTTCAGGAAAAATACTCTATACAACAATAGGTGCATCGCCTAACAAGAAATGTATTATCCAGTGGACCAATATGGGTTTCTATGCCAGCACTGTGCTTATGGGTACTTTCTCAGTAATTCTATATGAGGGTTCAAATAATATACAGATTCAATACAGAAGCATCATTGACAACACATCTGCACGATCGCATGGAAGTTCTGCTTCAATCGGGATTGAAAACTCAAATGGAACTTCAGGAATTCAATATGCATACCATAATTCCACAGCAATATCATCTGAACAAGCAATATTATTTCATCCGTCCGGTTCAACCTATATAATGAATTCTTCAGCTGTATATGATGGGGTATATCTGACCAAAAATATCAGTCTGCCTGAGCCCGGAATACCGAAGCTGGTAAATCCGGCAAATAATGGTATCATAGGAACATCACAGGAGTTTGAATGGACAAGCTCAAGCAATGTGAGTTATTATACTTTGAAAATATCAACCAACTCTGATATTAGTGGGTCGTTTGATTATAATACAGGAACAAGCACAACTTACGATATTTCTGGCCTTGCCCTTAATACAACTTATTACTGGGCGGTTTTTGCGACAAATTCCACAGGGACCACATGGTCGGAGATCTATCGATTTACAACAAGTTCGTCTCCTCCACTTTCAGCAGTTCCCCAGACAATCTGGACAGATCAGGGGGAAGAGAGTGTGATAAGGCTTCAATACAATGGTGGTGATGAAAGCACAAAGACTGCAGGAATAATTACCCTGCCTTCGCAAGGATCTCTTTATCAATACAATAATGGCATAAAAGGCAGTCAGATAACCTCTTTACCTTCCACGCTGACCGATCCGGATCTGAATTTGATTTATGTTGCCGATGGGGCAGCCGGTAACGGTGCTGGAAATTTTAGGTTTTATGTTCACGATAACACTGGCGATTCTCCTGCAGCGACAATTACAATAAATGTCAGTCCTCCGGGAATCCCTAATTTTTTGCTTGCTGCCAAAAGCGGCAACATAGAAATACAATTCGATAAACCCATGGATGATCCGACAGGAAAAGAGGATCAGTTTATAGTTACTGTAAACGGGACACCTGTAATTATCAGTGCTGTTTCATTAAAACCGGGTGATCCTTATAGTATTATAGTGACACTTAACACACCCCTTACAGGAAGTGAAACCGTTCTTATTTCTTATACCCAGGGGGATGTGAAATCCGAATCGGGTGGATTACTGCCATCGTTTGTTGACCAGCCGGTAAATTTCATTTTACAGACAGTCTCATTTACTGCACTACCTTTAATGACTTACGGCGATCCACCTGTTTCACTTATTGCCACCGCATCAAGCGGTTTACCTGTTACCTTTACAAGTTCAAATTCCAGTGTAGCGACTATCAGCGGAAATATACTCACTGCAAATTCAACAGGGACAGCTGATATCACTGCAATGCAGAGCGGGAACGGAACTTATGCTCCTGCCAGATATATCAGAACTCTGATTGTGAACCAGGCTGATCAGACAATTACATTTCCGGCTCCAGGCACAAAAACGTACGGGAATCCAGATTTCAATCTGGATGCAACAGCCTCTTCAGGATTATTAGTCTCTTATGCGAGCGATAACCCGGCCGTCGCAACAATTTCAGGAGCAACTGTACATATAACAGGTGCCGGAACAGCTGTAATCACAGCTTCACAAGCAGGTAATAATCTTTACTATTCGGCTATTGATGTAACTACCAATCTTACTGTGAATAAGGCGGATCAGACAATTACCTTCGACACACTCGTTCCCAGAACTTATGGTGATCCGGATTTTAATGTACCTGCATCAGCAAGTTCTTACCTTAACATAACATTTACATCTGAGAATACCAATGTTGCTGTTATAACAGGAGGTCTCATTCACATAGTAAATGCCGGTACTACAATAATAAAAGCATCACAATCGGGTAATCAGAACTATAACCCGGCTCCTGATGTAACTCAGACACTCACCATAAACAAAGCCATCCAGGTAATTACATTCCCGGCAATTGACCCTGTTGTATATGGAGTTACCAGTTTCAATGCCGGTGCTTCATCAACCTCAGGGCTGACAGTCACTTACAGCAGTGATAATACTTCGGTTGCTGAAATAATTAATGGTAAGATCAATGTCAGGAGCGCCGGCAGTTCCAATATCACTGCCAGCCAGGCAGGAGACAATAATTTCAGTCCTGCCGAAGATAAAGTTGTAAATTTTACGGTGACCAAAGCTCATCTGACCATAACTGCCGACAATAAATCGAAGCCTTACCTTTCTGAAAACCCGGTGCTTACCTTTACCTGCTCAGGATTCGTCTATGGTGAAACAGTTGCAGTTCTGGATGCACCTCCTTTGGCAAGCACCACTGCTTCATCAGATTCCCCGGCAGGTGATTACGTTATTACAATTTCTGGCGGGGATGATAACTGTTATGATATAACTTATGTTACAGGAATCATGTCTATAACAATGATTCCCCAGACAATAACATTTATCTCTTATCCTGACAAACTCCTTGTTAATGAAAACTTTGAACTTGTGGCATCAGCTACATCAGGACTTCCGGTCTCCTTTGAAAGCAAAGACCCGGAAGTAGCCCGGGTAAACGGATCAGTGCTAACAGGATTATCGCGCGGAAATGCAAACATAAGAGCCTATCAGCAGGGTAATGAAAATTATTATGCAGCAGAGGATGAGATTACGATTGAGGTGGTATCGACACATGAAAACATTATGTACCTCTTTACTCCAAATAATGACGGTTTTAATGATGTATGGGAGATACCTGAACTGGATTCTTATGGGAAATGCGAAGTAAAGGTATATAACAGGTGGGGGAAGCTGGTTTTTTCGTCAACCGAATACCATAATGAATGGGATGGTAAGTCAAATGGAGTTGACCTCCCTTCGGCAGCTTATTATTTCATTGTAAAATCAGAAACGGAAGGAACAATTACCGGAACTGTGAATATTGTAAGATAAGAAGTGAAAATTGAATCATGAAAAAGTCAATATTTGTCTTAATATCAATTCTCTATAATGGGATTCTTAATGCCCAGCAGATGCCTGTATCGGAGAATTATTTCATGGATAAGTATTCACTTTCATCATCTTATGCGGGGCATTCCAGTCCGGGCAGCTTCTTTACAAGCTTCAGATCGGACTGGACCGGGATCGTTGGCGGACCAAAAACCCTGAGGTTATCTTATAGTGACATGCTTATGACAAATGCAGGATGGGGCGGAAAGATCATTTATGACAAGGCTGGCATCTTCGATCAACTGTATGTAATGGGGACATATTCCTATAGCCTTACAATAGTGGATGAACATAAATTACTTCTGGCTCTTTCAGCAGGTATTTATCACAATAAAATCAATTTCACTGATTACTACAACAACCCTAATTATAATATTGATCCTGTAATGATCCAGCAGGATGTATCATCAAAAGTTAAATTCATGTCCGACTTTTCAGCTCTTTACCTGTTCAAAGGGATTGAAGCGGGTATTATGTTCGCCAATATTAATTTCGGAGATGCAAAATACAATGAAGTTGATGTAACATACAAGCCTTTTGTCAATTATCAGTTGCACGCTGCGTATTCCTGGCAGATAAACGACCGTTGGAATATTAATCCTCTTGCATATTTCAGGGGAGGGAAATTCATTTCAAGTCAGATCGGTATAGCTTCAATGGTTAAGTATCAGAACAAAATCTGGGGCAGTCTCTCGTTCAGAGATCCAGGAATCTGGGGTTTTGGATTTGGTGCAAAAATTGCAAAAGGAATAGAATTCTCATACAACTTCAATTTTGCCTCATCGGTAGCACTTAATATTTACAATAACCACGAGATTTCAATCGGGGTAAATATAAAAGATCTGGTTAAAAAAACTGAGTAATCCTTGTAAACCTGTTCCGGTTTTACAGTTAACCCTAACTGATAATTAAAAACGAGCAAAACTCAAGGCAGTGAGTTTAACTTATTTGTTCAATTTGTTCTTCCTACTAAAGTCCCAAAATGTATAGGTGTACTTCAGCATGACAGATCTTGAACTGTAAACAGGAAGGTTTGGCACTTCATGGGTCAGATCGGTATTCCGTCCTTCATCAAAGACAAGGTACAGATCATTGCCTTCTTTGGGATTATATCTTAATCTTAAATTAGTTATTATGCCATGAAGCGCTGTGTTATATTGAATAAAAGCATTGAATGATAATTTTGTATTCAGCATGTATAGAGCCTTTAAGCCTACAATATGATTTGTCAGTTCCTCTCCCCTCGACTTGAACCTGACATAATCAATGCTGTATGTTCCGCCAATCTCAAAGTGCTTTGAGATACCCCACGTAGGCTGAAATCGCGCAGAAATACGTAATCCGTCAAAATACTGGCCTGTTTCAGTCATAAATATTGTGTAGAGTGACTTTGACATAGGAGTTACAATCTGGCCCATAAAATTGGCATATTCATACCGTCCTGGAGGAACATGAAGCTCATCTTCAGCCAATTCAAGACTATCCCTCATATTCTCAATATTGTAAACTACATTCATACTTCCCTGCCATTGGTTCTTAGCCTGGAATGTCCACCCTGTAAAATTGGTTATGCTCATCAGTGAGCCATCATCAATATATGTTCTGTACATCAATCTGGTTCCTATGGAGTGACTGAACAGCCTGGACTTTTCCCCTGGTAGCCAGCCATACCCTAAATTTCCACGGATAACTGCGTAATCGTCCATCATTTCAAAACCTATTCCCGGGTTGAAATGAATCCCAGACTGTGAATAGCCGGCTCCATACATAAGTCCTTTATTTGCCCGTCTTTCCCATGTTGTCATCAGCAGGGTCGGTTCATTAAGAGAATGATTTGATATACTGTCTTCGAAAGACTGGCACCACCTGAATTCAAGATAATCATCACCAAATAGCCTGAAAATACCGTCAAGACCATACGCTAAGTTGTAAGATCCATCTGTTCCAAGCCGGCTGGTAGCCATAGTCCCGATATAACTATTCTCATTGAAAACACGTCTCCTGAACCTTAAGGCTCCGAAATTTTCTGAGGGCATTGCAAATTCCGAGTCTCCTGATGATCCTTCACTCTTCAGCGGGGCCGTTTGCATGTCCAGAAAACCAACATCCCAATTCCCAACTCTGCCGGTTATTCTTGCACCTCCGTAAATCCTGACATGTTCAGGATTCTCTTCATCTTCGCTTAAACCTATGCGACGGCTGTAAAACAGATTACTGTTTCCTCCAAGTGAAAAATCGAAAATGCTTGCACGTTCAAGGAAAAAGAGTCGTTTTTCAGGAAAATATAGCGAAAACCTCGTAAGATTAAGCTGCTGATCATCGGCTTCAACCTGAGCAAAATCAGTATTGGCAGTAAGATCCATTATCAATCCTTTTGATAAACCGTATTTAAGATCTAATCCGGCTTCAAAAACCGGTTTGTTCGATTTCAAATATTCCGTTTCTGTCTCGTTAAGTTCATAGGTACTCTCATAACCTCCAAGTATATAAGGAGTTATGTAAAGCGGTTTGTCAGGTTTTAATTCTTGAAACAAAATCTCTTCCGCCTGTGAAGGTTTCATCATAGAGTTCGGACCCCAGTTTGGTGGAATTGCCGGATAAATATCTATTTCATTTCTGGCCGCCATCCATCTCCACACTATCATTCCCATTCTAACTTCTCCATTTTTCGGTTGAAAACGCAGAGTAGACACAGGGATCCGGATTTCAGCTGTCCATCCGTTTATGTCTTTTTTTGTTAATACATCCCAGAAAGTATTCCAGTTGATATTCATTGGTTGCTGGTCAGGCATATAGGTAAAGGCATCCCTCTGGATATTTGCATCAAACCTCAATCCATCAGGAGTAGTAAAAAAAGCCATCCCGTTTTCTTTGTCATTGAAAGTGTCAAGAATAATCCCCAACCAGTCGCTGCTCATTCCCATATAATCACGTTTCAAACTCACCGATCTCATCATTGAAGGATCCTCAAACTTAAGTCTGGCACCAATATACAGGTAGTTACTGTCATAGCTTACCCTGATATCCGCTTGCTCGGTAGGTTCTTTACCAAAAACAGGTGAATGCATTATCAGGTTTATCGGATTAATTTCGTTCCAGGCTTCTTCATCGGGAATGCCGTCAAATACCACCGGCATTGAAAACTTATGAATAGTAAGAAGTGCTTTGGACTGGATGATTGAATCAGACTGACAATAAACCGAAAATCCCCTTAAAAAGATAAATACGACAGAGATAAGACAGAGCCTGACCATAAATTACTTATCGGTTTTTCAGGACATAAAAATAGAATATTAATCTTCAGGTTACTTTTTATCTGCAAATTAAAATTATCAATATTCAAGAATTTGTCCGTCAGCGACAAGTTGTTTTTTGATAACTTCATATGAAAGATCATGAATGTTCTTCCCGGATTTCAAAGCCAGTGAAGCTATTGTTCCCGCACTCTGGCCCAGTATCATGAAAACTGGCTCCATCCTGATCGATCCAAATGCAATATGAGAACATGATACACAAACAGGAATCATCACATTGCTGGCTTGCTCCTTTACAGGCATTATTGAACCGAGGTCGATCTGATATGGCTTTGGGGCTGCAACACCTATATCTCCTTCATTCTGAACATACCCTTCTGAAGTAACATATCTCTGAACATTATGGGAATCCATTGTGTAAGAACCCATGCCAATTGATTCAGGCACACTTCTTTTGCAAAGTACATCATTTTCAGTCATCACATATTTTCCGAGCATCCGCCTTGCTTCCCTTACATAGATATTGTAGGGCCAGTATCCATTATCAGTGAATTCGTCACCTGAATATCCCCATTTATTCATTGTGTCACGTACCCAGGAAGGCAGACGGAGATCCGTTGACATGAAATAAAGCAGTCCCTTCTGATAAGTCACATGTTCCTGAATAATCTCTTTTCTTCGTTCATAAGAAGCTTCCGGGTAATCCCAGTTCATTCCAATATTATCATAGCTGAAGGGTCCGTGGTTATTAACATCAGTCTTCATATTCGGAATAGCGTCATATTTTGCAAAGAATTCATCCCATCTTGTAGCGGATAACCTTACAAGAAGCTCATATTGAGTACTGTCATACACTTCGGGTTTCGTTATCGGAATCCTGTTATCAGAATTTTGAGTCAGACAAAGCCGGAAGCAATAGGCCTGGATCTTATTGTCTCCCGTACCATTCTCCCCTGGCTTCTCTGAAGAAATACGCGGAAGAAGCCCGCTTGACGGATCACCCGGTATTTTATATGGATCTATTTTATCTTTGAAATAGTGTCCGTGATGATACACTCCTGCCTGTACACCATTCCAGGTTTCGTTATAAAGGTTGTTGTCTTCTCTTCCAACAGTATAACTGACACCGGCAGAAGCCATCAGATCGCCCTCATATGTTGCGTCGATATAAATATTGCCTTTATAAACCTTCCCGCTCAAAGTTCTTATTGAAATTATTTTTTCATCTTTTTTAATAACTCCATTTTCCCTGTTAAGCCATTCATCCCTGAAAACAGTAATGTGGTTCTCTTTTATAAGCGTTTCAAAAGCCGCTTCAGCAACATGAGGCTCAAAGATCCACATGGTTCGTTTTTCCCCGTCGATTGCAGGATTTCCCTGACCTCTGTTACCGTATTCTGAACGCTTCTGCCATTTCCATGATTCCGGTTTTTCATAATGCTGATAAATCAGCTGATAAAACTCACGGGCAATTCCCCCTATCACCTCTTTGTTTCCTGTATCTGTAAAACCCAGACCGGAGGATGACATGCCCCCGAGGTGCTTATCAGGTGACACGATTATCACCGATTTCCCCATTCTATGGACCTGCACTGCTGCTGTTACAGCTGCCGAAGTACCGCCATAAACTATTACATCAGCTTTGTAAGTTTCAATTGCAGATTTTTTGCAGCCAAATCCTGTAAGTATTAAAAGAACGGTCAGGATCAAATTAATGGTTTTTCTCATTTTTAAGGTATTTTAAAAATCCAAGAAATTCTTATAAACTCATNCTCCTTAGATAGCTAAAAGGGCTATCATATTTATTTACCCCTGAGGCTGTNTCAAAAGTCCTTTGTGCCCTTTGTGATGACCTTTGAGAACCTTTGTGGTTAAGTTTTAAATCATTGAACCACAAAGGATCACGAAGTATAACACAAAGTTA
>JGI11641J44799_10000163_pt1 | contig 18958 bp, 18 predicted proteins | sample WetSurSiteA1Bulk_FD_44799 | JGI IMG/M metagenome (IMG submission 44799) | reverse complement strand
TCACTCTTACCCTTCCGCCCAGCTCCATTGCCGCAATCCGGGTTCATTTGAATTGAACGACTAAAAAAGAGAGATAATCAGGCTCGATTTTTTGGAGCTCANCATGGAAAAGACACGTATTGTTCTTGANCCCGCCTATACAATTGCCGAGGTGGATCCCCGTATATTCGGTGGTTTCCTCGAGCACATGGGGCGAGCGGTCTATGAAGGCGTTTTTGATCCAAAATCCTCCCATTCCGATGAAAATGGTTTCCGTAAAGATGTGTTAGACGCGCTAAGACGCTTGCGCTTGACAGCAGTACGGTACCCCGGCGGTAACTTTGCTTCCGGTTATCACTGGATGGACGGCGTTGGTCCAAAGAACCAGCGCCCAACGGTACGCGAGCTGGCCTGGCAGAGCATCGAGCTAAATCAGTTTGGCACAGATGAATATATCAAAATGGCACGCGGGATGAACTGGACGCCTATGATGACCATCAACCTCGGAACAGGCACACCAGAGGAGGCCCGTAACTGGGTAGAATACTGCAACAGCCCCGTTGGGACAANATTCGCCGATCTGCGTGCAAAAAACGGGTCAGTAGCCCCATATGGCGTTAATCTGTGGTGTTTGGGTAACGAACTGGATGGTCCNTGGCAGCTNGGTCATATGCCGGCTGACCAGTATGCCGTCCTCGCACAGCAGGCGGCAAAGTTAATGAAAGATACTGACCCGAATATCGAAACCATCGCTTGTGGCTCATGCAGCAGAAATCTATCCACCTACATGGACTGGGATCGTACGGTATTGGAGTATATCAGCACGTATGCGGATTACGTCAGCCTGCATCGGTACGCCGGTAACCGCAAGGGCAATACCGCCGATTATCTGGCAGTTACCAACTCGATCGACCAGCAGATTGAGGAAATTGATGCTGTCTGCCGGTATGTACAAGGACGTAGCAGAAGTACGAAACGCCATTACCTGTGTTTTGATGAATGGAATGTCTGGTACCGTACCCAAAACCCTGAAAATACCAATGGAAGCGGAAAATTCGCTCCGCACTTAATCGAAGAACAGTACAATCTGGAAGACGCCCTCGTTGTGGCTGGTTTTCTCAATTGTTTCATCCGACACGCCGACATTGTCAAAATTGCCAACCTCGCCCAGATTGTCAATGTGATCGCCCCGATCCTCACCCGCGGCGATGATGTGCTACTGCAAACAATCTTCTACCCATTTGCTATGTACTCATCCCGGCGGGATGGGACTGCACTCCTACCCTCCGTCAAGGGGCCAGCCTACGACAGCCCCTCCTATGGAAGGGTCAACACCATCGACACCAGCGCCATCTTAGGCGATGGTGTTCTGCATACTTTTCTGGTCAATCGCGATATCAGAGCTGCTGCCGAAATTGAGATCGACCCTGGCAGGGGAAAACTCGTATCCGTCATGTCCGCTGAAGTTGTCAGCGGCCCAAGCCTGGATGCGCGCAATACCTACGAAAATCCAAATGCAATCGGCAGCCAGCCTTTGAAGACAGTTAAGATCAGCGAGGGAAAAGCGACTGTCGAGCTACCGCCACTCTCGGTTGCCGCTATCACCTTTAGAATAACCTGATTGTCTGCCAAATGGTTATCAGAATCATTTATTGTGTACTTAAGCCTGGCACTGTGCTGGTTTTCCGCCCCGGAACCTCGCTTTGACACCCTTTAAAACGTTTTTTATTGAACCTGACCAATCAGGAAATTGCCGGAAATATTCGANCGTGTTTACTGGAGGGCAGTTACAGCAAATCATCATCGCCAGGGCTTTATTGACCAACTCAACTCTNGATCGTTGATGAGCCGGTCTCAATGGTCAATTCATCCCAGCGCATGTCGATTGTCAACATGTTCAAAAAGGTCAGGGATGAATTGGGTGTGAGCATCCTCTAATCACTATAACTTGCTGACGGCATACTACGCCAGCGACTGTGTCGCCATTCTATTCTACCGAAAGGAGCAACCTGTGCCCAGAACATTTCGTAACCCTATTCTGCCAGGCTTTTATCCTGATCCCTCGATATGTCGGGTGGGCGAGGACTATTACCTGGTGAATTCCACGTTTGAATATTTTCCAGGTCTGCCGATTTTCCACAGCCGTGATCTCATCCATTGGCACCAGTTGGGGCATGTCCTGGATCGACCCTCACAGCTGCCCCTGGATGGTGTGTACGCCTCAGGCGGGTTGTATGCACCGACCCTCCGGTATAACAAGGGGACTTTTTACGTGATCAATACCCTGGTGGGTGGAACGTCGAAAAAAGGCAACTTTATTGTGACGGCAACCAATCCGGCCGGACCGTGGTCAGATCCGTACTGGTTGGAAAACGCACCGGGTATCGACCCTTCCCTGTTCTTTGACGACGATAGTCGCGCCTGGTTTGTTGGCAACCGGACACCACCTCGGAGTCAATATGAAGGACATCGAGAAATTTGGCTGCAGGAATTGGATTTGCAGTCTATGCGCCTTGTCGGCGACGCGTATGTACTCTGGGATGGTGCCCTCAAAGAGGCAGTCTACGCGGAGGCGCCACACATTTACAAACGGGAGGGGATGTACTACCTGATGATTGCCGAGGGCGGAACGGGGCATGATCATGCTGTGACAATTGCACGCAGTGCAAAGATAACAGGACCCTTTGAAGGGAACCGCCGTAATCCAATCATGACCCATCGCCACCTGGGGCTGGACTACCCAATCGTGGGCACGGGGCATGCAGATCTTGTGGAGACCCAGTTCGATGAGTGGTGGATGGTCCTACTGGCTATGAGGCCCTATGGGGGATACTTCTATAACCTCGGCCGCGAGACCTTTCTGGTTCCGGTGCGGTGGGAGGACGGTTGGCCTGTGGTTGCCGCCGGCAGCGGGCGGGTTGAGTTTGTGGAACAGGCGCCGAACTTACCCGAACATCGCTGGTCCTCTTTGCCTGTCTGCGATCACTTCGAAACCCAGACCTTGGCGCAGCAGTGGAACTTTCTGCGGACNCCGCGCGATGACTTCTGGAGCCTCAATGTGCGGCCGGGGTATTTGCGTTTGCGGTTGCGGCCTGAGCGCCTNACGGATCTGGCGAATCCAAGTTTTGTTGGACGTCGGCAACAGCATATGCGCTTTACCGCCCGAGCGGCGCTCGAGTTCAAGCCCCAGCATGACTATGAATGCGCGGGGCTTGTCCTCCTGCAGAACAACGAGTTCCATTTCCGCTTCCTAATAACGGGTGGAGCGGCGACGACTGTGCGTCTCGTGAAACGTTCGATGCCAGAGCCCAATTTTCGATTAATGACGATTTCCACCGGCACGGATGTGACGCTGGCCGAGTTTCCCATCGAAAGTAATCGCTTCTACTTCAAGGTAGGGGCTGACGGGCAAGCCTACAGTTTCTACATCGCCACCGAGCCGGAGGCGTGGCAACCAGTTGCTGAAGGTGTGGATGGGCGGATCCTGAGCACCCCCATGGCGGGAGGGTTTGTAGGTACCTATATCGGGATGTATACCAGCAGCAATGGACAACCAAGTGCAAATACGGCAGATTTCGATTGGTTTGAATACATCGGACTGGATGAAATTTAGGTTTCGTTGCTATTTACTTGAACCTTCTCCTCAGCACTTCGTCTTGTGAAAGAGAGGCCAGGAGGGTTTAGATGTTTTACACGCGCAATCTAGGATTTCATATGNATCAACATGCTATGGGCTGTAGTAATGAGAGAGTTTTCGGATTACATTACATGAATGCAAAAGTAATTGTCATTGTGATACATAATCAAAATATCTTCTCCCACTTTATTATGACGAGACTTTCGAACCTGGGGGAGCCTTACCATTTAGTGAAGTGGTTTGAATTTCATTTCACCACCAAGCATCGCAGCGAGCTCATTATGGCGACATTTAAAATAAGTGCCTTGAACCATCAATGTTAGGGTCGGCACATTCNTGATCAAGAATTATTGACAAGGGGTGTAGGAGCTTGGCAAGATGATAGCAATGATCAANATGTTACGCTTCAACTACGTTTCCCTAGAGCTGATGCCCAAATAAAGCTAAGACTTATATCCCCAGATATTTTTTTACGAAATATAAACCGATAAATTTCTCAAGCTGTTATTTATCATAATGCCAGATTTGTATTATTGAGAAGTATAATAATCATATATAGTATTATTTTCATCTAGGAGAAATTACAATGCCAAATTGGTTAGGAGCACCTGAATTACTGATAGTTCTTGTCATCGTAATATTGATCTTTGGGGTTGGCCGCATTGCAAAGATCGGTGGTGAGCTGGGTAAGGGAATCGGTGCTTTCAGAAAAGGCATAAAAGGTGATGAGGAGGAAAAATCAATAGACGAAAAAAAGGAAGAATAGCTAATTTCTTAAGATAGAATAATTCATTCATTCTTTTACATATTATCATAAGTTCAACTCACCGGCTAACTTTGAGTGAATTTCTATGATTAACTGCCGAATATCATTATAGAGATTATTAAACCATTGGCGATTTTCCTGGAAACAAATTTGGTCTTCTTGCAACATGAAATCACCTCTCTCTGTTTATCAAAAAAACATTTATCCCTTAGGTTGGTACTGGAAAACACAACATAAATATTTGGCAATTCGTTAATGAATATTATCCAATTAGGTCAGGCAATTAACCCTTTACTCTGAAATTAGGGTCATACAATAAATTACTGAATTGAAGAAATCCCACATTCATCTAATTACTTAGTTTATGTTTACGAAGCATGAATTTTGGCGGCAATTGCAGGCCTCTCAACATCAAGCCCTGGAAATTTCTGCATCGAAAATATCTCAGGGAGTCTATAAACTCAGATAGAAGAATTCTTTCCTGATGATTAACATCATTTGTGTCCGGGATTGTTACGACCCGTTGGATAGCAGTAATCACATCTCTCCAATTTGCAGTTATTAAATGCTGAGCAAATTGTGATGCTTCAATTCCTAACCCCCAAACTGCAACAAAAAATGAGTGATAATCCCTGTTATCCATCGAATTGAATGAAAAAGCCGNCTGTTTAGCCGGTAAATTGGGGATATTACAACTTCTCTTGTGGACCTAGCGGGGTCACCTGCCCGATTTATGGGCGGATTCGAACCCGCGACTTCTTCAGTGCGATTGATGAGGGAGGGGCTTTCCGCTAGTTCCGGGGCCTACTTTTGGTGGTTTTAACCCCTTTAAATACGTAAAAGTGGGGGTTAAACCCTTAAAAAACCAGTTTCTTACCATGCCAGACAGTTCTGGTTGCAAATGGTTGCAAATGGGTTGCAAATGGCATGAAGAAGGAAATGCAGGTCCGCCCCTGTCCTGAGGCATAAATCCATCACAATTTTCAATTTTAATTGATGGATTAACTTGATTCAAATCCCTAACAATAAGAATAAATTCTATCTTTTGGGTCAAGGAATAATGAGTCTTTATCGCCGTTAAGGTGCGGAAATATACCAATATTTAAATCAGAAAGTAACAAATCAACCAAACCAAACAAAAAAAAGGTGATCAAAATGTATAAGGATATGGAGCTTCACGATAGTATTTTGAGAGTCAATACCCTACTTAAAGCAAAGGATGTAGCTGAAATACTACAAATCAGCCGCGCGATGGCTTACAATCTGATGCAAAGAGGAGAAATCCCTACGGTCAGGATCGGAAAAGCTCGACGTGTACGACCTGAGGATTTGATCAAGTACATCGAGAGTAATACATATACGGTAAATCCATATTTTGAATAGTTATGTAATGCAACCCACAGCCCTTTCTAAAGAGGATGGATATAGAGAAAAGGGAGGGCTGTGGTTATTACTTGTGTTTTTATTGAAAATTTCTTTCTTCGAGAACTTTTTATAAGTAATAATTTTTCCAATTGATAAACATACAACGCAAATAGTAGAATAATCTCTTACCCCACCATATACGCACCAAAGCTGAATAATAATTATATTAGTCTACATTAGTCAATACCTTCGCCAATTAATGGCTAGGGGAAAGGTTTACAACGAGAGTACATAGCGCCTAAATGGGTAATCCGCTCAAGAATAGCTGCTAATAAATTAGCATCTGGTTTTTGCAATACCTTCATCAAATTTACATTGGCATACCCCTATTGAACTGATCGCCAGGTTTAGTTTGTGAATTGAGTTGTATCCGGATCGATTAGCTTAATGGATTATTCGGTACTATAACGATCACTTATAACCTTTCAAACCATTTAACTTCCGGCGGGTACGACAATAATCTCGACATCCTTAGTGGCATTCCCCCGGGTGATCACCGGCACACTCGTATCACTAGTAAATAGAAGCTTATTGCTGCCGTCTTTGATTGTTGCCCTCAGATTGTAGCTATGATTTTCCTCGATCTTGCTTGCATCATAAGGCACTGTAAATGGAATAGGAACTTGTGAACCCTTGGTTTCGATAACCTGCTGTCCGATCACATCAGCTGGTGCATCTGCCTTGGAAACATCCTCAATCGTGACGGTCACCACGGCATCGGGTGGTAAAGCGATTCTTTGTCGATAAGTTACTTTACCGGTCACAGCTGATGTCTGGGAAGAGGAGCCTCCGCAGCCAGCGAGTATTGCAGATACCAGCAGGAATGTTATAAATGAAATCATCTTAATCATTCTTTGATTTCTCCCATAATATGAAGTCTTAATCATATGAGTTGCCAAGCTTAGTTTGAAATTATATCTTGGGATGGTCGTTTGCCAATAGAGTATCCATCGTTGGTCAGACTTGTTTCCTTGAAATGACCCGTGAGGAATACGAAAATACCAAACAAAGCATAAGATTGGTAAAATTATACACGCAAAAAATCAATACCCTTCATCCTGATAAAAATATCCATGTTGATGGTTTAGCTAGATATCGCAAGCTGGCAACCCCACATATCATCTATAAGGAGGCTGAAGAAGTTCTATGGCATCAACAATTGTCGAAAAACCACTTTCACAGAAACTTGGGTTTGATCCAGGTTATATAGAAGAATTTACAGCAAAGGTTTTTATTGAGGGTGCCCAGGCAAGGCGGCGCCTGGTAAATTTTTTTGTCCTATTACTTTTAGCGACTGTAATCGCCACTTACGGTGTGCTTTCGAATTCAACCGCTACAGTCATCGGTGCCATGATCGTTGCCCCGTTAATGGGGCCGATTATGGCGACCACGGCTGCAGTGATTATGGGTGCTGCACAGCGAGCCTGGCGTTCGCTTACACTGGTCATCATAGGTGTAATCTCTGTCATTCTGTTGTCTGCATTGCTTACATCAATNGTACCAAACNTTTCGATTTCATTTANAAATAATGGCGAAATTGCCTCCCGAATTAACCCAGGTCTCTTCGCTTTGTTCACCGCTTTAGGAGCCGGGGCGGCAGGCGCATTTATCACTTCCCGCGCTGAACTCGCAGACTCAATGGGCGGCGTGGCAATCGCTATCTCTTTGGTGCCGCCCTTGTGTGTGGTCGGCATATCGATATCTCAAGGAGAGTGGTTGGCAGCCGGCGGCGCTCTTCTACTTTTTATGACCAATTTTTTCGCCATTCTATTCGCCGGAGGATTGGTTTTTCTGTTCATCGGCCTGGGTAAACTGGCTTTGGGAGAAACACAAAAACGATTACGTCACCNTTCTTTCGTGCTGATTACTTTTGGTACGCTATTCATCTCGATCCCCTTATTCCTGACCGGCTATCNATCTGTGGCCGATGCAATTGCAACAAGTAGAGTAACTACANTAGTGGAAGAATGGCTGCAGGGCACAACTGATCAAATTATAGCAGTCAGTGTAAATGGACAATCGATTGCGGTTTCGGTAGAAGGAGTTGATCAATTAAAATCTGTTGATGAACTGGTTGGGGAAATTGAAAAGGTATTACAACATCCAGTGATCGTCAATTTGCGTGTGATCCCAACAATAATCAATGTTTCGCAGAGCCGATCTTCTCCATGAAGATAAATAATACTTCATATGACTAACGCCACCGCCCAGGCCTCGCCCAACATCGCCTTCGCCAAATGTGAGGTAACGGAAGTGGACTTTTGTAGTAAAGTTTTNGTCGACCAAGACAAAACTTCAAATACAAGAAGCCCAAATGGACATTTTAGCACTTTTANAACCGCGCAAGACTGTATCGGCAAGACGACCCTCCATCAAATGAGCCGGATCATTGCAGGCATGTTGGCGATGACTGGGTGGGTGACGATGTTAGGCATTTCACGCTGGACAGGCGCAGGTGGCAGCTATCGGACGATCCAGCGGTGATACACTACGGTGATCCCTTAGGCGCAGGTGTTCTGGCAGCTTTTCCGAGAACGCTTGCTGCAGAAAGGACAGGTGTACATTCTGGCAGGCGATGAGTGCGTGGTCAGCAAAGCCGGGAAAAAGACGTATGGGCTGGATTATTTCTTTGCCGGTCTCCAACAGAAGGTCATCCCTAGCCTTTCCTTTTTCGTGCTCTCCTTGGTCAGCGTCGAGCAACATCGCTCCTATCCCATATCAGTCGAGCAAACCCTTCACAGCGCGGAAGAGAAAGCCGGCAGTCAGGCCAAGCAAGCGGTCAAAAAGGTGAAAGCTGCTGAACCAAAACGCAAACGAGGCCGACCCAAAGGGAGCAAGAACAAACCAAAAGCCGAAGTGGTGCTCAATCCGGAACTCGTGCGCATTCAAACCATGCTGTAAGCTCTCTTGCTGCTAATCCGTCCACTCCTCCAGCCTGTCTACCTGGCGCTCGATGGTCATTTTGGCAACTACCCGGCTTTTTTGATGGTGCAGATATGCGGTCTCCAACTCATTTCCAAGTTGCGCCACGATGCGGTACTGTGTTTCCCCTTCAACGGTGAATATAAAGGCAGCGGTCCGCATCCGAAATATGGGCAACGGGTCGACTATCAGCATATTCCAGAACGCTATTTGCAGTCCATCACGGTGGAGAAAGGCATCCAAACCTGCACCTATCAGGCGCAACTGCTGCATCCCGATTTTCCTGGCCCCTTGAATGTCGTTATCCGGGTNAAAACCAACTTGACCACCCATGCTTGGGTGTATGTCATTCTATTCAGTAGCGATTTGGCCTGCATCCGGGTTCCAAAACACATCCCCGTTTACTGGCTCTCTTCTGATCAGCCGAGACACTTGATGCCCTTGCTTGAGCATATGGCGGACTACCGCAGAGCCAATCATCCCATTCTAACCTGCAATAATGATTTTCATGTCATTATCCTTTCTTATCATTTCACCAGATTCCATAGAGCAGCCTAAAACGCACAACCGAGGCATATTCCCGGTATCCGGGCAGCTCGGCCTGCAAAGTCTGATCTTCCAGGTAAGTCCGCACCAGGATCAAGGCGTTGGTCAGCAGCGATGGGACGTACGCCCACCAGGAGCCAAGCGCCAGTGGGCAAACCAGGCCGAAGATCACGGCGCCCAGGTAGCCGGGATGGCGCACGAACCGGTAGGGCCCATGGCGGATGACCTCCTGCCCTCGGTGGGACTGGATGCACACAGTGGTGGCAAAGAACGGGTTAGAAGCCATGGCCCACAGCACGAACATCTGGCATGCGAACGCCAGCGCATAACTCGCCGCCCACAAGCCAAATCCAATACCAGTGCTCCATCCAAAGCGAGCATCCAACCCCGCCGTAACCAGGATCGCCAGGGGGCCTACCATTGCGACTGCCGGAGCAAGGAACCTGTCCCAGGATTTCGTGCCCTGCCTCACCTGGGAGCGCTCGGCAAGCATCTCGGGCTGGCGCGGGATCAGAATGGCCGCACTCAGCAGCTGGGCCACTGCGTTAAGGCCCAGGTAAGCCCAGCCTTCGAACCAGCCAATCCGTCCGGCTGCCAGGAACATGATCGTTCCGTAGAGCAAGAGCCCAACGACCATTTGACCAGCCCAGGGCGCGATAGACCTGCGTCGGGTGAGGGCGCCGGCATCGGCGCCCTGCCCTGTGTTATCCATTCCAGTGGACTCGCCCAGATATTCCGTCATTTGAGTTCCTCGCTTTTCCATGAAAGCCATCCCAATCCCCTACTTAGTGAGGATGCTGACGCTGCCCGCGCCGCTACTGGCATCGATCTCAATTCTGTCTGTGGCGTTTTGGTAATCAGCCGATTGGTAAGTGCCTTTGTCGATCTGGGTAAACTTTGAGTCAACGATCAATTTGCCCATGCCGGTAGAAGCGTGAATGAGAGCCGCTACTCCGGCTGGCAGGCGAACCACCACGTTGCCAGCACCGCTCCTGGCAGCTAGAATGTNGTGACCAGTCATACCGTTGCCTAGCTCGATGGTGACCCTGCCTCCACCGGTTCTGGCTGTTACGTTAAGATCCGTCGCTCCATCTGGCAAGGTCATGTCCAGGTTGCCCCCACCCGAATCGGCCAAGACCCGGGTGATAACCATATCCGCCAGGTTAATCTGGAGGTTACCACCGCCGGTGTAGGCTGTGAGATCGGTTGCCACATCTGGATTAAGGTGAATCATCCAGTTGGTCTCGCCATTACAGGCGGCCCAAGGCAATCGGAACCCNGGCTGGCGGCCCCCATCGGCTTTCAGCGTGAGAGCGGCCTTACCACTCCGCGCCTCCACAATGCAAGTTGGCTGATTTTGCTTCTCCAGGTATTCCAGCTCGCCGCTGGCTAGCAGACCATCGCTGCTGGCAAGCCGGTTAATCGTTAGGTTGCCGGTTCCAGTGCGGATATCATATGTCGCAGCCTGCGCACCTTGCAGGGGTTCTGACAGGTTATGTGTAAGGACTTTCTTAGCCATCTCTGATTTCCTTTCTTGTAGATTGGGTTCCTGACTCTATTTGGTAATGACTTCCACATTGCCCGCGCCGCTCTCGACCGTGATCTCAATCTTGACGGCCGCATTGACATAGTCAGATGACTGGTAAGTCTGATCGTCGATTTTTGTGAACTGTGGGTCGATGTTAAGCTTACCTATTCCAGTGCTGGCATGGATGTGAGCTGCGATGCCTGCGGGTAGGCGAATAATCACGTTGCCCGCGCCGCTTTTGGCAGAGACGGAATTGCTGCCCACCATATCGCTGCCAAGCTCAACGGTGATGTTGCCCCCGCCAGACAGAGCCGACACACTCACATCAGAAGCGCCGTCTGGTAAATGGACATTCATGTTGCCTCCGCTTGTCTCCGCGGTCAATCCAATGACGATCATGCCCGTCAGATCCAGCTCTACATTGCCGCCTCCGCTGTACACTGAAATGCTGGATGGAAGGCTGGGATTTAGATGGATCCTCCACTCGGCATCCCCGTTGCAGGTCGCCCAGGGCAGTTGGAAGCCTGGCTGCCAGCCACCATTGGCTTTCAACGTAAGGGTGTACAGGTGGCCATTCATGTCTACCGTGCGGGTGGGTTGATCCTGGCCTTCCAGGTACTGCAGCTCCCCGCTGGCAAGCAGAGGCTCGCCGGTGGTAAGGTGGTCAATGGTGATATTGCCGGTGCCTACATTGATATCGAATCTGGCGGTCGTCGCTTCACCCAGCGGCTCTGATAGTGGATAGGTCAGCAATTTGTTGCCACCGCTGTTCCCGAAAATGGCGAAGATAGCCACAGCGCCACCGAACAGGACCAGGAGGATAATCGCCGGGATCAGGATCACCCAGGCCTTGCTTTGTTTGCGAACCAGTGAAGTTTCCATTCATTCTCCTTTCTATTTCTCACCTGAAGATTGGTTGGATGAGCTACCGCGGGTCACAGAGAGGAGCGTCAGGTTGAGGTCGCGGATGCGCTCGAGCAAGCCGTGCAGTGCAGCCTGGTCTGGCAGGACCCCAGACAGCAGGGTCTGTTTCCCTTCCAGGTGGGTCAGCTTCAGCCCGGTGAACCAGCCTGACCAGCCCGGATCCAAACAGCCCTCGATTTTGATCTCGTAATATTCCGGCATCCCAGGCTCCCTCAGGCGAACAATTTCTGAACTGCAGGCGCCATTCGATCTGCCAGGCTGCCTCCTGCTCGCTTCAATAAGCTCATGTGCGTAGGATAGTAGTAATCCGCATCGAACCAACCTTTATCGGCATAGTACTGGTGGTCGATAGCATCGGGATGAGCTTGCCTGATCATCGTCCGGCTCATTCTGAAACCCAAGAGCTGCATCCAGCTCGGCGCAGGATAGGCGGATTTGACGAGCAAGTTATAGAACCTCTGGCTGTGCCTGGCGAGATCCTGATCGGCCTTTTCTTGTTGCTTCTCGGTCTTCGGATCAAAGCCGGTGATCGTCATGCCCTTTAAGACATTAAATCCCAGGGTGAAGGCGGTGTAATCGAGGTATTCAACGATCTTGTCGCCGCGCCCCATGGCCTGAGTGACAATGCTGGTATAAGCCTTGCCGAAGTAGCGCGGCCGGTGGATGGCAAAACCGAACCGGTCGAGAAACACCTTCATCATCCCCGACAGATTCCAGGAGTAGTTGGGGGTAGCGAAGATGACCCCGTCTGAGGCAGCAATCTTGTCAAAGAGCACGTCCCGGTCGTCCTTTAAGGGACAGAAGGCCTCACCCCTAATCACACACAGCTGGCAGCCTCGGCAAATTCCAAGGTTATATTTGCTGAGAACCACAATTTCAGCTTCCACTTCACTCAGGGCCTGTAGATTGGTGAAAAACTGTTCGACGGCCTTATACGTGTTCTTCTTGCGGGCACTTCCAACGAACGCAGTGACTTTCTTCATGGCTTGACTCCCTTCTGGTTCCAACGCTCTTGTATCTGCTACCAATATAGCGCGCAGCGAAGAGCCCCGCATCTGCCAAAAGGGATATTCAGGGGTTATTTATGAGGTTTAGGCGTACTCTTGCACCTGCCTAAACCCGCGTATTCAATGGATAAATGGGAGGCTATGGAAGGATCGCAAGCTGCCGGGCGCGCGCAACCGCTTCGGTCCGGTTGGCGACGTCCAGTTTACGGTAGATGCTCGCTGTGTGAGCTTTGACGGTGCCGGGTGCTATAAATAACTGCCTGGCGATTTCAAGATTGGTCTTGCCCTGTGCCAGGAGTTCAAGCACTTCTAGCTCCCGCGAGCTCAATGGTTCGACTAAATCACCGTTTCGAAGGGCTATTTCCTGTGCAGTCGGTACTTTATGCGCAACAGGCTCATTCTGGGAGAGGAAATCCTTCTTGCGCTCTTCAAAAACCTGCAGCAACCGGGTTACGTATCCCTCCAGGATCTGCGGTAGCGCCCGGGCTCGCAGCAGCTGAAGCACCTCATAAACCGGCTCGCCTTCGTCTAAAATCGTCATGAGGTAAGCCTGGGGTTGAGCGAGTGCAAGGCATTTAACCAGAGTATCGAGAGCATCAGGCTGCCTACCGAGCGCCTGCAGCCCGATGGCCTTCAGCAGCCAGATCTGGACCAGGTTTCCATATCGCTTACCTGCATCGGCATCCTGTTCGAGCTGCAAGAGCAGCTCACAGGCTCTTTCGAGGTCGCCCTTTTTAAACAGCAGTTTTGATTGGAGAATGCCGGCTTCCTCACGTGCAGAATCTCCGAGATACTCCCCAGCGCTCTCCAGATCGCCCTTCTCCAGGCAGAGGCGGGCTTGCTGGCGTGACCAGGAGGAGATCACGATCGCCGGGATGGTGAATGAATGGATCAGTGATCCGGCTTCATCCAATACTATTTGGGCTCCGTCCAGGTCAGACTGGCTGATCAGCCACATACTTTGATAAACCAGGGCGGTGACGATATCCAGGGGCGAATGGTATTGCCGGGCAGCCTCCAGGCCGCGAGCCAGATGGTCGCCTGATTCGGAGAGATGCCCGCGCTCCCGAAGCAGGTCTCCCCAGCACTGTTCCAGCTTTGTCGCCACCGGGCTGTTTAGCCGCCCGGCCTGCGAGAACCCCTGGAATACCATGTGGATCAGCAATTCTGCTTCATTCAGCCTGCCCAGAATTCTAAAGGCTCGATATAAACGCATCGTGGCAGTAGCTACCGACTGAAAATCTCCATACTTGATCCCTGTTTCAATTGCTTGAGACAGATAAGCGCTTGCCTGATCCAATTGCATCAGCGCCAGGTACGTCTCGCCGAGCTGGACCAGGATGCGGATGCACAAATCTCCATTGGCTGGGCTGATCTGGTTCAAAGCCTTGAGGGACAGGTCAACACAGCGCTGCAGGTCGCCCTGGAAGAAGGCAGCATAGGCGCGCAGGCTGTAGAGATTGGCGTGGATGTCTTGCTGTTCAGAGTCAGGATAGTGATCCTTACCCCCAGACTCAAAATACTCCTCCACCTGGTCGATCCAGCTCTCTAGCTGGGTGGTTTTCATTTTCACCACCCACAGCCAGCCCTGGCTGATGCCGAGCCAGGCTCTGTGTACCACCATTTCTTCCGGCAGCCGGTCGATCCAGGCTTTCTGGGTTTCAAAAGAAACCTGGTAGATCAGCTTTTGGGCGCAGTATTCGATCAACTGCCCTACCCGTTCCAGATTGCTGGCGGAGAAAGCGTGCTCGATTGCTTGTTCGATGTAGCCATTCTGCTCGTACCAGGCGCTGGCTCGGGCATGCAGTTCGGGAATGCTTTCCGGGTCAGTGCGGGCCAGTTGAGCAGCCAAAAGGTCGGCGAACAGGTGATGGTAGCGGAACCAACGTCGCTCATCATCCAGGGGCACCAGGAAGAGATTCTTCCGTTCTAAGGACTCCAGGACCTGCTGGCAGGAAAGGGGATCAGGGATCGGAGAAGAGCGCCCAGCCCCAAATTGCCTATCGCCTAATACCGCTTCGCAAAGAGGAGCGCTCAGGCGCTCCAAAATCGAAGTACATAGAAGGAATTGCTGAATTTCTGGCGGCTGGCTGGCCATGACCTCCTCAAGCAAGTAGTCCAGAATGTAGCGGTTCGTACCTGAGAACTCTTCGATAAATCTAAATACGTCTTTACGATCCCGCATTGAAAGAGCCGCCATTTGCAAGCCGGCGATCCAGCCTTCCGTACGTTCCTCGAGCGTTGCGATTGATCCTGCATCCAGGTGGAGTCCCATGACCTCGTTCAGGAACTGAGCTGCCTCGGGCTCGGTAAAGCTCAGGTCGGCAGCCCGAAGTTCAACCATCTGGCCGCGTCCGCGCAAGCGGGCTAAAAGCAGGGGAGGGTCAGAGCGGCTGGCGATCACCAGGTGAAAGGTCTTCGAGCTGTGCTCGAGCAGGAAAACCACCTGATCATGCACAGCCTGGCTGTAGATGAACTGGTAGTCGTCCAGTACTAGAACAATCTCCTCACCAGCGCTATCCAGGTCATTGATCAGGCTGGTCAGGACAGCTTCAGGGGGTGCCTGGCATGCCGCTGCCAGCAGTTGCGCCGTCTCACTCCCGATAGCACTGTCTGCCTCTTGCAAGGCGGCAATTAAATAGCTCAAGAAGCGCTCTGATTGGTTGTCGTTCTTATCCAGAGACAACCAGGCTACAGACATGCCGCTACCGGCGACGCCAGATGTCACCAGGGTGGTTTTGCCAAAACCAGCGGGGGCAGTAATTAAGGTAAGTGGACCACGCAGCCCCTCCGCGAGGCGTGTCTGTAGCCGNGGCCGGGGTACCAGCTTTGACCGGGTAAAGGGNATGTGCAGCTTCGTGCGGATGAGTGTGTCAGTCATTTGCGTACATGTGTCTCAGGGATGAAGCGCCGGCTATTTCATTAATCTTAAATCAAGATCATCTTTGACGCAAGTAATGAATATATTATTCTCAAAGGGAAGATCGCGCTTTTCGGAGTAAAAGCCTCATCCTGGTTGTCGTTCACACAGGAGATACACCCGTGAGACTTGCAGCTATCAAAAAAAGGTACGGTATACCCATATCACCCTCCACACATGTCTTGCAGGTGAAAGCCTGTACGGATTACGAACCGCTCTTGTCAATCCTGGATGGGAGGCACCGGATATTGACAGGCAGTTCTGGATAGAACGATTGGAGGCGTCTGAGGATAATTGTGGCATAGAAGAAGTTATGGAGCAAGAGAGAGCGGGAGTCAGAATTTTGTTCCAGATGTCCCACAATACCTTGACGAGAGCAGAGGAGTATATATAATGAGGGTAATGCACCTTAAAAGTTGAGATCGCCCAGCTGTAACTGAGCGATCTCTGGTGTGGAAACCACACCAAGGTGTAAAACCCCGTTCTTTCACATCCGTTTTTCAACAGATCGAGAGCTGGTAAGGCTCTGAGACTTTACGCTCAGCGGAGAGGGTGGGATTCGAACCCACGGTGGGGACGAGCCCCACAACGGTTTTCGAGACCGTCCCATTCAACCACTCTGGCACCTCTCCTATATGTGCAGCTCATTATACCAAACGGAAACCGACCCCCATCATCCAATTTATACGCTAGCGTATCGACGCACTAATCATCCACACCCGGACCGGTGGGCTTGTATACATCGGGGACGAATGTTTGGTCGGTCATGGGAGGGCGGATATAGCCCTTCTCCTTTTGCCGCGGAGGCAGGGCCATCGGTTCGGGAGTTAGATCTTCATAGGGGATCATGCTAAGCAGGTGGCGGATGCAATTAAGGCGGGCACACTGCTTGTTGTCTGCTTCGACCACATACCAGGGAGCCTGTTTGATGTCGGTATAGGCGAACATCTCATCCTTAGCTTTTGAATATTCCACCCAATGCAAGCGTGATTCGAGGTCCATCGAGCTGATTTTCCAACGCTTGGTGGGGTCAGCCATGCGAGCCTGAAAGCGCTGCTCCTGCTCCTTATCACTCACCGAGAACCAGTACTTGATCAAGATAATGCCGGAGCGGACCAGCATGCGTTCAAACTCAGGTACCGATCGCAAGAATTCAGCATACTCCTCGTCGGTGCAGAAGCCCATCACCCGCTCGACGCCGGCACGGTTATACCAGCTACGGTCAAACAGGACAATTTCACCTGCGGCCGGCAAATGTGCCACGTATCTTTGAAAGTACCACTGCGTTTTTTCACGCTCGGTGGGCGCAGGAAGCGCCACTACCCGGCAAACGCGCGGATTCAAACTCTCAGTGATGCGTTTGATGACACCACCTTTGCCAGCTGCATCGCGCCCTTCAAAAATCACCACGACCTTCAGCCCTCGGGTACGCACCCATTCCTGTAACTTGACCAGCTCAACATGGAGCCGGCGTAATTCCTTGTTATAAACTTTTTCGTCTACCATCACGCTCTTAGTTGTCTGGGAAGATGCCCCCGACCCTTTAACATCCGNTTCAGAGGCTGAACCATCTTTGTCAGGTTTTTTAGACACGGTCTCCACATCCTGGTCTGCTTTTTCCTTGTTGTGCTTGCCTTTATCATCTTTCGGCATATTTATCTCCTTTTGTCAAGCTGAGACATAACCGTGAAATAAAATTAATTATTAGGCCTGCGCTTATAGCTCCACACGCGTACCCAGTTGCGGGTATGAGGGTTTATCCATCCCGGCTTCGACGAGCTTCTCCGTGAGTGCTTCGGCAGGGGTTTGCTCACCATGAACCAAGAACATCTGCCGGGCTTGCCCCTTCACCCGCAGGGCATATTCCTGCAAAAAGTCTTGCCCGGCGTGGGCAGACAAGCCCCCGATCGTCGCCACTTCCGCCTTAACTTCGTGCTGCTCGCCGAAAATCTTCACCTGTTTCTCGCGATCCGCCAGCCGCCTGCCTAAGGTGTAGGGAGCCTGCCAGGATACGATCAGGATGGTGTTCTTCGGATTCCCAATATTGTTGCGCAAGTGGTGCAGGATGCGCCCATTCTCTGCCATGCCTGAGGCGGCGATGATGATCATCGGGTCTTTCCGGTCGTTCAGCGCTTTAGATTCATCCACAGAACGGGTATAGATCAGGCGGTCGAAGCCCAAGGCGGTATGATGCCTGTCGGCCTGGATAAATTCCTGTGTTTCCTTATCAAAGCATTCGGGGTGCATTTTGAAGATGTCGGTGGCATTCACCGCTAACGGGCTATCCACGTACACGGGCACACCAGGGAGCTGATGGCTTTCAATCATCTGGTGTAGCATATATACAATCTCCTGGGTGCGCCCGACCGCGAAAGCCGGGATGATCACCTTGCCCCTCCGCTCAAGGGTTCGACTGGTCACCTGGCGCAGCTCTTCGTACGCCAGCTCGGGGTCGCGGTGCGGTTTATCCCCATAGGTGCATTCCATCATCAGGTAATCCACTCGATCCGGCAGGATTGGGTCGCGGATGAGAGGCAATTTTCGCCGTCCAATATCACCGCTGAACCACAGGCGTAGCTTGCGACCCTGCTCTTCAATATCCAATACAACAGCTGCCGAGCCCAGAATGTGACCTGCATCCACGAGCCTTGCTGCAACACCCGGCACAGGTTCAAAGGATTGGTCGTAAACCACAGGCTTGAAATGCTGCCTCACCAGGGCAGCCTGCTCTTGTGTGTATAGGGGCACTGCGGGAGGCTCGCCTCTCTTGAGGCTACGCTTGCTGATGAAGGCGGTGTCTTCCTCCTGGATATGCCCCGAATCCATCAACATGATGTCCGCCAGGTGGGCGGTGGCGGGTGTGGCGTATATCGGCCCGCTGTAGCCCTGTTTGATCAAGTTGGGCAGGTTTCCGCTGTGGTCAATATGGGCATGTGAGAGAATAACCGCATCCACTTTTCGTGGTTCAAATGGGAAGTTGAGGTTGCGCTGATAACTCTCCTGTCGCCGGCCCTGGAAAAATCCACACTCTAATAACAGGCGATAACCATTGATATTCAGCAAATATTGGGAGCCGGTGACAGTCTGTGCCGCGCCGTCAAACGTGATCTGCATGAAAATCTCCTTTATGAAATGCTAATTGAATTATAGTCCAGGTTTGGTAGTGTAATTGGGATTGGGGATGCTGGATGAAAAAAATTACACAACGGACTCAAAGGACACAATGGAGATTGTACCTTCGAACGCTTTCAAGTTGAAACCATCCACGACCTCGCTCACAAAAAAAACGATCGCGAGGCTTTTC
>JGI11641J44799_10000160_pt1 | contig 19051 bp, 18 predicted proteins | sample WetSurSiteA1Bulk_FD_44799 | JGI IMG/M metagenome (IMG submission 44799) | reverse complement strand
CCAGTTCCCCGTACTCAAAAAGTACTGTTGATGGCTTTGACCGGATCGAGACGGGCGGCCGTGAAAGCAGGCATAAGACCAGCGATGAGCCCGACAACAGAACTGATGATCAATCCGAGGAAAACGTTACCGGCATGCAGGTATATCTCGAAATCCTGTGCGCGTGCTATGAAGGTCCCTATGTAGATTAACAACAGGCCGAGGATTCCACCGATTACGGAAAGCAGCACGGATTCAATCAGTACCTCGAGGATTATATAAAAGCTTTTGGCGCCCAGCGCTTTTTGAATGCCAATGATATTGGTCCGTTCCTTTACCGAAACAAACATGATATTGGCAATACCGAATGCACCCACGAGTACGGCAAATATCCCGATGAATGCCCCTGCAACATTCACTACTTTGAATATCTGATCAATACCGGCGCTCATCAGGCTGGTTTCATTTAAGGCGAAGTTATCCTTGACCCTGGGGTTCAATCTGCGTATCGATCGCATGGTTTGACGGAGAGCCACTTTCAGCTCATCGACACTCATACCCTCTGCGGCTTTAACCCATATCTGGGGATTGCTGCTTTCGTTTTTGAGATCGACCATGGTGGCCATAAACCCCACCGGCACCAGAACAACCTGATCCGTGCTTCCTCCACCGAATATGGATTTGCCTTCTTTGGCAAAAACGCCAACCACCGTAATTTTCTTGCCTTTTACCCGGATACTTTTACCAAGTGGACTTCGGCCCTGGAACAGTTCATCGGCTATGGTATACCCGATGATGCCAATGTTTTTTCCCGAGCTGATCTCCTGAGGCGAGAGAAAGCGTCCCTGGTAAATATCAAAGCTGCGGATCTCTTCAAATTCACTCGATGTACCCCAAAGCATCATATCTTCAGCCTTGTTGTCGAGGTATTCAATATCGGTCCCGATGACAGAAATAAAACAGGCTGATTGAATATCCTTCATGCGGTCTTTCAGTGATTCATACTCCCGCAACAAGGCTACCGGCCGGTTGATATATTCCCACCAGGCAAACTCAGTTCCATTTTCGGGAGCCCAGGGCCATTTTTCAACGACAATTATATCGGTGCCAAAAGACTCTACGGCTTTTCTCATGTTTGATTCCATTGAATCGAGCACTGTAAAGACAGAGACAATGGAAAAAATGCCAATGGTGACCCCTAGCAGGGAGAGAAAGGTGCGGAGCTTGTTCAGGGTCACCGTACGATAGGCCGACTGAAAACTCTCGTGTAAAATAAATAACCACCGCATGGGCATAAGGATTATCAAAAACAAAGATAAGAAAGCCCTGCAAAATATCTCAAAAATTTAATATCTTGTAGCCGTGTTGGCCGGGATTCTTAAAACCCGTCTTTCTCTTCCGGCACAGGGCAAAACAACAAACTTTAATCACCTGATTTATGAATGATAAGAAATTAAAATCCGCGCTTATTTCAGTCTATTACAAAGATCACCTCGAGGAGATCGTGAACAGGCTGCATGCACTGCAGGTATCGATCATATCCACCGGGGGTACCAGAGAATTCATAAAAAAATTGGGAATCCCTGTGACAGCGGTTGAGGAATTAACAGGATATCCATCCATCCTGGGTGGCAGGGTAAAAACACTTCATCCCAAGGTTTTCGGAGGCATTCTGGCCCGTAATGACAATACTTCTGATATCCAGGAAATGAAGGACTATGCTATCGATCCAATCGACCTGGTTGTGGTGGATCTTTATCCGTTTGAAGAAACCCTCGCTTCAGGTGCTTCACCGGAAGATATAATTGAAAAGATCGATATTGGTGGGATTTCTCTTATCCGGGCGGCAGCCAAGAATTTTCAGGATGTGGTGATCATCCCTTCAAAAGCGCAGTATCCCCTATTGCTCGAAATACTGAACGGACAGCAGGGATCGACCAGTCTGGACCAGCGCCGAAAGCTTGCCATGGAAGCCTTTGACGTGACATCTCATTATGATACCGCCATTTTCAATTATTTTAACAGGAACAGGGAAACACATGCCTTCCGGCAAAGTGTCGAGGAGGCAAAACCCCTTCGGTATGGTGAGAATCCTCATCAGAAAGGTACATTTTACGGAGATTTCGGCAAGATCTTTGAGCAGTTGCAGGGCAAAGAGATTTCCTATAACAACCTGCTCGATATTGAAGCAGCAGTTTACCTGATAGATGATTTCAGCGAAACTACCTTTGCTATCCTGAAACACAACAATGCCTGCGGTATAGCATCACGTAAGACGCTTACCAGCGCCTGGGCTGATGCGCTGGCAGCAGACCCGGTTTCAGCATTCGGAGGCATACTCATAACCAATAAGGTTGTTGATGAAGCCACGGCGATTGAGGCCGACAAGCTTTTCTTCGAAGTTATCATTGCTCCTGCTTATGAGGATAAGGCACTTGAAATCCTAAAGAAAAAGAAGAACCGCATCATCCTGGTACGTAAAAATACACCGTTGCCCGTTATACAGTTCAGAAGCCTTCTTAACGGCATTGTTGAGCAGGACAGGGATGTGAAAACCGAAACCAAAGCTGACATGAGGCCCGTAACACAGCGTGAGCCTACCGATTCGGAATATGAGGACCTTGTATTTGCCAACAAGGTAGTGAAGCACACCAAGTCAAACACCATTGTGCTGGCCAGGAACAGGCAACTGATTGCAAGCGGAGTAGGGCAAACGAGTCGTGTTGACGCACTCAGGCAGGCAATTACCAAAGCACGAAGTTTTGGGTTTGATACAGCCGGAGCCGTAATGGCATCGGATGCATTCTTCCCTTTTGCCGACTGCGTAGAGATTGCCAATGAGGCCGGGATCAAGGTGGTCATTCAGCCCGGGGGCTCTGTGAGGGATCAGGATTCGATTGATTTCTGCAATAAGAACGGAATGGCCATGGTATTCACCGGAACCCGGCATTTTAAACATTGACTAAAGGTAACATCCTGAACTTTTATACGTTTATATCTACAGTTTTTAAAAATTAAAAACTCAAAGTATTACCTTTACCAAATTCAATAGAAAAAATCTTTATGGGTATATTTTCTTTATTTACTCAAGAACTCGCAATAGATCTGGGAACTGCAAACACCATTATCATTGAGAATGATAAAATAGTAGTTGATGAACCATCGATAGTTGCAATTGATCAGACAACCAAGAAGCTTGTCGCCATTGGTGAAACGGCCAGGCAAATGCATGGTAAGACACACCAGAATATAAGGACCATCAGGCCCTTACGTGATGGTGTAATCGCGGATTTTAATGCTGCCGAACAGATGATCCGCGGAATGATCAGGATGATCAATCCAAAGAACAGGTTTTTTACCCCATCCCTGAGGATGGTAGTCAGCATCCCCTCGGGGAGCACTGAAGTTGAGATCAGGGCAGTAAGAGACTCATCCGAACATGCGGGCGGACGGGATGTTTATATGGTTTATGAACCCATGGCTGCTGCCATTGGAATTGGTCTCGATGTAGTTGCTCCTGAAGGCAATATGGTTGTCGACATCGGGGGTGGAACTACAGAGATCGCGGTCATTGCCCTGGGAGGAATCGTTTGCAATGAATCGATCCGCATCGCAGGGGATGGTTTCACGGCAGATATACAGGCCTATATGCGGCATCAGCACAACATAAAAGTTGGTGAGCGCACTGCCGAAGACATCAAGATTTTTGTGGGAGCCGGATTGCCGGATATTGACAATCCCCCGGCCGATTATACCGTCAGGGGGCCGAATATGATGACCGCATTGCCGATTGAAATTCCGGTATCTTACCAGGAAATTGCCCATTGTCTTGACAAATCACTTACCAAGGTGGAATCGGCCGTTTTATCGGTACTGGAACAAACCCCCCCGGAATTATATGCCGACATCGTTCAAAAGGGCATTTATCTGGCTGGAGGAGGCGCTCTTTTGCGGGGACTGGCAAAAAGGCTTTCGGATAAGATCAGCATTACCTTCCACGTGGCTGAGAATCCTTTGCATGCCGTAGCCAGGGGAACCGGTATCATACTGAAAAACATCGAAAAGTATCAATCGCTGCTGATCAGATAATCATCTGCAGCCAAGAGGTTTTTGTAGGATGAGAAATTTACTGCGATTTTTAGTTCAGCATCATTTCCTGATCCTGTTTCTGCTTGTCGAATCATTTTCCCTTTTTTTGCTGTTCAACGCCAATCCGTACCAGCGGGTAAGGTTTTACAATGCTTCGCACTCAATGGCTGGCAGAATGTCTGCAAGGATCGAGAATATCAAGGATTATTTGTCATTGTACAATGAGAACCGTAAACTTTCTGAAGAGAATGCCAGACTTTACAACCGCCTGAAATCATCCTTCAGCATAACCAGTGCTGATACCAGCTATGCAGGTGACTCGCTGATGCCCAGGAGGTACCTGTACATGACGGCACGGGTGATCAACAACACAGTAAACAAACAATACAATTATATAACACTTGACAAGGGAAGGAATAGCGGCATAGAGCCTGAAATGGCTGTTATCAGCAGTGACGGCATTGTCGGGATCGTTAAAACAGTCACACCAAACTATGCTTCCGTGCTTTCGGTTCTGAACCGCGATTTCATCATCAGTGCAAAGATCAAAAAAAACGGGTATTTCGGTCCGCTGAGCTGGGAGGGTAATTCCACAGAAAGCGCTACTCTGGTCGATATTCCGCATCATGTGAAAATAAGCAAAGGAGATACTGTGGTCACCAGTGGATTCGGAGGGATATTTCCCGAAGGTTACCTGGTAGGAACTATTGATAATTTCAGACTTAAAGGGGGTAATTATTACGAAATCACGGTCAGGTTATCCAATGATTTCAGAAGAATGAATTACGTAGAGGTAATTCAGAATTTCGCCAGACCGGAGATTGAAACCATTGAAAATTCTGTTAACCAATGATCAGAGAGCTTGCCCGTTACCTGTTCCTTTTTATTTTGCTGATCCTGGCTCAGGTGTTGATCTTTAACAACATCGAATTTTCCGGGTACATCAATCCATATGTCTATGTTCTGTTCGTGCTCCTGATCCCTTTTAATACACCCGGATTCTTTTTACTGATTAGCGCTTTTGCGTTGGGTCTGATTGTTGATCTCTTCATGGGGACACCCGGTGTTCATTCCAGTGCCACCACACTCATGGCTTTTAGCAGGCGTTCAGTAATGGCGCTTTTTTCTCCCCGCGAAGGTTACCAGTCAGGTACTTTTCCACGCATCTTGCACTTCGGACCGGAGTGGTTCATTAAGTACACTGTTACGCTTGTACTGATTCATCATTTTACCCTGTTCTACCTGGAGGTTTTTACATTGCACCAGTTTTTCGGTACCTTTCTCAGGGCTCTTCTCAGTTCGCTCCTGACCTCTCTGATCATCGTGTTCAGCCAGTTTTTTATTTTTCGTCGCTAAAGATGGACCAGTTTGCAACCCGCAGAAATATTATTGCAGGGATCTTTATTTTGGCTGCCCTGGCATTGGTTGTACGACTTTTTTATATACAGGTAATTGATTCCAGTTACAAGCTTTCTGCTGAAAATAATTCAAAGCGCATTGAAATCCTTTATCCGGCCCGTGGATTGGTATATGACCGCAACGGAGAGTTGCTGGTATACAACATGCCCGCCTATGATCTGATGATCGCTCCCTATGAGCTGAAACAGTTTGACAGCACGGAGCTTTGCAATATCCTGGGCATCGACATCGCTAAGCTGCGTGCAGGGATTGCCCGTTCATTTGATCCGAAATACCGCCGTGAACCATTTATCAAGCAATTGTCACCCGAAACCTATGCAAATCTGCAGGAGAGGATGTTTAAATTCCCGGGATTTTATGTCAGGACGAGAACACTGAGAGAATACAGCAAGAAATCTGCAGCTCATTTATTGGGTTACGTTGGTGAGGTCGATGAGAAAATGATCGCTGCCAATCCCGGTTATGTTATGGGGGATTATATCGGCATAAGCGGACTGGAAGGTTATTATGAGAATGTTCTGAAGGGTACCAAAGGACAGGAGGTTTTGCTGGTCGATGTTCACGGAAGAGTCAAGGGTCCTTACCAGGATGGGAGGTTCAATAAAGATGCCATTGTCGGGAAAGACATTGTATGTACCATTGATTCGAAGCTTCAGGAGTACGGTGAGACCCTCATGAAGAATTATAAGGGCAGCATTGTTGCTATTGAGCCTTCAACAGGAGAAGTTCTGACCCTGGTCTCAGCACCTGCATATGACCCTTCCCTTTTGGTTGGAAGGGCAAGGAGCATGAATTATACAAAGCTTGAACGTGACACTTTGCTGAAACCCTTGTTTAACAGGGCACTTATGGCCAATTATCCACCGGGATCTACATTTAAGCCTATCCAGGCTCTGATCGGACTGGAAGAAGGTGTAATCAATGTGAATTCTTCGTTTTCATGCGCGGCGGGTTTTTATGCCCGCGGTGTAAGTGTAGGCTGCCATATTCACAGCAGTCCACTGAACCTGTTACATGGTATTGAGAATTCCTGTAATGCTTATTTCTGTAACGTTTATAAGCGCATTCTTGAAAATCCGAAATATGCCAATACGGAGAAGGCCTATGAGGCCTGGCGGAATTATGTTATGTCATTCGGGATTGGAAAAAGACTGAATGCTGATTTTACAAATGAGCTGAGAGGTTTTATTGCACCGGCAAGCTATTTCGACCGTTATTATGGAGAGAATCACTGGAATGCCCTGACTACCATATCACTGGCAATCGGGCAGGGAGAGATCCTGGTAACTCCGCTTCAAATGGCTAACTGGACTGCTGCCATTGCCAACAGGGGGTATTATATAATTCCCCATGTTGTGAGGCAAATTGAAGGGATTGATACCATTGAACACCGGTTTTACGAAAAAAACCGGATTGGTATAGATACGGCCAATTTTGGTCTGGTGATACAAGGAATGGAACTTGCCGTGAACGGAGGCCCGGGAAGGACCGCCGGGATTGCACAACTGCCAAACATTATTGTATGCGGCAAGACAGGTACGGCACAGAATCCCCAAGGAAAAGATCATTCTGTGTTTATAGCATTTGCTCCAAAGGAGAATCCCAAGATTGCCGTATCGGTTTATGTGGAGCACGGTGAATGGGGCGCTTCTTATGCGGCACCCATCGCCAGCCTGATGATTGAGAAATATCTCACTGATTCTATTTCCCCGGGCCGGAAGTGGGTGGAGGCCAGGATCCTTAACGGAAACCTATTATATAGCAAATGATTGATAAACTGAATCTTACCGAGGAAATCGATTGGACAACAGTGGGTCTGTATCTCCTGCTGGTGATCTTTGGCTGGATGAATGTTCTTGCATCTTCATACAATGAGCAATTTAAGTCGGTCTTCGACATTCACCAGAATTACAGCGACCAGCTGCTGTGGATTCTGGTTTCTTTTGTCATGATCATCCTGCTTTTCGCCATCGACTACCGGTTTTATCATTTCTTCACCTGGGTGTTCTACGGGATCTCCATTATTTTGCTGTTAGCGGTCCTTGCCTTTGGTGTAGAGGTAAACAATTCCAAATCATGGATCAGGATCTTGGGATTCAACTTCCAGCCTTCTGAATTTGTGAAGATAACAACTGCTCTGGCTGTCGCCAGGTACCTGAGCGGTTACAACATCAGGCTCTGGTCATGGAAGTCGGTGATTGTTATGGCTGTGCTGATCGGATTGCCGGTAGGGCTGATCAGTCTGCAGCCCGACTGGGGAACAGCATTGGTATTCTGTTGTTTTATCCTGCTGATGTATCGTGAAGGCATGCCGGGATGGATCCTCGCCATCAGTCTTTTCATTACCATACTTTTCCTGATGACTTTGTTGCTGGCGAGCATCTCTGTGCTGATCTTCCTCATAGCCCTGGCAATCATTATTTTTGCCATCATCAACCGCAAGCCGATCCATGGCTTCTATGCCGGTATAATCCTGGCTGCTTTTTACTTCGGATTCCGTTATTCCTTTCCCTTGTTGGGTATAAGTTTATCTACGTATTATTTGCTGCTAATTGCACTTACCGCCTCATCTGTTGTTTACCTTATTCTGGCTTTTACAAAGAAGATCAGGAGTATTGCGCTGGTGCTCATTTTTCTTTTCGGATTCATTGGGTTTACGTATTCCGTGAATTACGTTTTTCATAATGTGCTGAAGCCACATCAGCAGACACGGGTCAATATACTGCTCGGAAAAGAGACTGATGTTCGCAATGTCGGCTATAACCTGAACCAGTCGAAAATTGCCATTGGTTCGGGAGGATTTTTCGGGAAGGGTTACCTGAAGGGCACGCAGACCAAGCTGGATTTTGTTCCCGAGCAGAGTACTGATTTTATCTTTTGCACGGTAGGGGAGGAATGGGGTTTCCTGGGCACTACAATTGCCATTCTCCTTTACATAGGATTACTGATCAGGATCGTATATGTGGCAGAGCGCCAACGATCTCAGTATGCCCGAATATATGGCTATGGCGTAGCCTCCATCTTGTTTTTCCACTTTGCTATCAACATCGGCATGACCATCGGCCTGTTTCCGGTAATCGGTATTCCGTTGCCATTCTTCAGTTACGGCGGATCATCGATGCTGGCATTTACCCTGCTGCTGTTTATCCTGGTACGACTCGATTCTGTGAGAAAGGTATATATCAGATAACCATCAGGTGCCGAATGCCTCCAGGTTTGGAGGAGATACCTCATGATTGAGCTCAATACCGAATGATTTGGTGACATAACTGATCAGCGAAGGGAAGAATGCAGCAAATTCAGCTGCAAACTGATCATATTCCTCCCGCAATACCTTGATGGCAAAATCAGTTTCTTCAGGCAGCGTGGTGCGGCTTGACATACGATGCAGTATGTCTTCAAGCCCTTCGATGGAGGAATATTTCTGGATCCAGTTATTCTTGATGAACGAAGGAAGAAAAAGACGGACACCTTCCGGCAGGGCGTCAATATGCCGGCATAAGATGCCGTGCACGCCGAGCACGAATTCATGGATCGGCTCATTGGAATAAGTGGGCCAGGCATTCACCAGGAAATGATCGTAAAATATATCGACAATAATGCCCGAGTATTTGCGGTACTTTTCGATGATCCTGGTCTTACTGCGTTTGACGATCAGATTGGTATCGGTGAACGAATCAATATGCCTGTGAAGCATAATTCCTTTACGAACTTTTTCAGAATAGCGTGCCAGTTCAAATCCCTTGACGTAATCACCAATGAAGTTACCTACCAGGATTTCCTCATTGGCGCCTGATAAGTATATGTGCGCCAGATAATTCAATATTGCATGTTTGCAGGTCGGTCATTCGTCATAAAGTTAACGAATCACATATTCACCTACAAGAATTGTGCAAATTACTTGTTAAAAAGTAATTAACGGGAAATTTTATTGTAAAAAACACCTTTCCGGCGGTTGAAAATCCGCGCAACGGAGTCTTTCGACCGGGTTTGAACTATTGTTTAAGCTTATCCTGTATAGCTTTTGTCTGTTTCTCATACCCAGGTTTCTCCAGCAAAGCAAACATATTGTTTTTGTAATCTTCGACACCTGGCTGATCAAACGGATTTACACCCATGAGGTAACCGCTGATGCCGCATGCTTTCTCGAAAAAGTACATAAGCTGCCCAAGGTAGTATTCGTTTAGTTTGGGGATCTCGATACGGATATTGGGAACGTTGCCATCAACATGAGCCAGCATGGTACCCAGTTCTGCTTTCTTGTTTACGGCGTCCACGTGCATTCCGGCTATGTAATTCAGACCATCGAGATCCTCCTTCTCTTTGGGGATAAGGAGTTTGGAATTGACTTCTTTCACTGAGACAACGGTTTCGATGAGATGACGTTCGCCCTGCTGTATATACTGGCCCATGGAATGCAGGTCGGCAGAAAAATCAACACTGGCCGGGAAGATACCCCTGTTCTTCTTTCCTTCGCTCTCGCCGTACAGTTGTTTCCACCATTCGGCCAGGTAATGAAACTTGTTTTCGTAATTGGCAAGGATCTCAATTTTCTTACCCGAGCGGTACAACATATTTCGGGCAGCTGCATAAATGCAGGCAGGGTTTTTTGCAAATGGAGTGGCTGAAGAACAGATCTTTTCCATATCCATGGCTCCTTTTACCAGTCCCCGGATGTCGAATCCCCCTATAGCAAGTGGTACCAGTCCCACCGGTGTAAGAACAGAATACCTTCCACCAACATCATCAGGAATTACATAGGTTTTATATCCTTCGTTTGTGGCAGTAACGCGTAACGCACCTTTTCGGGCATCGGTGATCGCTATGATCAGGTCCTTTGCAGCGGCCTTCCCGACTTTCTTTTCCAGGTGATTCTTCAGAATTCTGAAAGCAATTGCCGGTTCCGTCGTGGTGCCTGATTTTGAGATTACTACAATCGCATATTTCAGGGTATCGAGTATTTCAATCAACTCAGTCAGGTAATCTTCGCCCATGTTTTGACCGGCATACAGAATAACCGGATGCTGCCGTTCCTTTTTAAGATGCAGGAAGGAATGCGATAATGCCTCAGCCACTGCTCGTGTACCCAGGTATGATCCCCCAATGCCAATGACAACTACTGCATCCACCTTTTTACTGATCAAAGCGGCTGTGTTCTCAAAATCCTTCAATTCGGCATCGGAAATGGCTGAGGGAAGGTTCACCCATCCGAGGAAATCATTTCCTTTTCCGGATTTATTTTCCAGGGCTTTTGCACTGTCGATGGCCTTTTGGGATAAATCAAAAACATCCGCTTCCGGAACAAATTCAAATATTTTGCTGATGTCAACTTTTAAAGTCTCCATGGTATTGTCTATTTTAATTTTTCGGTTAGCAATTTAATTTCAAGGGCCGGGGATACCCTGTCATACAAGATATGATATACGGCATCCGTGATAGGCATTCTGACGCCGAAGTTTTTATTGATTTCCCGTATACAGGCGACAGCATAGTAACCTTCTGCAATCATGTTCATCTCCAGTATTGCAGTTTTTACGGAATAGCCTTTTCCAATCATCATCCCAAAGGTGCGGTTGCGACTGAATTGTGAATAGGCGGTCACCATAACATCGCCCAGATAAGGAGAACTTAATAGTTTGCGTTTGCTTTTATAAGTTTTTGCCAGGAATCGTTTGATCTCCATCATGGCATTGGATACCAGCACCGCCTGAAAGTTGTCGCCATAGCCCAGCCCATGACAGATCCCTGCAGCTATGGCAATGATGTTCTTAAGTACCGCAGCATACTCGGTTCCATAAATGTCTTCGGAAGAGTTTACCTTGACATGGTGGCAGCTGAAAAGGTTCGCGAGTTCCTCTGATCTTTCCCTTGGCGATGAGGCAATAGTAAGATAGGAAAGCCTTTCAAGGGCTATTTCTTCAGCATGGCAGGGGCCACTAATGATGCTGATATTCCTGAAGGGTACCTGATAATTCTTGTTAAAGAATTCCGCTACCGTCAGGTTTTCATGTGGTACAATTCCTTTTATGGCAGAAATGAGTGTTTTATCCCCGAATGCACCCTGGAAATTTCCCAGTGATTCCTTTAGAAAGGGTGCAGGAATGGCAAATATGAGAATATCGGATGCTTCAATAGCATCGGCTATGGAATGAAAGAAATTTATCCTGTGGATATCGAATTCTATATCGCTGATATACTTAGGATTATGCTTGAACTTTTGAAAATAGTCGATGGTTTCCGGTGATCGCACAAACCAATTGATCTCAGGGAGATTGTTTAGTACAAGCTTTGCCAGGGCAGTGGCCCAGCTACCGCTTCCCATGATCGCGACCCTAGGGTGATCAGCCATCTCAGTTCTGTTCTTTTGAAGTGAGACGCAAAAATAACATTAAAAATTAATTTCGATGTGAATAGGATCAATTAATAGACAAGACCCGGGAAGATCGATTAATTTACAATGGCTTTGAGGGAAACATGACGTATGCTGTCATTTACCGTAACCTGATAAATACCGGCAGGAAGCCTGATCTTTTCAACGATTTCGGTCGTCTTTGAAAGCGTTTTAGTATATACGATACGGCCTGTCAGGTCGTAAATGTTCAGGTACAATACGCTGTTTTCAGGATTTTCAATTTGTAGCGTGACCTGATCATGCGAAGGATTTGGAAAGAGCACTGGCAAAAAGGATGGCTTCTCAGATTCTGAATGTCCCGTGGCCACACAGGTTCCCGGCAGGTTTTTATCGAGCCAATCAGCGCGGGAAGCGATCCAGTTTTTCAGATAGTTTATTTCTTCCTGGTAAGTATTGCCGATAAAAGCATTGGGCCAGACATAGATACCCAGGACCCCGAATGCCGAGAAATTCCGTGCCGCTGCATCCCCGATCTTTTCAACCAGACCGTCAATGTAATTATTAATACTGTCTGTATGAAGCATTCCGGTTCGCAATTCTTCCCACCTGCAGCGGAGCATTCCGGTGAAATACGGATCAGTAAGCAATCTTTCCCACCAGAAAGGGTTTGGCCAGGTGCCGCCATCTGTTTCATGCTGCCAGCCGTAATAATACTCGGCACCCACGTAATTGGCATTTCCGTATGCAAGATCGTAATCCCACACCGGACCGGCGTAAAACAAAGGATCCTTGTCGTCACGGTTCTTATACAGGTAGGTACTCAACCTGAAACCATCAACATTCTTGCTGTATTCATTGATAATGAAATAGTCCACAAACGATGAAACATTTATGTATGAACGGTATCCGGAAGCAGGGTTATTGTAACCCACTCCATGGAGCACGGTTTCGAAGTTGCTTACTCTTCTCCGGATATAATTCTTCTGGACCTCGAGCAGTTCATCACCTTCGGGGTAATCGTACATGAAGAAATGGGGCCCGCTGCCTACATAGGGCATGAAGTCCGAATAAAATCCTTCAGTACTTGCACTTCCGGTAGATTTGTCCAGTTTCAGAATATATCCGCCGGTCAGGGCAACACCTGAAATGTCTTTGTCGGTAAGCTTTGCAATGTGCACCCGGCTTGAGTCTCGTTTTATTTTCTCAACCAGAACATACAATCCACGGTAGTCATTATTCAGAAAAAGCTCAACGAAACGGCATCGGGGGGAGTAGTGGCCGAAGCGGCCAAAGAGTTCATAAGTCATGTAATTTCGGATAAGGGACTTATCCGAATAAGGGCCGTGCAGAACCCAATCACTTTCTGCCGGCATTCCCAGCAGTGATACCGAAGTGTCTACTTCCACGCTGCTCCATGTCTCAAATCCGTATGGCTTTTTTGGGAATAGCTGCGAGGAAGATCCGCGCAGTTCGATGCCGGCCATCCCGGCGTATTTATTATAGGAATCAAAGGGAGAATTGCTTTTTTCGGGACCATTGTCAATGATGCCCATATAAACCGGTATCTTTGGCTCGTCGGGTATTGTCTGCGCATTTGTATTAATGATGATCAAAGGCAAGGTTGAACCCCAGTCCATATCAGGCGGGTAAAACCAGCCTGACACAACAGGCCGGTATGTTATCCCCGGGTTTTTCATACCGGCGAACAGAAAGGGGATGACAGAGAGGTCATCAGGTAAATCATAGCTGTTGTTAACCTGAATGCATAAAAGGTTGGTGCCATTTTTCAGGAATCCGGATAGTTTGCGTTTGTTGGAACAATATGAAAAGGGTCCTCCTCCATGGTACATGACGGCTTCACGGCTTGTCAGCACAGCGGCATTCCAGGCCGGAATGTCACCGGGAATGCCAACATTGGACCGGTCTGTTTCAATACCGTTGATCCAGACCACAAATGAATCGTCAAAATCAATATTCAGCAATAAGGCTTCAATTTGTGCCGTATCAGCGATGGTAAAACTCATCCTGAGAAACACCGACCGGCATGGAACAATGGTGGTAGCATCATCAGCATCGGCATATCCAAATCCTGCGGGACCGCTTGACCAGTTGCTGTCGTCAAAGCCTTTCTCTCTCCAGCTCATCGGCGGTCCCTGTGATACTGCAACGTAATATTTCCAGTTGTCCCCCGCCATCACAATGGTTTCCCAATGGTCAATGCTGGCAGGCAGGAGAGTCTTCGAATTCACAAGCAGGAAGAATCCAATAACAGACAATTTGATAGTTCTCATTTAAAAATATCAGTTTGCGAGTTTACGAAAATTTTTATTACCGGATTCTGATTTAAATGTCAGGGTAACAGCGGGGCTGAATCCCAGCACCGGGTGTCGCAGTGCAGCCACGTCAATGATCAGTTGCCGCAACTGGAAACCAAAGCCAAAGGAATAACCTGGAAATTCTCCTGAAAACAGGCCAAACCGTGCTACAAATATTTTCTTCAGACTGATTTCCATGCCACCCCGGAATATTAGCGGTTCCTTTGATCTTTTCATGACTTCAGCACAAATCATCACATCGCTGCCAAATTGATAACCGGCTCCTGCTTGTATGACCGCCGGAAGAGTGGTATACCCTATCGGATGAAATTGCTGGTTTGCCGGATTAAATGCATGGATGCCGATGATAAATCCTGGAATGGGCAATGCCTGTATTCCCAAAGCAGGTACTAGGCTGTTGAGCGTGCCAAAGTCCGCAGGCTGGCGGATCTGCAGGTAGTGAAGACCGATCCCTGCCCTGATCCTGTTGCCGAATTTCCGTCCATAGGACAGACAAGCCTCGTTTTCATGATAATGCGGATTCCCAAAGGCGTGCAGGCCTATTCCGAAAGCGCCTCCTGGGGTAGGCAGATCCGCGAAAAAGGCTCCCGAACCGAGATCGGGGATGAGGTAATAATTGACATATTGCATGCTGATTGCAAGGTTTTGAACTGGTGCCAAGGCGGCAGGATTTCCGGTACCCGTGCCCGGGCCGGAAAGCATCACCTGTGCACCTGCCATTCCCAGTGATCTTGAACCGGCAGTGGGAATCACATCTTGTGCCAGGCCGCAACCCGCAAAGAGGGAAACGGCAAACACGATAAATACGGATTTTCCTTCCAACGGGGACCTGATAAATATCCTGTAACTAAGTTAATTTCGCCTGAAAAACAAACACCTAACATGCTTAAACCAGTCAGCTATCCCACTTTGTAGGTGAACTGGATCCTGGATAGTTCCTCATTTGCTTTAATAATCTTCAATTTCAGCGCCTCTTTGTGTTTCTTCAGTGCATCAGCCAGTTCTTCATCCTGCAAAGCTATGATCTGGGCTGCCAAAATTCCGGCATTGAGCGAGGCATTGATCCCGACTGTGGCAACCGGAATGCCGGGAGGCATCTGCACTATGGCCAGCAAGGCATCCAGGCCTTCCAGGGACGCCTTGATGGGAACCCCGATTACCGGTAAATTGGTCATTGAGGCGATCACACCGGGCAAATGTGCGGCCATACCCGCTGCGGCAATGATCACCTTCAATCCCCTTGCTTCGGCACCTTTTGCAAATCTCTCCACCTCGCCGGGAGTCCGGTGAGCCGACAAGGCATTGATTTCGAATGGAATCTTATACTCATCCAGAAATTTGGCGGCAGCTTCCATCACAGGAAAATCGGAGGTGCTGCCCATGATAATGCTTACAAGGGGTTTCATCCGGTTTAAATTAAAATTACAGCCTAATATAAGGCAAATATTTGTATCTTGCGCGTCTTATTGAATCCTCTTTTCATGGCTACGATCAGGTTACTCGATAAGGAATTCACTGTTTACATCCCCGCCGAAAATATTCAGGCCAGGGTGCAAAGCATTGCCGACCGTATGAATGCAGAATTGAAGAACGAAGATGTGGTTTTTATCGGAATACTGAACGGCGCTTTCATGTTCGCTTCTGACCTGCTCCGCAAGATCAATTTCAGCGCACAGGTATCCTTTGTTAAACTGACCTCATACCGGGGCACTTCCAGTTCGGGTGAGGTGAAAAGGTTGATTGGCATTAATGAAGTTCTGAAGGATAAAACGGTGGTCATCATAGAGGATATTATCGATACCGGGAATACCATAGAAAGCATAATCAATCAGCTCCGGGGTTTCAGGCCGCGTCAGATCTATGTGGCCACCTTATTGATGAAACCTGAGATCTTTACCAGGAGTATCAGGCTGGATTATGTGGGATTTGAGATACCAAAGGACTTTGTCGTAGGCTATGGACTGGATTATCAGGGTTATGGCAGGAATCTTCGGGGAATATACAAAATGATCGAATGACTTTTTCTTTGTAAAACATAAATAAATCATCTTACTATCATGTTGAATATTGTATTATTTGGCCCTCCGGGCGCAGGCAAGGGAACACAGGCAGCAAAGCTGATTGAGAAGTACAACCTTGTTCACCTGTCAACAGGAGACATTTTGAGGGGAGAACTGGCTGCCAAATCGACATTGGGTTTGGAGGCAAAAAAATACATGGACAAAGGTGAGCTTGTACCGGACGATGTAGTAATCGGCATGATCGAAGTGAAGCTTGACCAGAATGCCTCTGCCAATGGGTTCATATTTGACGGATTCCCGCGCACCAAGGCCCAGGCCGGAGCATTGGACAAGCTCCTTGAAAAGAAAAAAACCGCCATCAGCATCATGGCAGCCCTGGAAGTTGAAAAGCAGGAACTGATCAACCGCCTTATGGGTCGTGGCAAGGTTTCAGGACGAGCGGATGACCAGGATATCAGTATTATTGAAAACCGCATTGCTGTTTACAACCGCGAAACGGCTCCGGTCATCGACTATTACAGTGTGCTGAAAAAATTCAGGCCGGTTAACGGCATGGGCAGCATCGAGGAGATCTTTGGAAGACTGTGTATAACAATCGACCAGGAAAACAAGAAGAAATAGCGTATTGTTGGTTGTAGGTTGTAAGATGTAGGTTGTTGTGATTGTTGGGGCATGAGGAACAATCACCACTCACCAGTTACCAGTCACCAAAATGTCAGAATCAAACTTCGTAGATTACATTAAGGTATTTTGCCGGTCAGGCAGGGGTGGAAAGGGTTCGGCCCATCTGCGGAGGGAGAAATTTGTGCCCAAGGGGGGGCCTGACGGAGGTGACGGAGGCCGGGGAGGGCATATCATCCTGCGTGGCAACAGCCAGCTGTGGACACTTTTGCACCTTCGTTACCAGAAACACATTTTTGCAGGGCATGCCGAAGACGGCATGAAAGCCAATAAAACAGGCGCCAACGGTGAGGATGTTGTTGTAGAGGTTCCCCTGGGTACCGTTGTCAGGCATGCGGAAACCAATGAATTGCTGTTTGAGATTACACGGCACGACGAAGAGCATATTATGGTTCCGGGAGGACGCGGGGGACTGGGGAACACACATTTCAAGTCAGCTACCAATCAAACTCCCAGGTATGCACAGCCCGGTGAACCTGCTGTAGAAGGTTTTTATACCCTCGAACTTAAAATACTGGCTGATGTTGGCCTCGTGGGATTCCCCAATGCCGGGAAATCAACCCTGTTATCGGTTATCTCTGCTGCTAAACCAAAAATTGCAGATTATCCGTTTACTACTTTGGTGCCAAATCTGGGGATTGTGAGGTATCGTGACGCCCGGTCATTTGTAATGGCTGACATCCCCGGGATTATAGAGGGAGCTCATGAGGGAAAGGGTTTGGGACTGAGGTTCCTCAGGCATATCGAACGCAATTCCATTCTTTTATTTATGATTCCGGTAGATTCCAAAAGCATTGCAGAAGAATATGCAGTGCTGCTGAATGAGTTGAAGGAATATAATCCGGAGTTGCTCGACAAGAAGCGGGTATTGGCAGTCAGTAAAAGTGACCTGGCGGATGATGAGCTGATCCGGGAAATGAAATCCGAACTGCCAGAAATTCCCTGGGTTTTTATTTCATCCCAGCAGGGTACAAACATGCAGAAGCTGAAAGATATCCTTTGGCGTGAATTAAACGCTCCTGTTGATGATTGAAGCGTTAAACAGTATGGATCAGCGCTGGTTGCTGTGGCTGAACGGCCATCATTCACCTTTTTTCGACCAGGTTATGTACTTTATCTCGGGCAAGTATGAATGGATTCCCTTGTATGCCGTTATACTCGGGATAATCATATGGAGGTACAGGTGGAAATCACTGTGGATCATTCTGGCGGTCATTATCCTGATAACACTGAGTGATCAGCTCGCTAACCTGCTGAAAGGGGGAGTAAAACGTTTACGACCCTGCAAAGACCCCGAAATCGGTCACCTTGTGCACCTGGTACATAATTATTGCAGAAGTTCCTATGGCTTTGTTTCGGGCCATGCCGCCAATTCCTTTGCTCTGGCCACTTTTATTTCTTTGCTTTTCAGAAAGAAATGGGTAACCACAGGCATGTTCATTTGGGCGGCCCTGGTATCCTACAGCCGTATTTATTTGGGAGTCCACTACCCGGGAGATGTAATCGGAGGGGCTATAATAGGGGTGCTTTTAGCATACTGCGTATTTTTCGTTCTCAATCTTAATCGTCAATATGCAGCATATGCAAAAACCGGTGTGCAATCGGAGCAAAAAAAATGGCTACGGTACTTAAAAAGGCAATCCCGCTGAACAAGGCATAAAAGGAAGAAAAAACCTTGGCTGCATCCGTTTGCATAACCGATACCGGCCCCATCCCTGTAAGGATCATGCAGGCATTGTAAAAGGCGTCTATCCAGGAAAGATCAGCATAGTAACGATACCCTGCAGTCCCAATCATTACTGAAATCATGATAAGCACAAGGGAATACAGCAGGTAACGCATCAGCCTTATGAGGAACTGCCGAAAGGGCAGGAGTGCTTTATTTTTACTTTCAAATCTCACCATCTTATAGAGTCGTAATTTTCTGAAATCCTCTTTCATTCTGTTGATATCCGTAATCCATTCCTCGATGTCGTTTTCGTGCTCGAGTTTCTCCCAACTGGATGATGCGGTTAACAACCAGCACCGCATGATTCAGTTCCTGTGTTGTGTGGAGAAGCAATTCCGGTTCAATTTCACTCCGCATCGGACCTTCCATAAGCCGGGTGCCTATCCAATACTGGTAATAGGCCAGCCACTCTTCCGACAGGGCAGCATTTAGCATATCGATGAGC
>JGI11641J44799_10000158_pt1 | contig 19075 bp, 17 predicted proteins | sample WetSurSiteA1Bulk_FD_44799 | JGI IMG/M metagenome (IMG submission 44799) | reverse complement strand
TGCCAAATATGGCGGGGCACAGGTATTCCTCAAACCGGCCTCGAGCGGTACCGGTGTAAAGGCAGGAGGCGCTATGCGTGCGGTTCTTGAGAGCGTGGGCATACGTGATGTCCTTGCCAAATCAAAGGGTTCATCCAATCCGCACAACCTGGTGAAAGCTACTTTTAATGCACTGCTTTTGCTGCGTGATGCATTTACAATTGCACAGCACCGTGGCGTGAATATGGAAAAAGTATTTAAGGGTTAATGTGATTATCTTATACCAATGGCTAAAATTAGAATTACACAGGTAAGAAGCAGAATTCACTGCACCAAGCGACAGAAACTCAATCTGGATGCGCTGGGTCTCAGGAGGATGAATGCCTCCGTTGAACAGGAAGCAACTCCGCAGATACAGGGTATGGTGAACAAAGTAAAACATTTGCTGAAAGTAACTGAAATTTAATCATAAGATATTATACGATTATGGATCTGAGCAACTTAAAACCGGCCAAAGGGTCAGTTAAAAAGGAAAAACGAATCGGCAGAGGTCAGGGATCCGGCAGAGGCGGAACATCAACCAAGGGGCACAAGGGGGGACAGTCAAGAGCGGGCTATTCCCGTAAAATTGGCTTCGAAGGAGGACAGATGCCGCTGCAGCGAAGAGTTCCCAAATTCGGATTCAACAACCTTAACCGGAAAGAATACAAGGCGATCAATATTTCCACCTTGCAGACACTTGCTGATTCCAGGAAACTTACTGTCATTGATTTTAAAGCTTTGGCTGATGCCGGCCTTGTTTCCAAGAACGACCTTGTTAAGGTCCTGGGTAATGGCAAGCTGACTGTTAAAATCGATGTTACAGCTCATGCCTTTTCGAAATCGGCCAAAGCTGCTATCGAAGCATTAAAGGGAACGGCAACAATAATCTGAAACCCTCATGAAATCATTCATTCAGACACTAAAGAACATTTATAAGATCGAAGAGCTCAGGTCGAGAATTGGTTTCACCCTGTTCATCATTCTAATCTATCGACTGGGATCCAAGGTAGTATTGCCCGGTGTGGACCCGGAAATGCTGGAGGCATTTACAGCACGTGCTTCTCAGGGTGTCCTCGGCTTGCTCGACATGTTCTCGGGAGGAGCCTTTTCCAGCGCTTCCATTTTTGCACTCGGAATTATGCCGTATATTTCAGCGTCCATCATCATTCAGCTGCTTACCATTGCAGTCCCCTACTTCCAGCGTATGCAGAAGGAAGGCGAAAGCGGACGGAGGAAAATGAACCAGATCACCCGTTACCTGACAGTATTGGTGCTGGTACTGCAGGCCCCGGCCTACCTGACGCAAATACCGCTGGAGGCGAGGATCATGACTCCTTTCATGTTCCAGATATCCTCCATTATCATTCTTACCGCGGGTACCATTTTCGTTATGTGGATGGGTGAAAAAATTACCGACAAGGGTATTGGAAACGGCATATCCCTGATCATCATGATCGGTATTGTTGCCCGGTTGCCTTTTGCCATCTTCAGTGAACTTACTGACCGGCTTAACGGTCAGGGCGGTCTGGTGGCATTTCTTGTAGAAATTATTTTCCTGCTGCTGGTGATTGCAGTCAGTATCCTGCTTGTACAGGGAACCCGCAGAATTCCGGTACAGTATGCAAAACGGATTGTCGGTAACAAGCAGTACGGCGGGGTTCGTCAGTATATTCCCCTGAAAGTCAATGCAGCCGGTGTAATGCCCATCATTTTTGCACAGGCCATTATGTTCCTGCCTTTGTCATTTGCCAGGTATGGTACAGGAGGAGAAGCCATGTCCAAATTCGTTTCGACCTTTTCGAGGTACACAAGTGTTTGGTACAATGTAGTTTTTGCTTTGTTAATCGTAGTTTTTACCTATTTTTACACGGCCATTATCATGAATCCGACACAAATGGCTGAGGATATGAAGAAAAACGGTGGTTTCATACCAGGGGTCAAACCCGGTAAAAGGACCAGCGAATTTATAGACAGTGTGATGTCCAGAATCACTTTGCCCGGATCGATATTCCTGGCACTTATTGCCATCTTGCCGGCATTTGCCGGGATGCTGGGTATTCAGCAAAGTTTTGCCCAATTTTTCGGAGGCACATCCCTGCTGATTCTGGTAGGGGTTGTTCTGGATACGCTGCAGCAGATAGAGAGCCATTTGCTGATGCGGCACTATGACGGGCTGATGAAATCAGGCCGGGTTAAGGGTAGAGCAGGCGGTTATGCCTCATCTATATAAACAGGGCTTTAACGTTCTTTGATGATTCATATTAAGACAGCGGAAGAAATTGAGTTGCTGAGAGCCAGCAATCAGTTGGTTTCTCGAACGCTAGCAGAGGTTGCGAAGTACATAGCACCCGGTGTGACAACACTGGAACTTGACAGGATTGCTGAGGAATTCATCCGTGATCATGCTGCAATACCGGGATTTCTGGGGTATAAAGGCTACCCCAAGACCCTGTGTACTTCGGTTAATCAACAGGTTGTTCACGGAATTCCTTCCAATTACCATCTCAAAAGCGGGGACATTGTTTCAGTGGATTGCGGTGTGCTGTTCCAGGGTTATTTTGGCGACTCGGCCTATACGTTTGCTGTAGGTGAGGTCTCCGACAGGGTCAGGCTGTTGCTGAAGACCACCAGGGAATCACTCTACAAGGGCATTGAAAACGCCAGGGAAGGTATGCGGATCGGGGACATCGCCAGCGCCATTCAGGATCATTGTGAACGTGAGAAGTTCTCTGTGGTGCGTGAAATGGTGGGCCATGGCATCGGCAAAGGATTACACGAGGCCCCTGAAGTTCCGAATTATGGGAAACGCGGTCATGGTGTGAGGTTGCAGCAGGGAATGGTCCTTTGCATTGAACCCATGATCAACATGGGCAGAAAAGAAATTGCGCAGGATCCTGATGGCTGGACAATTTACACCACTGATAAAATGCCTTCGGCACATTTTGAACATTGTGTGGCCATCGGCAAAAACGGGGCTGATTTTCTTTCGACTTTTGATTACATCGAGAAGGTATACAGTTTTAAAACTAATTGATAAGGTCATATATGTCAAAACAACCATCCATTGAACAAGATGGCGTAATTAAGGAAGCTCTGTCCAACGCAATGTTCCGCGTGGAATTGCAGAATGGACACATAATTACGGCCCACATCTCCGGGAAAATGAGGATGCATTACATCAAAATCCTGCCCGGCGACAAAGTGAGGGTTGAAATGTCACCGTATGATCTGACCAAAGGTAGAATAACATTCAGGTACAAATAATCGAACTGATTTAAAATGAAAGTAAAGACATCCATTAAGAAACGCACTGCCGACTGTAAGATTGTTCGCAGGAAAGGTCGTTTATACGTGATTAACAAAAAGAATCCCAAGTATAAACAGCGTCAGGGCTGATAAACATTTAAAATTATTAATATAAGAAGTATATGGCTAGAATCGTTGGTGTCGATTTACCAAAAAACAAACGGGGTGAAATAGGCCTGACATACATTTTCGGGTTGGGACGCAGTACAGCCCAGAAAATTCTTGAGAAGGCCGGCGTTGACAGAAATGTCAAGGTCAAGGACTGGACGGATGAGCAGGTTAACCTGATCAGAAAGGTGATTAATGAGAACTTCAAGGTTGAAGGTGAACTTCGTTCGCAGGTTCAGCTGAATATCAAACGCCTCATGGATATTGGTTGCTACAGAGGTGTACGACATCGTCTGGGTTTGCCGGTCAGGGGTCAGAGTACCAAAAACAATGCCCGTACCCGCAAAGGACGCAGAAAAACAGTTGCAAACAAAAAGAAGGCTACCAAATAAGGATTAAATTATGGCAAAAAAAGCTGGAATCACCAAGAAAAAGGTTGTAAAGGTTGATCCTGTAGGCCAGGCACATGTGCATGCCTCATTCAACAACATTATCATTTCATTGACAAACAGTCAGGGTCAGGTTATTTCCTGGGCTTCTGCCGGAAAGATGGGCTTCAAAGGTTCAAAGAAAAATACACCTTATGCAGCCCAGGTAGCTGCTGCTGATTGTGCAAAAACCGCTTTCGACCTGGGTCTCCGCAAAGTGAAAGCCTTTGTCAAAGGTCCCGGAGCCGGAAGGGAATCAGCCATCAGAACCATACATACAGCAGGTATTGAAGTTACTGAAATTGTTGATGTCACGCCACTTCCCCACAACGGCTGCAGGGCACCCGGAAGAAGAAGAGTTTAACTGAAGTGGAAAATAATTGAGATATTAATATACATCAGAAATGGCAAGATATATTGGACCAAAGACTAAAATAGCCAGGAAGTTTGGGGATCCCATTTACGGACCGGATAAGAACTATGACAAAAAGAACTATCCTCCCGGACAGCATGGCGTAAACAAAAAACGGAAAAAATTATCAGAGTACGGCATTCAGCTTCGTGAGAAGCAAAAAGCAAAATATACTTACGGGGTCCTCGAAAGACAATTTGCGAATCTGTTCGAGAAAGCCCAGCGGAGCAAGGGTGTTACCGGAGAAGTATTGTTGCAGCTGCTGGAATCAAGGCTTGATAACCTTGTTTACCGGCTGGGTATAGCCCCCACGCGTTCCGGTGCCCGTCAGCTTGTTACGCACCGCCACATCACAGTCAACGGCAGTGTTGTGAATATACCCTCCTATTCCGTAAAACCTGGTGATGTTGTAGGTGTTCGTGAAAAATCCAAATCACTCGAGGTTATCCAAGACTCTCTCGGTTCACGCAGGGTGAATGTTTCCTGGTTGGAGTGGGATTCGGCTGTGCTGGCCGGAAAACTGATCAACCGCCCGGAACGTGATCAGATACCTGAAACCATCAAGGAACAGTTGATCGTGGAATTGTACTCTAAATAATTGTAATATATAACCTATGGCCATATTAGCTTTTCAGAAGCCCGATAAGGTGATCATGATAGAATCGGACGACAAGTACGGCAAGTTCGAATTTCGCCCGCTTGAACCTGGTTACGGAATTACCATTGGTAATGCCTTGCGCAGGATTCTTCTGTCATCACTTGAGGGTCATGCAATTACAGCTATAAAAATCGACGGGGTTGAGCATGAATTTGCTTCAATTACCGGCGTCATCGAAGATGTAGTTGAAATTATTCTCAACCTCAAACAAATCCGCTTTAAAAAGCTGGTCGATGATGTAAACGATGAGAAAATCGTTGTTGCCTTGTCGGATCAGACTACTTTTAAAGCCGGTGATCTTAACCGGTTTCTGAGCAGCTTTGAAGTGCTTAACCCGGAACTTGTTATCTGTCATATGGAAAAAGATGTGGAACTGCACATGGAGGTCCATATCAACAAGGGCAGGGGTTATGTACCGGCAGAGGAGAACAAGCCTTTTGACGCGGAATTCGGATTGATAGCCATCGATTCGATTTATACGCCCATTAAAAATGTGAAATACTCGGTTGAGAATTATCGTGTTGAGCAGAAGACCGACTATGAAAAACTACTGGTCGAGATTCTTACCGATGGATCCATACATCCTAAAGATGCTTTGAAAGAGGCTGCCAAGATCCTGATCTATCACTTCATGCTTTTCTCTGACGAGAAAATCACGCTCGATTCGGAAGAGCGTGCTGCCAATGAAGAATTTGATGAAGAGGTACTGCACATGCGGCAGTTGCTGAAGACCAAGCTTGTGGATCTTGACCTTTCAGTGAGGGCGCTTAATTGCCTCAAGGCTGCCGAAGTGGAAACACTGGGCGACCTGGTTAAATTCAACAAGAACGACTTGTTGAAATTCAGAAATTTCGGCAAGAAGTCGCTCACCGAGCTCGATGAGCTTCTCGAAACCATGAACCTTTCTTTCGGCATGGATATAGTGAAATACAAGCTTGACAAAGACTAATTTGTAACAGAAAAACGACAGAGATATCCATTGAATTAATTACGGATTACCATGCGACATAACAATACCAACAATAATCTAGGACGTAAAAGCGCTCACCGCAAAGCTATGCTATCGAACATGGCATCTTCGCTGATCCTTCATAAACGCATAAAGACCACTACAGCGAAAGCCAAAGCTCTGCGTGTGTTTATTGAACCGATACTAACCAAATCAAAGGAAGATTCGACTCATTCCCGCAGGCTGGCATTTACCTATCTGCAGGATAAGAACGCTGTTACCACCTTGTTCAGGGAGGTATCCCCCAAAATTTCCGATCGTCCGGGCGGTTACACCCGCATCCTGAAAATCGGTACGCGGGCAGGTGATGCCGCCGAAATGTGCTATATCGAGCTGGTCGACTTCAACGAAACCATGCTGACTGCCGGTGGTGTCGGTGAAGCCAAGACCACCCGCCGTGGCCGCAGGGGAAGTGCCAAGAAAAAAACCGAAGGGGAAGCAGCAGCCAAGCCGTCCAAAGTTGCTGCCACCGCTGAGGTAAAAGAAAAGAAAGCCACAGCAAAGGCAAAGGCAAAAGCCGCCCCTAAAGCCAAAGAAGCTCCTGAGGCCACTGAACCTTCTGCCGAAGAAGAAAAAGAATAGTAGCATTTAACTAAAACATATTACCATGGGACAAATTGCACATGTTCATGCTCGTGAAATTCTTGATTCTAGGGGAAATCCCACAATTGAGGTTGAAGTTATCCTGGAAAGCGGCTTTGTAGGCCGTGCTGCAGTTCCCTCCGGAGCCTCAACCGGGGAGAATGAAGCTTTGGAATTACGCGATGGCGATAAGAAAAGATACCTGGGCAAGGGTGTTCTTAAAGCCGTTGAAAATGTAAACAAAATCATTGCCAAGGAAGTTGTTGGCATGAATGCACTGGATCAGGTTGCAATTGACAGAAAAATGATTGCACTCGACGGAACCAAAACCAAGAGCAAACTTGGTGCAAATGCCATATTGGGTGTTTCCCTGGCTGTTGCCAAAGCAGCATCCATGTACCATGATATGCCGCTCTACCGTTACATCGGCGGATCCAATGCAAAGGTATTGCCCGTTCCCATGATGAACATCATCAACGGCGGTTCGCACAGCGATTCCCCCATTGCCTTCCAGGAATTTATGATTCGTCCCATCGGAGCCTCAAGTTTTCGCGAAGGCCTTCGCATGGGTGCAGAAGTCTTTCATTCCCTGAAAAAAGTGTTAAAGGAAAGAGGATTGAGCACTGCAGTAGGTGACGAAGGTGGCTTTGCCCCTGTTCTGAATGGCACCGAGGATGCTCTTGAATCCATTATCAGGGCCATCAGTGCTGCCGGTTATAAAGCCGGTCGTGCTGCCGACGGCGGAGACGTGTCCATTGCCCTCGATTGTGCCGCATCAGAGTTCTATGAAAACGGCAAGTACAATTACGCCAAGTTCGAAGGTAAGAACGGTGCCGTTAGGACCTCAGCCGAGCAGGTCGCCTTTCTTGAGCAGCTGATCAACAAGTATCCCATTGATTCTATCGAAGACGGTATGTCGGAACACGACTGGGACGGTTGGAAACTGCTGACCGATAAGTTGGGTAATCGTTGTCAGCTGGTAGGCGATGATGTGTTTGTCACCAATGTTGAATTCCTGAAAAAAGGCATTGAAATGGGATGTTCCAATTCAATCCTTATCAAAGTAAACCAGATCGGAAGCCTTACGGAAACTCTCGATTGCATTGAAATGGCCCACCGGGCAGGCTTTACTACCGTTACCTCGCACCGTTCCGGTGAAACCGAAGATGCAACCATTGCTGATATCGCGGTTGCCACCAACTCGGGTCAGATCAAGACCGGATCATTGAGCCGTTCCGACCGCATGGCCAAATACAACCAGCTGCTCCGCATTGAGGAAGAACTGGGTGACCTGGCCATTTACGGGTACAAGAAATAGCTTGACGAACGAATGATCGGATAATCAAGCACCCTTCAGGCGGTCATCAAACCCTTGAAGGGTGTTTCATTTTATATTGTTTCAGGAGGCACCCTTCAAGGATCCTGCGAGTTCGCGAAAAGTTCAGGCGAATAAGTTGGTCCCTTGCAGGGTGTTTCTTTTTTATATAACATATTTATAACTAACTTTAAACAAAAACCAGTATTTCGTGTTCCCTACTTACAACCACGACCCGTGACACACCGCCCCAAATTCCCAATTCACAATTCATAATTCATAATTCATATTCTAACATTATGCCCGGATTAAAGGACACACTCTACGAAAAAATTCAGGCCTGGCGGCCCCGAATTAAGAATCTCATTGATGAACATGGTGATGTTGTTGTGGATACCGTAACGATCAGTAAGCTCATTGGTGGAATGCGTGATCTGAAATGCCTGGTTACCGACATTTCCTACCTTGATCCCAACGAAGGTATACGGTACAGGAATTACACCCTTCCAGAGCTGTTTACAAAATTGCCCAGGCCGAAGGGATCCGAGATGCCCTATGTTGAGGGGGTTATGTACCTGTTACTCACCGGGGACATGCCGACCCAGGCAAATGTGGATGAAGTACTGGACGAGCTGAAAAAACGCCGTATACTTCCCCGCTACATCATCGAGATCATCGAGGCTTTTCCAAAGGGTACACATCCCATGACCATTTTCTCTGCAGCCATACTTGCCATGCACAGGGAATCATTTTTCGCCAAAAAGTACGATGCAGGCATAAACAAACAGGATTACTGGGATCCTACGTATGAAGATGCAGTCAACCTCATGGCAAAATTGCCTGAAATCGCAGCCTGCATTTATCATAAGCTCTACAGGGAAGGCAAACGGGAATACTCCGATCCGAACCTCGACATGGGCGCTAATTTTGCACATATGCTCGGGATCGGTAAACCTTATGATGATGTCTCACGGATGCACTTTATACTCCACAGTGATCATGAAAGCGGTAATGTCAGCGCGCATACCGGTCACCTGGTGGCAAGCTCGCTTTCGGATATATACCTTTCCATATCCTCAATGATCAATGGTCTCGCCGGTCCGCTGCACGGATTGGCAAACCAGGAGGTGCTCAGGTGGTTGCATGATATCATGGAAAAGATGGGAGGCGAGGTGCCTACTGAAAATGAAATGAAGCAGTTTGTCTGGGATCTCCTGAACTCCGGACAGGTTGTGCCTGGTTTCGGTCATGCCGTACTGCGGATAACCGACCCGCGATATATGATTCAACGGGAGTTTGCTTTGAAATACATGGCTGATGATCCGATGTTCAAATATGTTGATCTGTTGTACAAAATAGTTCCTCCGATTTTGATCGAGCAGGGCAAGGCTAAAAATCCATGGCCCAATGTCGACGCCCATTCGGGTGCAATTCAGTGGCATTATGGCGTGAGGGAATATGATTTTTATACAGTCTTGTTTGGCATTGGCCGGGCCATCGGGATATGCGCGAACATTATTTGGGACAGGGCTCTGGGATATCCGCTGGAAAGGCCCAGATCAGTAACCACTGAAATGCTTGAAAGAATTGCGCAGGGAGAAGATCCCGAAGATATGTAATGGTGCGCAACCATATGCCTGTTTGATTGGTTTTGTAATATTAATTAAATTAGCTATTTTAAGGAATCAAAATAAACGGGCATATGGGGGCAAGCCGGTTCCATACTTTTTTAATTATTGCCTTAATATACAGTCCATTACAAGCTCAGAAATACCTGCCACCGGAGGTGATATCTGTAGAGAATGGGTTGTCATCACAATATATAACCTCTTTAACGCTCGACCACAACGGATACCTTTGGACCGGTACACGGTATGGCTTAAACCGTTTTGACGGGTATCAATTCCGGCATTTTTTTACCGCCAAGACCGGTGATGAGTCATCAGACAGTCAGACAATCCTGTCCATCCGGTGCGATAATCAGGGGAATCTTTGGATCTTGAACCAGGTGGGGATCAACCGCTATGATCATAAGACGGGAATGCTTACCCGTTACACTTCCGCCTCGTTTGACACTGTTTTTCAAAAAGAAACCCTCCTTAAGGATGTCTGTCCCGGCGCCGGAGACGATGTCTGGATCCTCACCGAAAGAGCCATTACGCAATTGTTTCCGGGTCAGCATGGCAAAACCTTTGTGATACCTCCTGAGCAGCTTAAGAACAGTGCCATTCCTACCTGCCTTATAACCGATAAAAGTGGCAATACCTGGATCGGTACCACAGCCGGCCTCCTGGTCTTTAACCAGCAACAGGGCGCTTTTCAGGAACTTATGGTGCAGAGTTCGCAGGGTTTGCTGAGCAATAATCATGTTAATTGCCTGTTCCTTGACCAGGAAGGTTACCTGTGGATCGGAACGGAAAATGGACTGAACCGTCTGGATCCCGTGGATTTTAATTTTAATCAGTTCTATCCTGCGGGTTCTTCCACTGCCCAGCCCGGAAACGAAGTTTTCGGAATAGCCTCTGCTGAAAATGATGAACTTATTCTGACAACAGGGTATGGGATTGTGAAATTCAACAGCAGGTTACAATCATTTGTTGCGGTGTACACGTCCCGGGATATTCCGGTAAATGCAATTGCGGTCGACTCCTCGGGCAATATCTGGGGAGGTACATCCCAGGGGATCCTTAAGATCCGCCGGTCAAAATTATCGGTAAGCAATTATACATCCCAAAGCAGCGAATATAAACTCACCGGTAACCAGATCGTGTCCCTGGGCAGGGGCGTAAACGGCACACTCTATGTGGGATTTGCCGGTGGAAGCTATGATGTCATAAATCCGAAGACAAGGTCAGGCCAGAATTTCAGAACCCTCGACGGCAGCGAGGTTGCCAATTTCTATCCATTCAGGCAAAATGAAACGCTGATCCTTTCCGGGCACGATATTGAAGTCGTTGGTCCTGACCAACGTGGCCGAAGAAGTTTATTCAGCCTGTTTCCCTATTTAAGGAAGGATCTTGCAGAAACGGTTGTAATGAACTGTTTGTTCTACGACGGGTTGAACAACATCTGGCTGGGTACATCAAACGGTATTCAGCATATTAATTTTGACTCTGCCCGGCATGTGGCCAAATATGCATTGAATTTTGAGAACCAGCAGATCAGCATCGGGCAGGTTTTCGATATCGAACAGGATAAGTCGGGTAATCTGTGGATGGGCACCAACAACGGATTGTTATTTTACGATCCCGTCAGGGGAAACTTCAGCAGGTACACGCCCTATGATAAAAACCTCATGAACACCGAACGCAAGGAGGTGTATACGCTTACCCCGGGAAACCCCGGAACTTTCTGGATAGGCACATCAAGCGGAGCCTTTAGTTTTGATATCAGAAGCCGTGAATTTACTGCCATTATAGATAACCCGGTCATCATGCATTCCTCGATTAAGGTAATATCGGTTGATCCGATGAGGAACATCTGGATCGGGACCGAAAGAGGCCTGTATTATTACAGGTCGGATATGACTTCGCTGATGAATTACGATCAGAAGGACGGTCTGCTGAATCATACCTATAAGGCGATTCTGGCCAGTCCCGAGGGATTTGTTTATCTTGCCGGCCTGCAGGGTTTATCGGTCATCAAGCTGTCGGATCTCGAGCCGGTAAGCCAGCCTCATAATGTGGTAATCACAGGGTTGACCTTCATTGAAAATGAACCCACTGAGGAGAGTTTTTATTACCAGCTATCTGACACTGTTGATCTTCCCTGGAACAGGAAGGCAATCCGGATTGATTTTGCCGTTTTGGATCTTGCCAGACCGGAGTACAACCGTTTTCGCTATAGTTTCGGCAAAACAGGACGAGAACCGGTCTGGTACCAGTTGGGAACCCAGCATTATGTGGTTCTCGACCGTTTGTCTCCCGGAAAGTACAAATTCAGGGTAACAGGTTGCAATTCCGACATGGTTTGGAACAATACCGGCACTGAACTGGTAATTGTGGTTGAAGCACCCTTTTGGCGATCAAAGATCATGCTGATTATTTATTTTGCGGTGGGTGCATTTCTGGTTTTTATGGTGATCCAGTTCTGGATCCGGCAGTTCTTTAATCTGAGCCGTGAAAACCAGGAAAGGGAAATGTTCGGAAAGCAGATCATGCTGCAAAAAGAAGAACTGACCCTGAAAAACAAAAGCATAACGGACAGTATCAATTATGCCAAGCGTATCCAGACGGCCATGCTTCCTCCATACAAGATGTTCAAATCAATATTCCCTTCTTCCTTTATTCTGTTCATGCCGAAGGATATCGTCAGCGGAGATTTCTACTGGGTGAATAAACTGAACGATAAAATCTTCATTGCAGCTGTTGACTGCACAGGGCACGGCGTTCCGGGCGCTTTCATGTCGATTATCGGTTTCGAGCTTTTCAGGAAGATCACCAACATCGAAGGGTTATCAAGACCCTCTGATATCCTGAACAGGCTGAACGAGGATTTCCACATCATATTCAAAGATGTGGAAAATGTCGTGCTGCGTGATGGCATGGACGTTGCCTTCTGTTCCATTGACAAGAAGGAGATGATACTGGAATTTTCAGGTGCTTTCAACCCCTTGTACCTGATCCGGGACAACAAGATCACGGAAATTAAGGGAGATCGCTTTGCCATTGGCCTCGATGAGACCAACTTCATGGACCAGACCTTTAAGAACCACATTATCCCCATCCAGAAAGGCGATATTATCTACATCTTCTCCGATGGGTTTGCCGATCAGTTTGGTGGTCCCGACGGCAAAAAATACAAATACCGCCGGTTCAGGCACCTTTTGCTGACCCTTCATCAGCTGCCCATGGAAAAACAGCATGAAATCCTGGAAAACAATGTGATCGAATGGCGGGGTGATCAGGACCAGGTAGATGATATTCTGGTGATAGGGATTAAGGTAGATTTCTAAGTTTCCAGTAACATTTTCATCTTATTCACCAGCACCTCAACCTGGAAGGGTTTGCTGATGTAATCGTTCATTCCGGCCGCAAGACAGGTTTCCTTGTCTCCTGACAGGGCATTGGCGGTAATGGCTATGATGGGGGTCTGTGTATTGGAGGTGGCTTCCAGTTCACGGATTTTTTTGGTGGCAGCAATACCATTAATTACAGGCATCTGGATATCCATCAAAATGAGATCGTACTTGGTAGTACCGAACTTATCGAGGGCATCCTTCCCATTGTTGGCAATATCAATATTCTTCACATGGCTTTTCAGGCTGAGAATGATAATTTTCTGGTTAATGGCATTGTCCTCGACAAGAAGCACATTGGCATCGCTTAACTCCACCTTGTTTTTGACCATGAGCAGCTGTGTGGCTTCTTTGTCATACTCGGGCTTGTATGTGCCTGCAGTACCTTTCTTTAAAGCAAATCCAAACTGAAGTATTGTTTGTTCACTGTGGCTGGAAATTTTGAGTTCTCCGCCATAATATTCAATGATCTTTTTGGCTATGGTAAAATCGATAAAGTAATCATCAGGCTGGTAAGTGCCTTCCTTGATCATTTCAATTCCCGGTTTGCTATAGTAATTGCCATAATCATCCGATTCCAGCTGCAATTGGGGGCAACGTATGGTAAAGCCAAGATCGGATTCCTGGTCCCCTTCATTCAGTACATCGATCTCTATGTCAACCAGGAGCTTATCCACCGGAATGGCTTTGATGATGTTTTCAATAATGTTCAGGAAGATTTGTTTGATACGGATCGGATCGCCTACGTAATTGGTCTTGATATTACGGGAAACATGCAAAACCACTTCAAGCCGGTCCTTGTGCTGGTCCCTGAAAAGCTTCAGGGTATTTTCGATGGATGAATACAGGTCGAAGTTAACCTGGCTGCTCAGCTCTTTCTCGATTTTCACCTCAGAAACCTTGACAATGTTATTGACCACATTGATCAGATTAATGGTGGAAGCCAGAATGGTGTCAAAAAGATCGCGGTGGTCAGCATCGAGCTTGGACTTGTTAACCAGGTTCGATACCACGGTCAGATTGTTCAGCGGAGTCCTGATCTGGTGCGACAATTTGGACAGGAAATCATCTTTTTGCCGGTTCTCATTTTTCGATTCTATGATCGTTCTTTCCATAACACTATAGTTATGGGCTTTCAGGTACTCGTTGAGATAAACCAGCAGGTGTATGAGCGCATATACACCCAGGATACGCAAAAAGAAAAAAGTGGTATACTCCTGTGGGGGATGGATTTTATGGTGGATCAGAAAATATCCTGCGACCAGAAGAAAGAAGAGAAATGAAACCAGGTTACCCCTGCTCAATCCGAAGAGCGGAATTGTGAAGACAGGGAAGATCAGCAGCCACAAATGACCGGAACCTGTCGTTCCACCCGTGTACAAAAGATAGGAGGAAACTATTGTGAAAACAGCAGTGAGCAATATTCTGACAAGGTTCTGTCGGTTGGTGAAATAATTAAATGCCAGGATCAGAAAAAGCACCAGTGTGGTCGAGAAGAGGAACCATGCAAGGGGGTACTCCTTTGAAATTAAGGCCAGAAAAGCGAATCCCAAAACAAATACAATACTGGTTATGTTAATGAAGTAAACAATCAGCATTTTGTTAATAACATCCAGATCGGCTTGTTGCTCAAGTTTCTTGGTAAGCCGAACGAGAAAAATATAAAGTGGATTCATCCTGAAAAACTTGGTTTAAAGTATCTCCCCTGGCAGATTTAAACTCAAATATAAATATAATAATAATTTGAATAATAAGTTTAGTAAGGGTATTGAAACTATTAACAACAGAAAACGGCCTGATTTTTGAAATTCGTTTTTATCACCTGTTAATCATCAAGGGTAAGAAATTAAGCCTATTTTTGTATATGGTAATTTAAAGGATGAAAATTTCTTCATGATCCCATGAAATGCACATTTATTCTGCTGTTAATGGCTTTTTACAGCCTGGCTGCTTTTCCCCAGGATTCGCTCAACATGATCAGGTACACACCTGAATTCAGGTTCAAGGAAGGAATTTTCCTGGGCTTTGACCAGGTAAAGCAAAATAATCCTATCCCAAAGTCAAGCATCATAACCACAGTGGCGTATGATGCCCCTGATTTCTTTGAACGGGTGCTCAGCGAGAAAAAAATACAGGTTTTTGATAACCTGGGTACCAAGCAGGAAGTACCGGTCAAGAATCTGTGGGGATTCTCGAGAAACGGCGTATTGTACATCAACCTGAACGACGGAAATTACAGGATTACGATCGTGGGCAGCATTTGTCATTTCGTTGCCAGCCTTACAACGTATAACAACAGCAATGCCTATAGTCCTTATTACAATTATGGTTATCCCTATTACAATTACCCTTACAGCCCCTATTATTCACCCTATTCCAGTACACCAAGTACTGAAATGCACCAATACATGCTCGATTTCAAGACCGGCAATGTGTTGGACTACGATGTGGAGAGTCTGGAATTGCTGCTGATGGCCGATCCGGAACTTCACGATGAATATGCAGCATTGAGCAGTAAGAAACAGAAAATGATGAAATTTCTTTACTTAAGAAAGTTCAATGAAAGAAATCCACTTTATTTTCCAAAAAACTAAAATTATAGTTTGTTTATGAAGAAGTTAATGATCATCATGGCCTTTTTGGCCCTGGGTAGCATAGCCCATGCACAGAGTTATGTTCCTTCGCGTGAGGATGTGATGGCTTTTTTCACAACCAAGACATTGGTGGTCCTGCAGGACAACCCGCTTATGGAATACAACAACATCATTAAAAAGGTCATGCAGCAGGAATGGAACATTACGGCCTACGATTTTATCACGGACAAGGAGTTTGAAGAAAAGCGTATGGACGCCCAGTATTCATTCATTTATATGTCGCAGGTGACCTTTGAGGCTGATAAAACGGATGCAGCTTACCGGTTCATGCACTTGTCGCTGGGAGGCGATTATTTCAGGCTGAATGAAATGCCCGACATTGCCTCCGTACCACTTGCCTATTATAATGTGGAAGAGGAGAGGTATGCCTATAAGCTGGCCATTCTTGTGCGGTTTATGCAGAACCATGCCAATCTCCTCAAGGAGCATCCTGAGATAATCTCGGCTAATGTTTTCAAACATTATAACGACAACATCAAGGATATCCGTGATAAAACGCTTTATCTCCTGGAGGAGGAGCTGGCCCCTGCGGTGAATACCGTGGCCCGTATCAGCAAGGTCTATCCTTACAAATTCAGGATTGTGACCATGGATGATATCGAAGAGGCAATAAAGAACCGCGATCCCGACGTGGTTTTCTTACACAAGGTGGGCCCCGAAGGCACAAAGCTCAATGCCCGATGCTATAAAATTATCATAGGAGCCGCGGACGCCATGTTTTACTATTTCGACTATCATAAAATCAGTGATAAAAACCCGGACGGATTCCTGGAATCCGATTTTAAGAACCTGGTCAAATAAGATCGCCTGACATATTGCTTCAATAAGAAATAATTAGTATTTTCAAGCAATAAAATCGTATCTACTTGAATGCTGCAATGAAATCCATATTTGCCCTGGTTTTATCAATGTTATTTGCATTTCAGGCAAATGCACAAAAAGAATCAGAGGTATCTGTCCTGCTTGCGGAAGCAGATGGTCTGGTTTCTGAGAACAAACTTGAGGAAGCCCTGGTCAAAACGCAGCATGCAATCAGATTGTTCCCTTCCAGCCTGGAAGCGCTTCAAATGCGGATCAACCTATATTTCCTGATGAACAATGAGAAGGAGGCGGTCCGGTACGCTGAAGAAGCTGTCAGGAAATATCCGGAGGTACCGGAATTCTATTATCTCGATGGGATCATCAACAATGCCAGAGAAAGGTACGTGAAGGCCCTGGACGATTTTGACCGTGGCATTGAACTTCAGCCGTCCATAAACCTTTACAAATATTACCTTGGACGTGGGGTGAGCCATATGAATCTGATGGAATATGAACAGGCAATTGCAGATTTCAGCAGTTCAATCGAGCAGAATGATACCGTAGCCAGTGCCTATCACAGCCGGGCAATGGTAAATTATGAGATTAAAGACTATGCTGCAGCCGCGACGGATTTCCTGAAGGTGCTGGACTATTCTGAAGGTAATGCAGCCTTGTATTTTAATCTTGGGATGTCGTACTACCGGCTCGAACAGAAAGACAAGGCCTGCCCTTATTTCCACAAAGCATGCACCCTGGGCAATACCAATGCCTGCCGGATGACCCTGATGGAATGTGCCAAGGCGATTCCGGTTATTCCTTAAAGAATGGATCTATCCATTATCATAGTAAATTACAACGTCAAATACTTTCTGGAACAAGCACTGCATGCCGTATTTAAGGCTATGCATGAAATCAGCGGCGAGGTCATTGTTGTGGATAACAATTCTGCCGACGGTTCACAGCAAATGTTGGCCGAACGGTTCCCGCAGGTTACCTTCATTGCGAATTCCTCCAACCTGGGTTTTGCCAAAGCCAACAACCAGGCCATACGCCGGGCAGCCGGAAGGTACCTCCTTTTACTGAATCCCGATACCGTGGTGCAGGAGGATACATTCTCAGAATGCCTGTCGTATATGGAATCCCACCCCGATGTCGGTTGTTTGGGCGTCAAGATGATTGACGGCAAAGGGAGATATCTCCCTGAGTCGAAACGGGCATTGCCTACTCCTTTGGTGGCTTTCTACAAGATATTCGGGTTGTCGGCGCTGTTCCCCAGGTCGAAGCAGTTTGGACAATATCACCTGGGAAATCTGAACAAGGACGAAATTCATGAAGTAGATGTCATATCCGGGGCCTTCATGTTCATCCGCAGAACTGCCCTGGAAAAGGCAGGTCTTCTGGATGAGGAATTTTTCATGTACGGGGAGGATATTGACTTATCCTACCGCATCCAGCTTTCAGGCTACCGGAATATTTATTATCCGTATACCACCATCATTCATTACAAGGGAGAGAGTACCAGGAAAGCCAGCATTAACTATGTAATAATGTTTTACCGTGCAATGATCATTTTTGCCCGGAAGCACTTCTCAAAGAATTCGGTCCGCTACTATACATTTCTGATCCATTTGGCCATCTACTTCCGGGCCGGACTGTCGATTCTCAGGCGGTTCGTGCTGGGCATTATCAATCCGCTGTTGGATGCTGCATTGATCTATGCTGGTTATGCTGCATTTATGCCTTTATGGGAAAAGCATCACTTCGGCGGAGCAGGGTATTACCCGCCCGAATATACAACGGTAATCGTTCCGCTTTATATAGCCATATGGCTGTTTTCTGTTTTTCTGACCACGGGATATGCAAAAAGGGTGAAGCTTACCGACCTCATCAGGGGAGTTCTGGCGGGGTCTCTGGTCATTCTGATCATTTATGCCCTGTTGCCGGAATCGCTGCGCTTTTCACGTGCCATGATCCTGATGGGTACTATGTGGGCCCTGTTTTCAACAATTTCTGTCCGGTTTTTGTTAAGTAAGGCAGACAGCAGGAATTTCTCAGTAGAGTTTTCAAAAAAGAAGAAGCGTATGATCATTGTCGGTAAACTGCAAGAAAGTAAAAGGGTTTATTCCATCGTAAAACAGGCACAGGTGACACCGGACCTGATCGGATTTGTTAATCCGGATGATACGCCTGTATTTCCTGATTTTATTGGTCATATAGGGCAAATGGACGAGATTGCAAGGATCAACCAGGTAGACGAGCTGATTTTCTGCTCAGCTGATGTTACCTCGGAACAGATCATCAGAACCATGCTCCGTTTTACGGATTCCGGTATTGATTTCAAAATCGCTCCTCCCGAAAGCATATCGGTTATCGGAAGCCACTCAAATGGTGTCAACGGGGACCTGTATATGCTGCATTTTAATATGCTTTCACAAGTGATCAACCGGCGCAAGAAACGCCTTTTTGATATGCTTCTTGCTCCGGCACTGCTCCTGCTGTATCCTTTCCTGATCTTTGTTGTCAGAAATCCTGCCGGATTATTTCGCAACATCTTCAGCGTTTTTTTCGGGTTTTCTTCATGGGTCGGCTACTACCGGTCTACTGGCGGCTGTCATCCGGGGCTGCCCCGGATCAGGCCCGGTATCCTGACTCCCCGGGATTTACGGAAAGGTCCGGCAGCACAAGATGAGACCGATGATCAGGCGAACCTTTTATACGCAAAAGATTACCGTATATTACATGATATTCAGATAGTTATGGCGGG
>JGI11641J44799_10000157_pt1 | contig 19080 bp, 18 predicted proteins | sample WetSurSiteA1Bulk_FD_44799 | JGI IMG/M metagenome (IMG submission 44799) | reverse complement strand
CCTGCCACGGCAGCAAATGCAACTGCAATGATCTCTGCTATCCTTGCAATCGGTTTTACCCATTTTGCACCAGCCAGTCCTAAAACACAGCTGATAAGCATTCCGACCAGACTGGTGGCAACAAAAAATACGAAATTGGCGATATACATTCCCCAGCTTGTGGCATCGCGCAATCCGGTTACACCCAATCCTTTTCTGAGCTGGATTGAATAGGCAAAGATACATGCGCCAAAAGCAATAACCAGGAAGGTCATCCAGACAATAAAGCCCTTGCTTAGTCCGACATTTTTTAAAATGTCGGCAGAGATTGAATCCAGCTTTTTATTATACTTACCCGAACTGAAAACCGATCCAGTCATAGCATCAGGTATTAGGTAATTTCTTTATATTCAGTTTCAGGACCCCTTTTAAAATCGAAAAGCCTGTTTTTCGGAGGAAGGTAATAAACCCTTGGCTTGGTCCCCAGTTCAGCCATAAGCCTGTAACCGCCATTTTTCTCCAGCAGTTCCTTCAGATTGACCGTCTCTTTTGTAGTACCATTGGTAACTGCATTTTCATTTTCATCGCCAAAATAATATACACCATTCGGGCAGGCAGAAACACAATAAGGCAGTTTATTCTCCCTTAACCTGTCGGAACTCATGAGGCATTTTGTTATTGTTCCTTTTTTCTGGGGTATATTAAGCTCCACATTGTATTCTTTGCCTTTATCCCCTTCAACAACAAGTGGCTCATGCCAGTGAAATGTTCTGGCTGAATAAGGACATGCAGCCATACAAAATCTGCATCCGATGCATCTTTCATTGTCGATCAGCACAACACCGTCCTGCCTCTTGAATGTAGCATCAACAGGGCAGACTGAGACGCAGGGAGGATTGTCGCAGTGCTGGCATGGCTTTGGCATGAAATAAGCAGGTGTATTCGCTGATTCCTTCATCACCAGGGTATTAAGGTGGTATTCATATGGACGAAGGTGATGAGCTTCCTGGCAGGCTTCTACACATTTTCTGGCATTCCGGCATTTTGAAAGATCGATGACCCAGATCCATTTCCTTCCTTTTATGCCTTCTCTTCCCCTTGTCTGGAGGGCTTTAAGGTCGGGCTTAAAATCCTTTACCTGATCCCGTGGAATTTCAACAAGCCTGTTATCTTCAGTAAGCACCTTTATTGTGCCCGAACTATTTTTGGATTTTTCAAACCGGTATCCCGCATATATGGCAGCTCCTCCTGCAACTGAGGCAGCTCCCACGATACCGACTTTTTTCAGAAAATCACGACGTGATGATTCAAGTATTTCATCAATTTTCGTCTTTTCAGAACTTTTCTTTTTTAAAGGCATAATGATATTTTTGAAAGATCCGAAAACTAAACTGTATGATGATTTACATATCAGTTCATTGCTGTGCTATGCTTTTGAATTTCTTTACTGTATATCCCGTTCCGGTAATGGCATCCTTAATTTTGACAGTATCAACCATCGCAGGAGAATACTCAATAAAAGCATTACCGTCAGTATGTGAAGCTTTAACAGTTTTGACACCATCGAGGCGACTTACGCTTGCCTGAATCTTTTGTTCACACCCCGTACAGGTCATTCCGCCGATTGAAACTTCAATGACCGAAGTTTCATTTTTCAAACCGGCTCTTTCAGTTTTGTTATCTCTGCCGCATGATAATATGAGTAAAGCAGCAAAAATGAAAGTAAGGTAATTTGTCGCAGTTTTTTTGGACATATTCAATAAATTTAATTAATAGGTAGTTACAAGGTTTAGTGTCTATAAATGTATAAATAAATTTAAGTTCGATTTCCAAAACTTACAAAAAATCATCAATGAAACAAATTTTTAGCCTAAATTGAACAAAATCCATCAAAGTATGTTAATGCTAAAAACTCGATCAATGGAACGAAGAAATTTTTTAAAAAACCTTGGAATTGGAGTTGCTGCAACTTTTGTCGCAGGTAAATCCATTGCAGGAGATTTAACCAAATCAACAATTTTTACCATGGAAAACTTTAATACACACGAATTTCCGGCATTACCTTACGCCTATGATGCTCTTGAGCCGTATATCGATGCCCGGACAATGGAGATACATTATGACAAGCATCACAGGGCATATTTCAACAATTTTGTGAATGCCATTAAAGGAACCGCCCTTGATAATCAGTCGATTGATAAAATATTCGCATCTGTTTCCGGAGCCGGTGACGCTGTAAGAAACAATGGCGGTGGTTTTTACAACCATGTTTTTTTCTGGAAAAACATGGCTTCAAAATCGGCAGGACTGTCAGCTGATTTAACTTCTGCATTAAACAAAACATTCGGAACATTTGACAAGTTCAAAGAAACGTTCAGCAATGCCGCCAAAACAAGGTTCGGAAGCGGATGGGCCTGGCTTTACCTTANGGGCGATAAAAACCTTGCGNTCGGGAGTACGCCCAATCAGGATAATCCATTAATGGATGTGTCAGCAATAAAGGGAACTCCTTTGCTGACAATTGATGTATGGGAGCATGCCTATTATCTGAAGTACCAGAATAAAAGAGCTGATTATGTTGATGCTTTCTGGAATGTTGTGAACTGGGAGGAAGTCAGCAGGAGGTATCAGGAAGCAACCAGATAACACGCAATAAGGACATGCTATGGCATGTCCTTATTAACAGATCAAAAGAGACGTTGCATGCAGCGTCTTTTTCTTTTATGTATACAGGAATCTTTTTATCTTCAATGTCGCCGTCTTCTGGAACGGTACCGGCTGTAAAAACACCTTATTAATCTGGCTGAATTTGTTCACTTTGGCATTGACATATTCCTTAAGCTCTGCCAGCAACTCTTCCTTTTTTACCTCGTACTGCCGTGTCATATCCTCTTTAAGATTCTGATATTTCTTTTCGAGCTCTTCCATATTCAGGTGCACATATGCAACCAGCTTGCCTTTCTGTTGTATTACGAGAGATTCTGCAACAAAACGGAAATTATTAATAACTGATTCTATCTCTTCGGGGTAAATATTCTCACCGCTGGCACCAACTATCATGTTTTTAAGCCTTCCCTTGATGTAGAGGTTATTGTTTTTATCGAAGGTGCCAAGATCTCCTGTTTTAAACCAGCCATCGGGGGTAAGAACCTCTCTTGTCATTTCCGGGTCTTTGTAATATCCTTTCATCACGTTTGCACCCCTTGCCCATATTTCGCCTTCCCCGGTTTTTTTATCAGGGTTGTTTATTTTAAGCTCAATGCCATCAATTGCAGGTCCGGTAGAATCGAATACAGATTTTGCAGGATTGGCCCCGGCAAGCAAAGGTGAAGTTTCAGTCAGCCCATAACCAATGGCATATGGAAATTTCGCCTCGATCAGGAATTTCTCAACACTCTTATTCAGTTTAGCTCCTCCGATACCAAAAAACTTCAAATGGCCACCAAAGGTTTTGTAAAGCTTCTTTCCTGCAACGGCATTCAGTTTTTTTCTGATAAATGATATTTTGTACAGGATTCTTAAAATCGCTTTATCATTGAACGTGGGGAGTATTTTGTTAAAATAAATCTTCTCCATTATCAAAGGTACTGTCAGCATAACCGTTGGCTTTACTTCAGCCATGGCAGGAATAAGAACTGCCGGAGTGGGAGGTTTTCTGAGATAATAAACACACGCCCCGCCTAATACCGGTAGTATAAGACCGAGTGTATTTTCATAAGAGTGCGATAATGGCAATACCGATAGAAACTTGTCGTTTCATCTATCGGTTGAATTACCTTTCCCTTGAAGGCATTAAAGACAATGTTTTTATGGGTCAGCATTACACCCTTTGACCGGCCGGTAGTACCCGATGTGTAAATGATTGATGCCAGATCGTCTTCGGCTACTTCATACGTCTTTTTCGGCTCTGCAAATGGATCGAATACGATTGTTCTTTTATCTGAAAACAGTACTGAAAAATCTTCAATAAGAATAGCCGTTTTAAGGTCATCTGATTTAAATCCCTCCAGTCTTGGCAGCAATGAAGTTGAAATAAAGAGAGCCTTAGCTCCTGAATGGATGAGAATATTAGCAACCTCTGTTGCTGAAAAATCGGGCAGAATGGGAACAACGACAGCTCCCATAAAAGTTATTGAAAAATATGCTGAACTCCAGTTTGGCATATTATGGCTGAGAAGCGCTACTTTATCACTGGGTTTTATACCGATATTTTCAAGTAATGCTGTAAGTGCACGGATTTCTGCCTGCGATTCAAAATAGGTTTTTGGTTTTTCGCCTGCGAAAGCATACGCATTATGATTTCCAAATTTCCGAACTGTCTCATTGAATATAGCAGGAAAAGTCAGGGGAACACTGTTTTCTTCCATTAGAAGATGCCGTTTTAATTATCTTATGAGAATGCAAAGATACACTATTTAATTGGTATCCTGTTAATAACATGTTAAATATTATATTATTGTACTGATAACAGGGTCAAATAAAAAACAATTTTCATTTAAGTTGGTTAAATTTGTATATGTTTAGTTAAGAAAGCTTATGACAACAGTAATCAGGGTAACAAAGGAATTTTCTTTCGAAATGGCTCATGCACTATGGAATTATGACGGACCCTGCAGGAATGTGCATGGCCATTCCTACAAGCTCTATGTAACACTATCCGGTGTTCCTGTAAATGATACGCAGAATCCAAAAAATGGAATGGTAATCGATTTTACTGATCTTAAAAGTATTGTGAAAGAAAAGATTATCAATGTTTTCGATCACGCTGTTACGGTATCGGGAAGTTACGACAAAAAGAGGCTGGATGCGTTCAAAACGATTTTAGGGAATATAATTATTGTTGATTACCAGCCAACATGTGAAAACCTGGTGTCGGATTTTGCTTCCAGGATAAGAAAGCATCTCCCCGATAGTGTCGTTTTGCACAGTCTTAAACTTTACGAAACAGCTACATCATATGCAGAGTGGCATGCTTCAGATAATGAATAAATTCAATATGTCAGACAATCAATTAAAAAAACTGTTTTTACTGGATGCCTATGCGCTGATCTTCAGATCGTACTATGCATTTATTAAAAATCCGCGCATGACATCCAAAGGGATGAACACATCGGCGATTTTTGGATTTCTTCTCACTCTCAGAGAGGTTCTCCAGAAACAAAAACCAACTCATATAGCAGTTGTCTTTGATACCCCTGCGCCGACGTTCAGGCACGAAATGTATAAAGAGTATAAGGCCACCCGTGATGAAACTCCGGAAGATATCAAAAAAGCTGTACCATGGATTAAAAAGCTCCTGGAAGCATATAAAATACCAATGATCGATTACCCGGGATTTGAGGCCGATGATATTATTGGCACCCTTGCAAAAAAAGCTTCAGACAAGGGTTTTGTGACCTACATGATGACTCCGGATAAAGATTTTGCCCAGCTTGTTTCCGATAAANTATTTATGTTTAANCCNTCAAGAAGCGGGAACGAATCCGTAAAGTGGGGAGTTGATGAAGTAAANCGTGAATTTTCGGTGGAACGGCCGGAACAGGTAATTGATATCCTGGCCCTGATGGGAGATACGGCTGACAATATTCCCGGTGCACCCGGAGTAGGTCCCAAAACAGCAATGAAACTTATCTCGGAATTTGGTTCTGTTGAAGAGGTGTTCAAAAATTCCGGCAAGCTTAAGGGCAAGCTTAAAGAAATTATTGAAAACAACAGGGAACAGATCGAACTCTCAAAAAAGCTGGCAACTATTGAGCTTAATGTACCTGTCGACATAAAGGAAGATGAGCTTATTGTTGAAACACCGGACCGTGAAAAGCTGAAGAACCTGTTCAGCGAACTTGAATTCAGGACCGTAGCTTCTGAAGTACTTACGGAGATTGATAAAACAGCAAGATCTGCGGAACCGGAAAAAGCTGCAGNATTTCCTTTCGAAAGCACTCAGGGTACCCTCTTCGGAGAAGGTTCAACGCCACCACAGGTTTCTGATATGGCGACNATCGAATCGGTAGGCCACAAGTACATNCTTCTTGAGAATGACAAAGAGCTGAAAGNTTTTGTGGCAAAAGCCTTAGACCTNAAAGAGATCTGTTTCGATTCGGAAACCACCAGTATTAACCCTCTGGATTCAGAATTGGTGGCACTCTCATTTTCATGGGAAAAAGGTTCCGGCTATCTGGTCCATTTTTCAGAATCCCGGGAAGAAACAAACGGGAAACTCAAGATCCTGAAACCTGTTTTTGAAAATCCTGATATTGTGAAGATCGGTCAGAATATGAAATTTGATATTCAGGTTCTGGCGAATTATGGGATTGAAGTAATAGGGGCTCTTTTTGATACAATGATCGCCCATTACCTTCTCGAGCCTGATCTGAGGCATAATATGAACTTCCTTTCAGAAACGTACCTTTCTTACAGTCCTGTTCATATTGAAACGCTGATCGGAGAAAAGGGGATTAACCAGAAGAATATGCGTTCTGTTCCTGTCGACAAGATCAAAGAATATGCTGTGGAGGATGCCGATGTGACATGGCAGCTTAAAGAGGTATTTAAGCCAAAACTAAAGTCTGAAGGATTATCGGAACTTGCCGACACAATCGAGATGCCTCTTATCAGGGTACTGGCCGACATGGAACGAACCGGGATAAAACTCAACCGCGAAGACCTGAAAACAATTTCTGCCGATATGCGTGAAGAGATTATCAGTCTTGAAAAAGAGATTTATTCCCTTGCTGGTACGGAATTCAATATTTCTTCCCCAAGGCAGCTTGGAGAAATCCTTTTTCTGAGGCTCAAACTTGACGAAAAGGCAAGAGTTACCAAAACGAAACAGTTTGTTACTAATGAAGAGATCCTTCAGCGACTGACAGGAAAACATCCGATAATCGGCAAGGTTCTTGAATACAGAGGACTAAAAAAACTGTTGTCGACCTACCTTGAACCTTTGCCCCAGATGGTTGATAAAAAAACCGGCAGAATTCACACATCATTCCGTCAGGCGGTTGCTTCCACAGGCAGGCTTAGCTCAGATAATCCTAATCTTCAGAACATTCCGGTCAGGGATGCAAGGGGAAGAGAGATCAGGAAAGCTTTTGTACCTGAGGAAGGGAATGTTTTTTTATCTGCCGATTATTCTCAGATTGAGCTGAGGCTGATGGCGCATCTGAGCAAGGACCCAAGTATGATTGGCGATTTCCTTTCAGGAAATGATATACATGCAGCAACTGCATCGAAGATCTTCAATGTGGATATCAAAGATGTCACAAGAGAGATGAGGAGCAGGGCAAAAACCGCTAACTTCGGAATAATTTACGGAATTTCTTCCTTTGGCCTGTCAGAAAGGCTGACAATTGGCAGGAAAGAGGCGAAAGATCTTATTGACGGATACTTTAATTCATATCCCGGAGTAAAAAGATATATGGATGAAAGTATNAGNAAGGCAAGAGAACATGGTTTTGTAACAACAATGTTTGGCCGGCGAAGATATCTTCGTGATATACAGTCGCGCAACCAGGTTGTAAGAGGAAATGCAGAACGGAACGCCATTAATGCCCCCATACAGGGTACTGCGGCAGATATTATTAAAATAGCGATGGTTAGAATTCATGGGAAGATGAGATCGGAAGGATATGCTTCAAAGATGATTCTTCAGGTTCATGACGAACTCATATTTGAAGTCGTTCCCGGGGAACTTGAAAAACTGAAAGAGATGGTCATTTATGAAATGACAAATGCTGCAAAGCTTGACGTACCTCTGATGGTAGATTGGGGAACAGGAAAGAACTGGCTGGAGGCCCATTAACGCACAATCCAATACCCCCTAAATCCCCCTAAAGGGGGACTTAAAGGATTAAGCACCCTTTTTGTGGGAATAGGGGTTGATGGATGTAAAGAGACTATTAAGTAACTTTAACTATCATATGGAAATTAATGTATTATTCTTCGGAGTGCTTGCCGAAGTTACGGGCACTCACCGGAAACATTACCGCGGTATAAGTTCATATGGTGACCTAACACACAGGATCGAAGATGATTTTCCCGAGATAGTGCATTATAATTTCAGGATTGCAGTGAATAATAAAATTGTAAATGATGATCCACTGATAAGGGAGGGTGACGAGTTAGCTTATCTGCCTCCCTTCGCAGGAGGGTAAAAAATAAATTATTTATTAATTCAATTCATTTCAAAATGCGCTTAATCGACGGACCAGTGACCACCAGCGCTATATCCGGAGCAATTACGAAAGGTGGAGAAAATCAGGAAACAGGTGCTCATTCGCTTTTCCTGGGGCAGGTGCGAAGAGACCAGATTGACGGAAAATTTGTCAAAGCAATAGAATACTCGGCTTACGAGGAAATGGTGAGTATGGAGGCTGATAAGATCAATAAGACGATTTTATCGGAATTTGATGATGTTAAGTCAATTGAAATAATTCACTCAAAAGGTCTTGTCAGGGCCGGTGAAATATCACTTATGGTAATGGTATCGGCCGGGCATCGTGATCAGGCCTCAAGAGCCTGCGCCAAAGCAGTTGAGCTTATAAAGGAAAAACTGCCAATCTGGAAGAAAGAGTTATTCGAAGATGATTCACAGCANTGGANAGAGAACGAATAATCTCAGATATTAANCTCGTTATCGTAGTTTCTGATCATACTTACTGCTGTTGAAGAATTCTTATCTTCGTGGGTTATAAGGGCCGGTCCCTTTTTTCCCTGAAGTATCGAGTTATAATCCTGGCTTTTATTTAATATTTCAATCGATTTTAAAACCTGTTCGTCAGTTTTTATACTCCATGCTATTGATCCTGACTCATAAAANTATCGGGTTAGAATTTCATCCTCAAGGAGGCCTGNTATTTCATTTTTAAATGTCAGCAGATCCTCTGCAAGTGAATGGTTNAGATCCTTTTGTATTTCAGAGAATATTTCTTTGTGCTGATCAAAATACTTCTCTTTTTTTGCATTGGCAATAAGCTCATTTAACGATTCTTCAGTTTCAGTACGGTAGCTGAAATTACGATCAGTCAGGTACTTCATAAAATCAGAATAATCCTGGCTGGTAAATGAGAACTGGTCGATAGATTTCAATCCGGGGTGTGACCAGTAATAGCGGTTTGCGTAGTCAAATATATAGTTACGCAGATAAAGTTCGGTAGCCACCTGGCTTAATGTGGCGGGAGCTATTTCAATATCCGGTGTGATTCCGCCTCCGTCTTTTACAGTNCTGCCATTCCTGGTTTTGAATTCCGAAATCAGGGAATCTGGAATTATGCCGACACTGCCATCCTCGTTGGGATGGGAAAAATCGATCGCCTGGATGCACCTGCCGCTTGGAATGTAATATTTTGCAGTTGTTAATTTAATCTGTGAGTTATAGCTCAGGGGACGTGTTATCTGGACAAGCCCTTTTCCATAAGATCTCTGACCTACAATGACACCCCTGTCAAGATCCTGGATAGCCCCTGCGACTATTTCGGAAGCCGATGCAGAACCTCTGTTAATTATTACGGCCAGGGGGATCTTTTCATCGACAGCTGTTTTTGTTGTTTTGAATGCTTCATCAAACTGTTTTACTTTCCCCTTTGTTGAAACTATTTCATTTCCGGGAGCGACGAAAAGATTAACAATATCCACAGCTTCAGTCAGGAGACCTCCGGGGTTACCCCTGAGGTCAAGAATTATCTGTTGCGGATTATGAGTTTTAAGTGAAACCATTGCATTCTTAACTTCTTCCGAACAGTTTTGAGTGAAATTGGTGAACCGTATATATCCTGTTTTAGAATCGACCATACCGTAATAAGGAACGGTTGGTACAACTATTTTTTCCCTTTTCACGGAAAAGTCCATTTCGACCCCGTTTCTTTCGATAGTAAGATTTATCACAGTTCCTGGATTTCCCTTTAACTTTTCACTTACCTGATCATCCGAAAAACCCTTAAGTGAGATCCCGTCAGCTTTTTTGAGAATGTCGCCGGTCTTAAGACCTGCAACATCGGCAGGGAAGCCTTTGTAAACGAGAGCAATGACCACATATTCACCACCACCTCTTACAAGAGAGCCAATGCCTCCGTACTTGCCGGTTGTCATAAATGTGACCTCGTCACTTTCTGATTCAGGATAATATACAGTATAAGGATCAAGAGTCTTTAGCATATTGTCGATACCTGTCTTTATTAGTTTGTCAGGATCTAAATCGTCGACATAAAAGGTGTTCAGCTCCCTGAAGAGGGTAAAAAAGATATCGAGGTTCTTTGCTATCCTGAAATCTCGTGTCTCCTGTGTGGAAAGAAATGCAACGCTTAATACGGCTGNAATTACGACAGCCCCAACAATTGTAAGNCTGACGGAACGTATTTTTTTCATAAANGAATTCATTTTATTAGAAGGGCGAAATTAACAAGAAAATCCTGCAATGGACCTGACTTTGAAATATTTAAAACAATTTTAACACTTTTTCTGTTTTTGTATTATGTCGTCACAGAGCTTTTCAATTACCTCGCCTGTTGATTTTTCTATTGTCTTAAAATCAGCTTCATAATCCAGCCGGTAGATTACAATAAATGCGACCTGTATCTTTTCTGAAACAAGAAAATTGTAAAAAGGCTGCTTTATTTTACGGTAAGCCTCCCTTATCCTTCTTTTAATAGTATTTCTGGTGACAGCAAGCCTGATAAGCTTTTTCGGAACGCTTATTGCGATCTGAGCCGGCGACAGAATGCTGATATTGCATATAATCCAGACTACTTTGAATTGAGGAGTATAAAATATATTTCCGGCATCAAATATTTCTTCAATCANNTTAGTCCTGCAAAGTCTTTCATTCTTNCTGAATGTCTGCCTTTCAACTCTGTTCATGATGCCAAAATGGGTTATACCCGGGATGTTGCTAAAGATCTTGCCGGGTCCGGTGCGGACCGATGTGCTGATTATTTATTACCTGCAATTTTTATTATGCTCTTTGAGAAAATCATCAAGAGCCATAGTCATTGAAGGAGCTTTTGGATTAGGTGCATTAATGTCGAGCCTTAGTCCTTCATGCGCAACAGCGCTGGCTGTTGTTGGTCCGAATGCAGCAATTTTAATGTCTCCCTGGATAAAGTCCGGGAAATTTTCTTTCAGCGATTTAATTCCGGTAGGGCTGTAAAAAACCAGGATGTCGTAATCAAAATCGTTGACATTGGTAAAATGGCTGCTTATCGTTTTATATAAAGTCCCGATAGTGTATTTAATACCGTGCTTATCAAGCAGATCAGGTATTTCTGCATTGTGTGGTTCAGGGAGTGGAACAAAAAAAGTGTCATCCTTGTGTTTGATGATTACATCAATAAGGTCCTGGAATTTTGCTTTGCCATGGAAGATCTTACGCTTTCTGTACACTATATATTTCTGGAGATAAAAGGCAACGTTTTCAGTAATGCAGAAATATTTCATGGTATCCGGAACGGTAATCCTTAATTCATTGCAGATCCTGAAAAAATGGTCTATTCCGGTTTTGCTGGTAAAAATCACCGCAGTAAAATCAAGAATATTGATTTTTTGCTGGCGGAAATCTTTTGATGTAACCCCTTCGACCTCGACAAAAGGTTTGAAATCAATCTTCAGATTATATTTTTTAGCCAGATCGAAATATGGAGATTTCGGATTATTAGGTTCTGGTTGAGATACTAGAATTTTCCTTATTTTCAACTCTTTAGAAATTAATTTTTACTTCCCTAGAAAATGTTTCTCTCTATAAATCAAGAACTGTGAAATATTTCACAATGATCATAACTGGTAAAATTTCCAGCGCACAAAGGTACAAAATCAAATATAATATTGACATATTCCGCTTTATAAATATTAAAAACAGCCTCGTAATACGATATAAATAAAAGATAATAAGTACTATAGCACCTAAAACAAAATAAACCTGGGGAGTTGCAAAAACTGTGTAAGCCAACAAAATCACTACTCCGAATAGCAGAACAGAGCTGAATCTGTATGACTGATAAATTGTAAGAAGATATTCATTGAATACGTCCGGCTCTCCGCTGAGGTTGCCAGCAGCACGACANATAAGATGGCGGGATGTAATATTAAAAATCACAACTCCCATTGAAACAAGCATAAATAAAAAAGGNCGGATTCCTGACGGAATAAAATCGTAGTATTCGGCTGCACAGAACACAAACAATCCGATAATCATAAACGAAACAAAATTCAGAATGGTNGACTGCCAGGTAAACAATGATCCGATATTGCGGGAAGAGGATTCATTTATTCCGCGGAAAAGCAAAAANCTTGTCAGCTCCGTAAACATACTCCTGGTAGTTGACTTTAGTATCAGCCAGAGGTAGGCCGACAGGAAAATAATTGCTATAAACCAGTCGTGATGAAGAGGTCTTTCAGGCAGATNTATTCCGTCTTTCAGGTTCCTTATAATTGTGGTCTCCCGGATCCGGTGCACAGNTTCAGGCTTTTCGGCTACATAAAAAGGCAGCTGGGATGAGGGAAGCTGCTTCAGGTTTCTTACAAAGCTCAAAGAATCATAAAATGTAACATCCGCAATGCTGTTCCGTAAACAGACCGATGTTGTATCAGTAACTATTATTTCCCGCGATTCGGAAGTTTTCCTTTTCGATCCTTCCAGATCTGCCCTGATATGGGGCGGCACTTCATCAAGCTTCCGGAATACTGAATCGGGAATGAGATTATCAGTATTTATCCGGATAACAAGCTTTGGTTTTATTGTATCCTGTGTGATGAAGCCTGTTATCATAATCTTTTGCGGAATAAACCACAAAAGTAATCATTATTAAGATTTGCCTGACGGTTTTGGAAGAAACCGGATAATCAGAAATATTCGTTAGGGCTTCCGGAAATATCTGCAAGAATATTATTTGCCAGCCTGCTTGCACCGATCCGGAACAGTTTTTTCGTCATCCAATCCTTGCCAAGGCAGCTGTCAACTATATGGTAATAAGTTAGGGCATCTGAAGTTGTGACAATTCCGCCGGCAGCTTTGAATCCAACCCTGATGCCGGTTTCTGCGTAAAAATCATTTATTGCCCTGCACATTATGAAGGCAGCCTCGGGTGTCGCGGAAACTGATGTCTTTCCTGTCGATGTCTTGATGAAATCTGCACCGGCATCCATTGCTATCATCGATGCCTTGAAAATCTGTTCATTGTCTCCAAGCAATCCCGATTCAACAATCACCTTGAGGGGTCTTTCCCCGATTGCCTCTTTTATTTCCCGGATCTCATCAGCAACCATTTCAAAGTCGTTACCAAGAAAAGCACCAACAGACATTACAATATCAATTTCATCTGCACCTGCTTCAACAGCCATCTTGCACTCAGAAACCTTTATGTTCCTGAATGTCTGGGATGTAGGAAATGCTCCTGCTACCGATACTATTTTTACATTTTTTACGGTCAGTTTTTCTTTTACAACCGAAACATAATTGGGATATACACAAATGGAAGCAACATTCGGGATATTGGAAAACCTTCCTGAGAAACTATTGACCTTTCCTGTAAGGTGCAGGATCTGACTTTTGTTATCGGTGGTATTCAGGCTGGTCAGATCGATCGAATTCAGAATGCTCATCAGCAGACGTTTATCAGGAACTTCTGTTGCAATTGAACTGACGGTTTTAAGGCCTTTTTTAATTTCAGCTTCTGATGGACATTGCTTGATGAGTTTTTGATATAGCTTGGTCATATAACTATTCGTTTTTTAATCAAAGAGATATTAAAAAGAACGGNATTAATATAATGCTTTTTGTTTTCAAAACATTTTAAATANAATTTTAAGTTGCATAAAAGCTGCAAAATTCCTTTAAGTTCAGGTTTTGCCTGACAGTTTATGGTTCCTNGCAAGTGAGGCAAATATCCCGAGGATGCAAAGCATGGAAAATATAATAAATCCTGTCCGCATTCCTGCAATAAGGCCAGGATAAGTTTCAGGTATAATNGCCTGCNTCCCGATATAAACAGCCAGAAGCATCATTGCGATACCCATGCTGAGCATCTGTCCCACCATCCTCATTGTGCCTACCACACTCGATGCCACTCCAAGATGCTTCTTTTCCACAGAACTCATTATGGCATTTGAATTAGGTGAGGAGAAGAGAGCAAAACCAATGCCCATGATAATCAGAAGGCCTACAATAAGNGATATGGGACTTGCTTCATTTACAAAGCAAAGTAATATTAATCCGGTTGATGTAAGCCCCATACCGTATGANGCTATGACTCCCGGATTAAATTTGTCGGAAAGCTTGCCTGCCAGTGACGATAATAGCGCCATCATCACAGGCTGAGATATCATAACCAATCCCGCAGTCCGGGAATCGAGTCCTTTAACATACTGAAGGTACAGACTGATAAAAAACCCGGTGGCTGATGTTGCCGAGTAATGAATAAGTGCAGCTATCCCTGAAAAAGCAAATACCCTGTTACGAAGGACCAGTTTTATGTCGAATACCGGATTTGAAATGCCTTTTTCATAAAGAAGGAAAAACATGCCAAGCAATATTCCGCTTACCAGGAAGATCACTCCCGCAGTAGAAGGAAGCTTTGAAAAGCCGTACATAAATGAAGCAAGCGAGATTCCGTAAATAACCGATCCCCGCCAGTCGAATTTTTCCCCCTTTGCCTCTGCCCATTCCGGCTTCATCTTTTTAAAAATAAAATACAGGGAAGCTAATCCCAGGGGAACAAGAAATGCAAATATACTCCGCCATCCGAAATACTGAGTCAGCAAACCACCAATTACAGGACCACCGGAAAGTCCCGTATAGACAGCGGTTATATTTATTCCCATTGCCCTCCCTCTTTCACCGGGCCCGAAAACGGAAGTTATAATAGCCAGACTTGTTCCGAAAATCATAGCGCCCGCGATTCCCTGAAAAATCCGTAAGATCAGCAGGGATTCAAAACTCCATGAGAAGACAATCAGAAAGGTTGAGATTGTAAACAGAATTATTCCCCAGGTAAAGATTCTCTTTCGTCCTAAAATATCTGCCAGCCTTCCGAAGGGGAGAAGAAAAATAGCTGAGGAGAGAATAAAGCTGCTGGCAATCCAGCCAAGTTCTATGGCGCTGGCATTAAGATCTTTGCTTATTGATGGCAGGGCGAGGTTAATGGCTGAACTAAGGAATGGAGTAAGAAAAGCAGCGAAGGCAGTGACTAGTAAAACAGATTTCTTCAGTATTTTTTCATCAGAAGGCGGAGTCGTTTTCTGCATAAGTACTTATTCTTTGTTTCGGGTATCTATTATTATTGTAACCGGACCGTCATTATGAATTTCGACCATCATCATAGCGCCAAACTCTCCGGTTCCTGCCGGTTTGCCCAGCAGTTCCGAGATTCTGCGTACGAACTTTTTATAAAGCGGGATGGCAATTTCCGGCGGCGCAGCTTTTATATATGAAGGTCTGTTTCCTTTTTTTGTTTTTGCATGCAGGGTAAACTGGCTTACAACGATTATGTCTCCCCCGGTTTCGAGAACCGGAAGATTCATTACCCCGTTACTGTCGTTGAATATTCTGAGCTGAACAATTTTGTTACTGAGCCATTCAATGTCTTCATGGTCGTCAGCTTCTTCAATCCCTATGAATACTACCAGTCCTGCGTTTATTTCGGCAAGCACTCTCGTATCAGCTCTTACAGATGCATGTTTTACTCTTTGTATGACAGCTCTCATAGCCGTGGATAAATCAAGTGATCAAATATATACATTCAATTTAAAAATCATCCAAATGATGTTTTATATTATCTTTGGCGCAGATTACTGATTTTAGATGGATTTTATCACTATCGTTGCTGTTGCCTTTGGTTTGTCTTTCGACACATTCGCAGTTTCGCTATCATATGGAGTAATTCAGAGCAAGATCTTATTCAGACAGGCAATTCGTATAGCTTTGGTTCTCGCATTTTTTCAGGCAGGATTACTCGTCGCAGGATACTTTTTAGGTTCGTTCATCAGTGATGCCGTTAAAGCTGCCGATCACTGGATAGCCTTGATCCTTCTTTCATTTCTAGGGATAAAAATGATAGTTGAAGGACTAAGGAGAAAAGATAATGATGAAATAAAAGATTACAGTAAACCCCTGTCATTAATATCAGTGGCAGTAGGGACAAGCATTGATGCCTTCGCCGTGGGAATTAGTTTTGCCCTTCTAAATATCAGGATCTGGTATTCAGGGATAATTATCGGAATCGTGACCTTCATTGCTTCAATGACTGCAATAAGGATCGGAAAATCAGCCGGCGACAGGCTCGGAAACAAGGTTGAAATAACAGGTGGTCTGATACTTATCGCAATCGGAATAAAGATATTCCTGGAACATACCTTAGGAGCATAAAATCTTTCCCGCAGATTGAACAGATCACCACAGATATAAATCTGCTAAAATCAGCGGAATCTGAAGGAACCCCTTTTTAATACTCTTCGGAGGGTTGTGAGCTATAATTTAATTGTCCTAACCCCGAATACCGGACCTGCCATGTTCCCGGGATGAGCCAGGAACTTAACGGTGATCTTTGATTTCCCGCGAGTGATCTCTTCAGGGATGTCATACTGAACATTTATAAACTGACCTTCTTTTTTCCCGGAAATATTCTCAGTTGCTATAATCTTATCATTTATCATGATATCAAAGGTTTTTGCACCAGGAAACCCGCCCCAGTATACCACCACAAGAGCAGAAGGTTTTTCAGGCTTAATCTTCATGTCAAAAGAAAACCAGCCGCTTCTCGATTCGCGGTTCGGTCTTTCCTTGAATTGTCCTGGAGTGGTCTTTTCTCCCTTGAAATTATGATTACGTTCAGGCTGCATTTCTCCGGGTTGAACGAAATCAATGGTAGCTTCATTTATTCTTTTTATATTTTCAAGTTCAGCCCTGTAATCAGCTTCTCTTGCTTTCCATCCGGTTTCATTAAACAGATCCCAGTAGACTGAATATCTCCTGTTGTAAATTATATAAAATGGCTTCAGCTCAACTTCACGGGGCCTGCCTGTATTTACAGTCGTAAATGTGTTTAATTTGCCTTCAACGGGTTTCAGCCATTTTGAAGGATCCCTGTTTTCTGTCATCAGAACCGGTACATACATCGGATCCTTTGATGTTGAATCTGCTATTGGTCCAAGATCTCCGGCCAGCACCAGAGGACCGTACATTATGGTTATTCTGTTGCTGTCGTCAGGCATTGTTTCGATCCTCAGCGAGAAAGGTATTTTTACTTCAAGTTTATCTCCAGATTTCCAGGTTCTTTCAATTTTTATAAAGCTTCCGGCCTGCTGTTTTACCTGCTTCTTTTTCCCGTTAACTGAAACCTCCAGACCATTTTCTGCCCAGTAAGGGTATCTGATTGCTACTGATAGCCTGACAGGATTTTCGGTTGTAAATTCCAGGGTTGAACCCTGTTCCTCCGGATAGTTGGTTTTCTGAACGATTTTCAGACCTTTCTCTTTCCATGTAAGCTCAGAGGATATATACTGGAAAATGAACAATTCTTTATTGTTATGATAATAGATATTCCTGCCATATTTTGAATGATTTTCCATGCCTGTTCCGATACAGCAGGTAAACCACAGAGGATCCTGGAAATCCTTGAATCCTCCCATATCAAGTGAAAGATTATAGACCACATGTCCGTCGTCAGGATTCTGGGTTGCAAGGATATGGTTGAAAAGAGCCCTTTCGTAAAAATCTGCCGATTTTGGTGAAGCTTCCCATTCGAAAAGATGCTCGGTAAGCTTCAGCATGTTATACACATTACATGATTCAGTTGTNCCTTCACCAAGCCGGTTTCTAAGCTTATCGGGTGGACCGAAATATTCATTATTTCCGTTGCCGCCGGTCACATAGGAGTGATGATTTACGACCCTGTCCCAGAAAAACTCAGCTGCTTTCCTGTCCGAGGTATCCCCGGTCAGCTCATAAACCCGCGAAAGGGCAATAAGCTTTGGTATATTGGTATTTGCATGTTTTCCAGGGAGAACATCTTTCCCGGCTTTTAAAGAATCAAGAAATGATTTCTGATAAAAAACATCCGCAAGTTTCAGATATTTTTTATCTCCGGTATCACTGTAAAGATCTGCAAATGTTTCGCTGATTCCTCCGTATTCGCAGCGGAGCATGTTCTGAATCTGTTCATCACTCAGACCAGAAACAATTCCTTCGATCCATCCGGCAAAATTCTTTTCGACTTCAAGAGCTTTCCGGTTTCCGCAGAGCTGGTATGCATCCCTTAATCCTGCCAGCACTTTATGATGGGTGTAATAAGGGGACCAGATACCATTGAGATCGAATCCCTGTGACCTGATATTTCCTTTTGCAACTTCTTCTTCAAATATCTTTTTCCCGTTTGTGAAGGCTCCGATATACCCATTCCCCTGAGCTTCCTGCACAGTGCTGAGTTCATCGACAATATAGTTAACCCTCTCCAGGAAACGGGAATCTCCGGTTGTCTGATACATCATTGAACAGGCACTCAGATAGTGGCCAAGCGAGTGGCCTGCCAGCATTTCGTTTTCCCATCCCATATAATGTTCTGCCTTTGGTTTCAATCCGGCTTCGGTGTAGAATTTTGCAAGAAGACGATCAGGTTCATAATTCAGCAAAGTTTTAATGTCAAGTTCCGTGGCATGTAAAAACGGTCCGTCGAGCAATTTCACATCAGTAAGTGAAAAGGGCAGGGCGGTAAATGATACTATTTCAAGGCCATTAGTCTTTACCTTTGTACTGTCAGGCGCAGTACAACCGGCAAAAATCAAAAGAGCACCAAATAAAAACAATAAGGATTTAAAAGATTTTTTCATGGTTAGAATTAGTCTATTTTATTACGAGATTCAGGCCAAATATTTATTTATTGCAATGAGTTTCTGCTCCTTTGTAAATTATTGGATTTTTCAATCGAATGGGATCATAAACCTTTCCCTGTTTTTAAAGACTGCCATTTCGGTGTAACCTGCGCTTCTAAGAAGATCATATGCCTCGTCAAAATATTGTCCGACTCTTGAAGGCATATGAGCATCAGAATTAACACATACCGGAACATTTTCCTCCCTGAATATCCGCAGGAATTTCCTGTCAGGATAGAAATCCCTGAT
>JGI11641J44799_10000155_pt1 | contig 19109 bp, 13 predicted proteins | sample WetSurSiteA1Bulk_FD_44799 | JGI IMG/M metagenome (IMG submission 44799) | reverse complement strand
TCCGCTATTCTTTCAAAACGGCTGGGTTGCGCATACCACGAACCGATATGGTAGGGATAATCGGGCGGGGCTGTCCGGTTGTTTGCAGAGGCTACAAAACCATTTGCAGGATTGTAAAGATAAGGCAGCTCTTCGAAAGGGACATACCCTTTCCAGTCATAGGCATCCGAATTGCCGGGCAGGATGCCAAACTGTATGTCCCTTTTGCGGATGGGAATGCCTGCAGCACAATACAGGCCAATGTTGCCTTTCTTATCGGCATATACAATGTTCTGACTAATGGAGGTAAAGGTTTTCAGGGCATCGGTGAAATCCTTCCAATTGTTGGCCCGGTTCAGTAAAAACACGGTCCGGATTTCATTGCTCATTTCATCACCCACCCAATGCATGGTAACTACCTTCTTCGCCAATTTTTTAAAGGAGGATACCACCGGCCCCCTGTGGGAAAAACGCAAAGTTTTTTCAACCTGCTCTCCGCCGCTGATTTTGATGACTGTTTTTCTGTCTTCGAAGTTCCGCCATGCTCCGTTGTATTGATACTTTGTGGAATCCTCAGGATTAATCGTCTCCTCATAAAAATCGAGATTATCCACGTAAGTATTGGTCATGCCCCATGCGATGCTGTCATTGTGACCGCAAATGACAAAGGGAGTCCCCGGGAGCACCAGGCCGGTCACATTAAGCTTCCCGCTGATGAACTGATGCATCTGGTACCAGATGCCCGGGACACTGAGACCCAGATGCATGTCATTGGCCAGCAGAGGCATGCCGGTGGTGCTTTTCGAACCGGAAACAGCCCAGTTATTGCTTGCCTCCAGAACATCTGCGCCGAGTGGTTGTAAGGTGGCCATATGAAGGAGCATATCCGGCAACAGGGTCGATGTGCTGCCATTCCTGCTGTTCCCGGGGTAAACAACCGGCTGGTTCCGCAACAGGTCAGGCAGTAGCTGCCGGTATCTAACGGAATCCACAGTGTTCCTGATGTTGGAGAGAAGTATCTCACTCCAACCGGCTTTCAGGTCCCAGGCCATATACCCCACCATGTTTACCGTATGAAAGGGTTCCCACTTTTCCGGACGGTACTTCAGGATAGTGAATTCAGGAGGCAGATTATCCTCGTTATCGGCAATGTACTGGTTGACTCCCTCTGCGAAAGCGGTCAATGCTTCAAGGATGGCAGGATCAGCCTGTGAGAGTATATTCTCTGATTTTTCGCGAAAGCGTAATGCCCTTAATATCTGATCGTTTTCAATATAATCCTTTCCAAATATTTCAGAAAGCCTACCCTCCGTGACATGCCGCAACATGTCCATCTGCCAAAGCCTGTCCTGTGCCATGAGGTACCCCACTGCCAGGTACAGATCATGTTCATCCGCCGCATAAACATGGGGTATGGCATAGTTGTCACGGTACACCTCCACCGGGGCATGAAGTCCTGTCAAAGGAAGATCTTTGTTGTAATCGGGAAGGGCCCTGTGCCCGAGATGCCTTATAAAAGTAAAACCGGCGGCCACTGCAAGTGCCAGTAAAATCACTATGGCTAAGAGTATACGTTTCAGAATTTTCATGCGCGGTAAATTATGGGTTTATGGAAGACTAATTTTCAAGAATACCGGCTGATGATCTGAGTTTTCGAAACCCAGATCCGTGGTACTGATAGCCAGCGACCTGATATTCGGCGAAAGCAGAAAGAAGTCTATCAGTGTGGTCCGTGTTATACCTTTTGTATAGGCAATATCAAGGCGTCGGTTGGTTGGTTTGGACGGATCATAGATCCATTGCCAGTCAGCCGGCAGATAGTTGGTCTCGATCCCTTTGTTGTTGACGTCATCAAAAACTTCTGCCGTAAAAGCGGGAGTAAAAGCAGGAGGGCACTGGTTCCAGTCGCCACCGACTACAATATAATTGCCATTTTCATATTCCGAAAGCAGGAATTCCTTTAAATACTTCATCTGTTCGTCCCGGATACTGCCATCATCATAGGCCTCATTGTGCGTATTGATGACAAGCAGCTCCTTTCCGTCATTTACCGGGAAGCGCATGACCAGAAAACACCTGTCGAGCATAAACAACTGTTTTGGCCACCCATATTCACCGGGGAAAGTATACCGTACGGCAGTGGCCGGATTAAACCGGCTGAGTGAAAGCAATCCGGAGTTAACTGATCCCATGGGCTTCATGGGTGGTACAGGAACAAAAAAGACATTATAATTCTTGCCATAGAAGGAAGCGAAAGTATTGAAGGTCTCCGATAAGTCACTGACTTCATTGAAGGAATAACTTCTTTTGCTTTTAACATCCACTTCCTGCAGCATAATGATATCAGCCGAATCATTACCCTTCAGGAATTGCCTGATGGAAGCATAATTACGCATGAGTTGCGCTTCAGGTGTCCGGACCCCTTTGCCCCCGTCGTAAAAGAAATCCATCTGTTTATCGAGTCCGCAGTATCCGATATTCCAAATCAGAAGGCTGATCGTATCGGAACCGGGAATGGTATCAACCCTATCCTGAAATCCGGTCAGTTCCGTAGTTTTTGCCGGACTGTAATCTGATATGGAAGCGTAAAGGATCAGGAAAATGAATACCAATGCCACGATCAGTATTACTACCAAAAAGATCTTCAATATTCTGCGCATATAAAAAGTATTTAATTGTGTGACCGACAGTGCAATTTTCCTTAAAAATAGAACAAATTTCTGCTACCCCGGTTGATTGCTTGACTAAAAATACTAATTTAGATGTAATTCAAAGCTTGCCTAACCAGTATATCTATGAAAATCAAGACATTGTTATTTTCAGCGTTCTTATTGACCGCTATTCTGCCTGTTTTAGCGCAGGCGCAAACAGATTCCATCCAGTCAACAAAAAAGGCCGATAAAATCAAAAAAGGCTGGAACTTTGGCGGAGTGCCGGTAATAGCNTATGATTCCGATATCGGATTTAAATACGGAGCAGTGGTAAATGTTTTCAATTACGGCGACGGAACGCGATATCCCAAATACGATCATTCTTTATATTTCGAATGGTCGCGTACCACCAAGGGAAGTGGGATCAACCAGTTTATTTATGATTCCGAGCGACTCATACCAGGGATCAGGCTGTCAGTTGAAGCCAGTTTGCTGACCGAGCAATCGCTTGATTTTTTTGGTTTTAACGGCTATGAATCTTATTACAATCCCGATCTGGAAGATGAAGATAGCGATAATTACCTGTCGCGGATGTATTATAACATGGATCGAAAACTCACCAGACTGAGGGCTGATTTTCAGGGCAAGATCACCGGACCGAAATTCCGCTGGCTCGCCGGTATCGAATACAGCAATGCCAAAATGAATACCGTGGATATTGAAAAGTTGAACAAGGGCAAGGACGATGATGAATTGCTGCCCGATACTGCACTTTTGTATGACAACTATGTTGCCTGGGGAATTATTCCGGAGGACCAGGCTAAAGGAGGCAAGGTAACGCTGCTCAAAGCCGGACTGGTTTATGACACCAGGGACATTGAGGCCAATCCGATGAGGGGTATATGGACGGAAGTGCAATTGCTGGTTGCCCCCGCATTCATGGGGAGTATTGACAATTCCTTCACCAAACTTGCCATTACCCACAGGCAGTACTTTACCCTTGCGCCACAGGTCCTGAACTTCGCCTACCGGTTAAGCTACCAGACAAAGCTGGGCGGTGAAATGCCTTACTATACGCTTCCTTTTGTTTACAATACAGCGCCGAATTACACGCGCGATGGTGTGGGAGGGTCAAAGACCGTAAGGGGAGTGATGCGAAACAGGGTTGTCGGAGAAGGAGTTTTATTCGGAAACCTGGAGCTGCGCTGGAAATTTTTACGTACCACGCTCTTCAATCAGAACGTCTACCTTGCGCTGAGCGGCTTCCTCGACGGCGGGATGGTAACAAAGAAACATGATTTTGATAAGGCGGGAGTTCCGGCCGACCAGCTGTATATGGTTGAAAACGCTGATGAGAAACTGCATCTTGGAGCCGGTGCCGGATTTCACTTTGTCATGAACCAGAATTTTGTGATCGCTGTTGATTACGGTCGTGCACTTGACCCGGGTGACGGTGAGAGCGGGTTATATATCGGATTGAACTTCCTGTATTAGGCTGTCTCCGTAAATGCCCGGAGGAGCGGTATTATGACAATAGAATCATCATGAAGACTTTACACTTTATTTCAAATTTTGCCTGGGCGCTGGCAATCTTGATATCCTGCAAATCATCCACCCATTTTGAAGGCGGTGATCCCGGGATTGCCGAAATGAAACTGATGGACGTTAATGCTCCGCCGCCGGCCTCGCCCCTTCCCGAAACCTTTGCAACGGATGAATCCATGCCTCCGGTTGCTGTCGGCACGGTTGAAAATCCTGTTGTTGCACGTAAAATCATCAGGGATGGCCGCATGGAGATCCGCGTCAGGGAATTGGAACAGGGCAAAAAAGAAATTGACAGCCTTGTGGAAAAATATAAGGGATATTATGCGGATGAAACTTTTAACAACCAGGACTTTGCTCATGGGTATGCTTTGAAGATCAGGGTACCCGCTGCCGGCTTTGATGCTTTTATTGCCGAAATTGAATCGGGAGCAGGAGAGGTAGCCTTCAAGAATATTTCTTCCCGGGATGTCACCGAGGAATACATTGATCTGGAAACCCGATTGAAAAACAAACGGAATTACCTGGGCCGTTATGGTGATCTTCTGAAACAGGCCCGATCCGTAAAAGATATACTTGAAATAGAAGAAAAAACCAGGTTGATCGAGGAGGAAATTGAAAGTGCCGAGGGAAGGCTGAAGTACCTGAATAACCAGATCGATTTCAGCACACTTGATCTGCAGATTTCCCGGAAAAATGATTTCAACCTTAACCAAAATAACAAAGGCAAGTTCATCGACCGGCTGAAACTGGCACTCGTAAAAGGCTGGTTCGGGCTGGTAAGCTTTGCACTCTTCGTAATCAAGCTGTGGCCATTCTGGATCATTGCAGGTATGTTATACTATTTGGTCCGGAGGTTCCTGAAGAAAAGGAAGAAATAATGGGACGGACTTTGAAGGACCGGCAGCGGCGTTGGCAATTTGCCCGGGAATATTTTCAGAGCCATCCTGAGCGGCAGCGAAGGATCTTTACATCAGGATGCTTCTCTTCGGTCAGCATGACAAATCGTTCCTTCCGGTCACCATGACAAAAAGAATGACAATAAATAAACCATAAAATATTTCCACATCCCATAAATTAACTTATTTTTGTATTGATAATCTATTCATTTTTTTATTTATTTATTTTATGAACATTTACGTAGGTAATCTTCATTTCAATGTTAGTGAAGACGAATTAAGAAAAGCTTTTGAGGAATATGGTGAAGTTGCATCGGTTAAAATTATAACCGACAAGTATTCCGGAAGAAGTAAAGGTTTTGGTTTTGTTGAGATGCTGAACGACAAGGAAGCAAAAGAGGCTATTGACAACTTGAATGGCGCTGAAATTAAAGGACGTGCTGTAAACGTTAACCAGGCCAGAGAGAAAGAAAATAATTCCGGCGAAAGACGGAATTTCAGACCAAGATCCTAATTATGGAACCCAAGGCCTGACAGCGTCACCTGACCTGTCGGTGTTTTTTGAAAAAAAATAACCTGGTATGCTCGCATACCAGGTTAAGTTATTTAGAGGGGTCTGGATCAGAAACTCAGGTCCAGCCCGATGGCAAGGATCAGGGTATCCTTGAAATAAGTATCGGTTGTAGTATAATCTGCACCGGTGGCCTGCAATGTATGCGTGTAAGTCTTCGTACCCTCATTATAAATGGAGTATGATACACCGGCATTGATCATCAGGTTATCCAGTACCTTAAAGCCCAGTCCGCCTCCAATGGTATTGGAAGTAAGACTGTAACTCAAATCGCTTTGGTATTCTTCACTGACACCGGTTTTAGCCAACAGGTAACCACCACTCAGGAAAAGCTTGTCGGTGAGCCCGTATTCCAAACCGAGACCCATTTCCCAGTAATTGTTATCAATGATTTCGGAATTATCAACCTCCTCACCATCAATCATTTTACCATAGCTGACTCCCTTATCCCAGTAATAATGGAATCCGGCAGTAGCGGAGAATCTTTGGCTCAGTTTATAATCAACGCCTAATGACAGCATGGCCGGCATGTCGCTGCTGATCTTCTCGCCGTCCGGGAACATGGTGATGGGGGTGAAGTCCTCCTCAAGACCGATGATAAAATCGCTCTTTGTATCATTTTCAACATCGATGGTGGTCTTAAACTCATATTTTATACCAATATTGAGCTTGTCAAAGGCGAGATTGACTCCAATGATGGGTGTTATACCCGAGCCTTTCTGCACCACATCGGCTTCCTGGTTGAACAATGTACTGGTCAGAATTGCTGCATTGGCAGCCATCCCTGATGCATAAGTAGCCTGTCCTGCCTGGGCGGTATATGTTTCAGCGGCACCATCACAATCAGTCTGTATGTCGCCGATTCCCTGGGTAGGATCAACGCCTATCGCCGTAAGGCCTCCTTCGAGAACTGCACGCTGCGTGGAAGTTATGGCTCCGGCACTTTCAGCATCTGCAAGGGTTGCAGTCGGAGGCAAACCAGCGTCCATCATACCACCCATTGTGCCGGAGAAAGTTGTGGCATAAGTCGCCCCGGTAGTAGCCTGCGTTGCCAGACCGTCATATGTTGTGGAAAAATCATCAAATGTTTCACTCACATCGGAATAGACTCCGTTGGGATTAACCTGCACATTCCTCAGGTATCCTTCATAGGTGTTCTTTACTGAAACGTAACGGGCACCCAGATAAGCCGAAATAACGTCCGTGATCTGGTAAGTTAAGCCCAATTGGTATCCGAAATAAACCGAAGTACCTTTGAAATATACCTCTCTTCTATAATCATCCGCTGTAATTCCTAATGGCGCGCCCAGTGCATTGACCATGGGTACCATATCGGCAACGCTTTGCTCAAAAGAGGGCAATCCGTCTTCGAAGGTAGCGCCACCGCCACCACCTATTGGATTAAACCCGAAGGATACGGCAATTTTATTCTTCTTCCATGTGGCGTAAAAGCTTGGGAATATTGGTGCTTTCACATCACCGTAATAGGTTTTGGGAGTCGGACTCAGGTACGTGTAATCATTGGTAACATCTTTGTTCTGAAAAATCGTCTGCGAACTTAATGAAAAATGAAAACCATCTTCCAGTTTCGTCAAACCGGCAGGATTAAAGTAAACGGCATCCGGACCGATCGCGGCATCGCGAACCAGGGTTCGCACCCAGTAAGCGCTCTGGTTGGAATTGGTCACTATCCCGCCGCCAAATGCAACGGTAGTCAGGAGAGCAAGACTAGTGATCAAGAGAAATTGTTTTTTCATAGTTTTTTCTTATTAAGTTTATGAACGAAATTTAAACATTTCCTGAATATTTGCAACAATACACAGGTTAATTAATACAATCCTGGCACAGCTTGAATAATTTATAATATTGATATTCTTTTATATACGAATTATTCGCATATGTTGAATTATTCAAATATTTAATATACCACAGAATAAATGCATCCGGTGACCGGGAATTACCGCACAATACCTACTTTTGGAACCTGTTGGGAAGGGTAAAGGGTGTGGGTTGGCTAAAACTTTATTTACTTTGTACCGAAAATAAAATCTTCAGCACTAAAATGGCAGTTCAGAAACCTGGTATTCCAAAAGGCACGCGTGATTTCGGGCCGGAAGAGATGTCAAAGCGCAATTATATCTTTCATACCATAAAGCGTGTTTTTCAGCGGCATGGTTATGCTCAGATAGAAACTCCGGCCATGGAAAACCTGGATACGCTATTGGGCAAATATGGTGAGGAGGGTGATAAACTGCTTTTTAAAATATTGAATTCGGGAGATTTTCTGCAGGGATTTGACCTGAGCTGTCTGCAAAGCAGCGGGGCCAATGCAGCATCACTCCTGATCTGTGAAAAAGGTCTCCGGTATGACCTTACTGTTCCCTTTGCCAGGTTTGTAGTCCAGCACCAGCATGAAATTCAGTTTCCCTTCAAACGTTACCAGATTCAACCGGTATGGCGTGCCGACCGGCCGCAGAAAGGCAGATACCGTGAGTTTTATCAATGTGATGCCGATGTTATCGGGAGCAATTCCCTGCTGAATGAAGCTGATCTTATTCATATCATTGACGAGGTTTTCCGGGAACTCGGCATCAGGGTTAAGATCAAGCTGAATAACCGCAGGATACTTGCGGGTATTGCTGATTATATCGGACAGGCAGATAAAATATCGGATATTACCGTGGCCATTGACAAACTCGAGAAGGTAGGTATTGAAGCGGTAAACCAGGAGCTTCGCTTAAAAGGTATCGCTGATGAGGAAATAGGCAAACTGGAACCTCTTTTTGACATCAGGGGCAGCAACCGTGAAAAGCTGGCAAAACTTTCAGAACTTTTGCAACACAGTCAATCCGGCATTCACGGCATCGGGGAAGCAGGCCGGCTTCTGGATCTGCTGGATGTGCTTCAGCTGCAATCGGATTATGAACTGGACATTTCTCTGGCCAGGGGGTTAAATTATTATACAGGCACGATCATTGAGGTCAAGGCCATGGACACAGAAATTGGCAGCATCTGCGGTGGCGGCAGGTATGATGATCTGACAGGCATTTTCGGATTGAAGGATATTTCCGGCGTAGGGGTTTCTTTCGGTGCCGACAGGATTTATGATGTGATGGACCAGCTGCAATTATTCCCTGTTGAGGCTGCGTCAGCTTCCAGGATAATGTTTGTGAACTTTGGCGAGAAGGAAGCACGCTTTTGCTTGTCCCTGCTTGTTAAACTTCATTCGGCAGGGATCGCCGCCGAATTGTATCCCGATGCCGCGAAGTTGAAGAAACAATTGTCCTATGCCGATGCCAGACATTTTCGCTATGTAGTTCTTGCAGGTGAAAATGAAATGCAGGAAGGAATGCTGATCGTGAAAGATATGATCAGCGGTGAACAAGTAAGGGTTGCACCCGATAATCTGTTGGAAATGGCCAAGCGTGAACGGTAAGGGGTGATGGGTTTTATTCAGTTTCCTGTAATGATCTCCGCTACAGCAGGCTGCAATCCTTCAGATGTTGCTTTCAGCAAGATCTTTCCGGGTTCCTTGTCCGCCTTTACGATCACCAGGCATCTGCCCTGCCAGGCCTTCCGTTCCGGAAGCGTATAACTTTCCAGGCTAAGCGGGTTGGCATTACCTGTTCCCACGATACTGCCAGGACCGGCAATCTCAAATTTCACGAGGTTCTCCGCCTTGGGATTCCTGGTCCCTGAGGAATCTGTCAATTCAACGGTAACATAGCACAGATCCTGTCCGTCGGCCTTGATGTCGGCGCGGTCGGCGGATAACCGCAACTTTGCCGGTGCCTGTGCCGTTTTCAACTCACAGGTACTGATGAGTTTTTTTCCATGATAACCCGTGGCTTTAAGCACACCTGGCTGATAAGGGACCTGCCAGCCGGCCATGAACCGGGTTTCACGGTTGACTGTCTTTCTGCCCAATGATGTTCCGTTCAGAAAGAGCTCAACCTGCTCACAGGAAGAATAAACAGTTACCTCCAAGGGCTTATCGGTGTATGTTTCCCAATTCCAGTCGGCCACCGCGTCGTACCAATGCCATTTTGACCAGGATTGCCGGTTGGGATTCAGCGCGAAAGAAGGCACAGGCGGCGTGATAAACATTGATACCTGACCGTCTTTCCAGAGGGCATCGCGGTAATATGACTGTGGCCTTTTCCAGCCGCAGATATCAATATCACCGCAAAAAGCCAGATTCCACGGAAAGAAATTCTGCTCCTGCCAGTATCCGCGCCAACCAATACTGGCCTCACCGATATAATCAAATCCTGTCCACACGAAATCGCCGATCACCCAGGGGTAATCAATCACATCCATCCAGCTTTGAAAAGCTTCCAGCGGATAAGACTCCGTTCCGACCATGATACGTTCCGGGACCCTGGTATGGTCATCAAGGTAGATGCTGGCTTTGAGATGATCACCTCCGGCCGCGTAGTTGTAACCGGCAACATCCAGAACCGCAAAATACGGATCCTTGTCCGGTTTAAGGTCGTTCACGGCTGAGGTCACTGCCCTGGACGCATCGAGACTACGGACAAAATCGCCTAATTCCCGGGCGGTTTGAACCACTTCCGGCGTATGCCGATTGGGGATTTCGTTGCCAATGCTCCACATGATCACAGACGGGTGGTTAAAATCGCGGAGGACCATACTTTCAATATCCTTTTTCCACCAATCGCGGAAATACAAGTGATAATCAAAGGGATTTTTCTCTTCTGCCCACATATCAAAGGCTTCATCGATAACGAGAATTCCCAGTCTGTCGCATGCATCCAGTAAAGCAGGTGAGGGAGGATTATGGGAGCATCTGACAGCATTGAAACCTGATGCTTTCATCAGTTCTATCTTCCTTTCTTCCGCCCTGTCATATGACTTTGCACCCAAAGGTCCGTTATCATGATGAAAGCATGCTCCTTTCAGTTCAACGGACTTTCCGTTCAGGGTGAAACCTGCGACCGGACTAAAAGCTACCGTTCTTATCCCAAACAGGTTTTCTTCCTGATCACGCAAAGTGTTGTCGGCATATACCTCCCCATGAGCGGTATACAAGGCAGGATCATCCGGTGACCACAATTCAGGATTTGCCACTTCCAGTTCCTGTACAAACTCATATCGCTGGCCGGGTCCAAGGGTTCTAAGTGATTCTGAGCGGCCGTTCCTTTCTCCCTTCCGGTCTTCTATCGTGGTAACAAGCTTTACTTCAACCGTCCGGTCACCCTGGTTGACTATGCTTGTCCTTACACTTATCGCGGCCATTCCCGGGGTAATTACGGAAGAAGTGATCTGAGTCCCCCATGGCAGGATATGAACGGGCTCATCCATGGTCAACCACACATGGCGGTATATACCTGATCCGGAGTACCACCGGCTGTTTTCTCCTTCATTCCTGACCTTAACGGCAATTACATTGCGATGGCCCGGGTCGATAAATCCGGAAACATCATAGAAAAATGAAGAATAACCATAGGGATGGCTGCCCAGGTAATGGCCGTTAAGCCAGCATTCAGCATTCATATATACGCCGTCGAACCGCAGCGTAACGGATTTCCCCCTTGTGTTTTCAGGCAGAACAAAGGTTTTCCGGTACCAACCTGTTCCTCCGGTAGTAAATCCGCCACTTACCTGACTGATGGCATTCGAGTCGAACGGTGTGTGATTTGCCGAAAAGTCCGCCGGGCAGCCCGGCAGGTCCTCAATACTCCAGTCATGGGGCAGATCAACTATCCGCCACCGGGAATCATCAAATTCGGGCTGCTCAGCACGCTGGGCAGCGCCCCGGTGAAAGCGCCAGTCAGCGTCGAACAGACCGTTCTTCTCAAGGTGCGTTTGGGCGAATGATGCCGTCAGGGATGCTGCCAGCAGCAAAACGAGCATTTTTATTTTCATGCCTTTTCCGGAGAAATTTCAGAACAGACTATTGATCAGGGACCTTTGCGGATCGATGGGATACTTTTCATCCGGGGCGAAGAAGGCCTTGCGTTTTATCCATTTGCCCCGGGTAAAATCGGGGAAATCGACCAATGAACCGCCTCTGGCGACCGACATTTCAGAAAGCGCTGAAACAGCGCTCCAGGCAGCTGCATCATAAGCATCGAGGGGAACCGGCTGCTTATCCCTGACGGCTTGAAAAAAGTCACCCAGCATGATGTAATCCATGCCGCCATGACCACCGCCTTCGGCTTCCTTTCCGTGCTCACGCCAGTATTTGTGGTCATACCGGTCCATCCACCCGGCTGAATCATCCCACTCATGAGGCACTTTCGATTTTCCTTCCACGTATATCGTATCGCCGTCGTTGTACCAGAGACCGCTTGTTCCTTCAACCCTGAAACCCAGAGAATAGGGCCTCGGAAGGCTGGTATCATGGGTTACGATGATTGTTTCTCCATTGGCACATTTGATCATGGATGTGACAATGTCACCGAGGTTGAATTCAATATTGGCGTAAGGATGCTGCGTTCCTCCATTGTCGACGATGAACTTGTGCAATCCCCGTGATTTGGTGGCCATGGCGGATAGTGTGAGGAAACGGTTCCCCCTGTTGATATCAAGGTAATTGGCAACGGGACCAATGCCATGTGTGGGATAAAGGTCGCCATTGCGCCTGATGGCATGTAATCCTCTCCACTGTGCCTCAGAATAAGCCTTAGCACCCATTATTAAAGGTCCCCCGCTGGCATAGTCATAATGGATACCGTCATTGAACTTTACGGAACGCAGATCATGTTCATAACCGCACCGGCAATGGATAAGCTCTCCAAAAAGCCCTGTGCGGACCATATTGAGCACTGCCATTACATCGCGCCTATAGCATACATTTTCAAGGATCATCAGCTCCTTTCCTGTTTCTTCGTGGACATTGACAAGGTCCCAGCACTCCTCGAGGGTATTTGCCGCGGAAACCTCAACCGCCGTATAGGAAATCCCGGCTTTCATAGAGGCGACTGACATCGGTACATGCCATTCCCAGGGAGTGGCAATGATAACGGCATCCAGTTCTTCGTTTTTCAGCATATCCTCAAACGAAAGCTCATGTCCGGTATATACGCTGGGTTCTTTCCTGCCATTGGAGGCTAGCAGCTTCAAGGCGGCATCCAGCGATGGTTTCTGAATATCACATATTGCGGCAATCTCAATGTTCTTAAGAGCCATGGTGTCATTCAGGTGGCTCCGGCCCCGGCTTCCCACGCCAATAAATCCGGCTTTTACAGGTGCCGTTGGATCATCAGCTCTTTCAACCTGCTTTCCGGTTTCCGCAAACAATTGTCTGTCTGCCAGATTCAATCCAAGAAGACCGGCACCGGTCAGGGCACTTTTGCGAATGAAATCTCTGCGATTATTCTTCATGTTGATACAGTATGTATTACCTGGTTCAATTCATTTCAAGCATCACTACCGAAGCGGCAGGAAGTATTACGGTCAGGATATTCCGGTTAAGTTTGGCACCGCTGAAAGTAACAGGTTTCACATTCCCGGGACCGGAGAAGGTATTGTGTGCCGAGAGTTCTCCGGCTGTAAGCAATGTTCCGGAAAGGTTGCCGGGCAGCGCACCGCGTATTTCGATGTTTAATTCAACCGCCTTGTGCGGATCGGCATTGGTAAATGTCACATGTATTTTTCCGGCCTTGTTCTTCGATGCTGACGCAGAAACTGCAGGGATTGCGTCACCCTGCCAGGAATATATGGGTGACTTAAAGCTAAGCGGTATCAAGGCTGCGTTCTGATGTACCTTATACATCTCGAAGACATAATAGGTAGGTGTTAGCACCATTTTATCGCCATCGGTGAAAATGATCGACTGCAATACATTGACCAGCTGGGCGATGTTGGCTCCTTTCACCCTGTCGCTGTGATTGTTGTAAATATTAAGATTGATGCCTGCAACCAATGCATCCCGCAGTGTATTCTGCTGAAACAGGAATCCTGGATTGGTTCCAGGTTCCACATCATACCATGTGCCCCATTCATCCACGAACAGTCCGACTTCTTTTTTCGGATCATACTGATCCATGATGGAAGAATGCCTTGTGATCAGCTCTTCCATAAACAGGGTATGTTTGATGGTGGAGAAGTACTCTGCCTCTGTGAACTGCGTGGCTGAGCCCTTCTTTTCCCATGTACCGGGGATGGTATAGTAATGCAGGGAGACCCCGTTGAGCATATCATGCGGAATATTCTTCATCAGAGTTTCCATCCAATGGTAATCATTTGAATTAGGTCCGCCGGCGATCTTAAAAAGCCTGTTGCTTCCATAATTACGGGCATAAGTGGCATAACGCCGGTACTGGTCAGCATAGAATTCAGCCGTCATATTTCCTCCGCAACCCCAGTTCTCATTGCCAACACCCCAGAATTTTACCTTCCAGGGCAGTTCCCGGCCGTTCATCCTGCGCAGCTCAGCCATCGGACTTTTACCATCGAAAGTTATGTATTCCACCCACTTTGACATTTCTTCGACAGAACCGCTTCCGACGTTTCCGCAGATATAGGGCTCGGCTCCCAGTTGCTCACATAAATCGAGAAATTCATGCGTACCAAAGCTGTTATCCTCTACCACTCCCCCCCAATGGGTGTTGACCATTTTTGGGCGGTTTTCACGAGGTCCGATCCCATCCATCCAGTGGTATTCATCGGCAAAGCATCCGCCCGGCCACCTGAGATTCGGTATGTTTATCCTTTTGAGCGCATCAACAACATCATTTCTGATACCCCTGTTATTGGGAATTGTTGAGTTTTCACCGACCCATAAACCACCATAGATACAATGTCCGAGATGTTCGGAAAAATTTCCATAGATATGACGGCTAATGGTATCTGCAGTCTGATCGGTATTCAGGACCAAACCAGCAACCTGTGCGGACAATGATACCGGCACAGCAAGCATGGTCAATGCAAAACTGTATGTAAAGAATTTTCGCATGGTTTAAGCAATAGAATAAAAAAAAGATATTTAGAACCTGGTCATCCAGGCCTCCGGAAAAATCTCCTCGCGTATACGTTTGAGCTCCTTCACGGCCATTTCCTTGTCACTGAAGGAAGCGAAGCTTACAGCGTGCAGATTGCCGATCTTTCCGAATTTCTCAGCATTGAATCCCTTATTCCTGAGCGATTTAACCAACTCATCCGCGTTGATTTCATCCCTGAAGCAACCGGCAACGATATAATACCGCAGCTCTTCGGCAGACTGAGTCTCATCCCCGGATTCCAGGGCTGGTGCCTCCCTGAAAATAATTGCCGTATCTGTGGCTGCGAGCCTCACAGAATCGGTCAGGTCCTGAAAGATGGAATCCATCATACCTGCCGGGACTTCCTCCTTTTCCTTAAAAAGCCCCCTGATTTTATCGCCAAGCACAAACCATGCAATTACTGCAGCATTGGCCAGTAAAACCAGGATCACCAGTTTCACCACAAGATTGGCAATGTTCAGGGACGATTTTTCAGGACGGGACTCACCTTCCACCTGATCTACTGCCGGTGAAGGTTCCGGCTCAGCAGGAGTCACTTCGGGCGTAGCAACAACAGGGACTTCTTCCGGAATGGTAACGGGACTTTCCGGGACCGGCTCCTCTGAATTTTCCTTAAGATCATCCTGTGGTGTGACCGGAATGGGTTCTTCAACCTTTTTTTCAGGGGTCACAGGTTTATTTCGCGCAGCGGGGACTTTCCTGCCTGTACGTCTTGTCTCATTCTTCAGCTGCGAACGCTCTTCCTCGCTTGCTGTATCAGGAAGCTCCAGTTCAATTTCAGATGTTTTGTCGGGTACCCTGTCCTTGCCTTCACTTTCAAAAACAACCTTTCCGCTGCTGTCCTTTTCCAGCATGCCAATACCTTTGAGCTTATAACCCTTGCCGCTGTCGAGCAATTTTGTGACATTCAATACATAATCCGCAACCAGCTGACGGGCTGTTTCCAGTTCCACGCCCTCGGATTTGGCTATGGCTTCAATGAGTAATCCGTCGTTGTACCGAAGGAATTCATTAAACACTATGATCCTTGGGTCTTTTTGTTTGATAATAAAGGCGCCGAAATCTGGTATTATTACCCTGAGGTTGCTGTTTAACAAAGCGTTAATACTTTTCTCCATGAGGTCGGAAGCAGTTTTTAATTAAAAATAGCAGGTGAAAGTTACAGGTTGAAAGTTAAATCCAGTTCTAAATTACACCAAAATATTAATTTTAAAGGAATATATGAAAGGCAAAGTGTAAAAATTTTGGCTATAAATAAAAAGCGAATAAAATGGAGACCGGAATACCGGACTTTATTTTTTTGTTGCTATCTTGCAATACCATACAGTAAACATGAACCTATGAATTCGAAAAAAATCCTGGGCATTGACATCGGTGGTTCCGGCATCAAAGGTGCACCAGTTGATATCAAGACCGGCAAGCTACTGGAAGATAGATTCAGGGTACCAACGCCCGAACCTTCCACCCCTCAAAAGGTTGCCAAAGCCATAAAAGAACTGGTGAAGCATTTTAATTGGGATGGTCCCATCGGATGTGGATTCCCTGCTGTTGTGCAAAATGGTATGGTAAAAACGGCAGCCAACATTGATAAGTCATGGATCAATACCGATGCCAGAAAACTGTTCAAGGAGGCCACTAAACTTCCTGTTTGGGTTCTCAATGATGCAGATGCTGCAGGATTGGCTGAGGTGAAACTGGGGGCAGGCGCAGGTTTCAAGGGGGCTATCGTGGTGCTTACCATTGGAACGGGTATCGGCTCCTCGCTGTTTATCAAAGGAAAATTGTACCCGAATACAGAATTCGGTCATGTTGAATTCAAAGGCATGGACGCAGAAGCTTATGCCTCTGACAACGCACGGAAGAAGGAAGAGCTGGATTGGGAAACATGGGGAAAAAGGCTGAACGAGTACCTTTCGCATATTGAATTCCTTTGCTGGCCCGAATTGATCATTATTGGCGGCGGCGCAAGCAAGAAACTTGATCTTTTCAAGGATCAGCTAAACCTGAAAGCCAAAGTGGTACCGGCAAAGTTCCTCAATGAAGCCGGGATTATCGGAGCTGCTATGGCAGCTAAGGTCAACATCAAGAAACATTAAAGGGGATCCTGTTCAGGATTGACCTGCCCAGGGTAATTTCATCGGTATATTCCAATTCATCACCGATTGATACTCCTCTTGCCAGCGTTGAGAACACAGGATTATACTGGCTCAGCCTGCGGAAGAGGTAAAAATTGGTAGTATCCCCTTCCATCGTTGCGCTTAAAGCAAGGATGATCTCTTTGATCCCGCCCTGCTTCAGGCGGTCCTCAAGACTGCCGATATTGAGGTCGGAGGGCCCCAGTCCGTCCATGGGAGAAATTATGCCACCCAGTACATGGTAAACGCCCCTGTACTGTTGTGTATTCTCAATGATCATGACATCCTTGATGTTTTCCACAACGCAGATGGTGGTGTGATCACGCCGGTTATCGGCGCATACCGGACAGATATCCTCATCACAAATATTCCTGCATATCTTACAGAATCTTAACTCAGTACCCAGCTTAATAATGGTGGTCCCGAAAGCCTCCAGGGAAGCGCTGTCCTGCCTGAGCATGTGCAATACCAGGCGGAGTGCTGTTTTCTGCCCAATCCCGGGCAATGTGGCAAATTCATTGACTGCTGTTTCAAGCAGCTTCGAAGGAAAGTTTAAATTCATGACATGAATAATAATCTGTTAATCCGCTTTGACAGGACTTAATTACCCGATAAAACTTGCCAAAATTAATCTTTTATTCCTGCCTCTGTTTTTCACATGGTTTGTTTTTAGTATTCTTGCAATTAAAAGTACCAAATATTATAAAATGAATCCCTGGATCTTATTGCTCATCGTTGTTGTATACTTCAGCCTGTTGATTCTTATCTCCATTATTACCAGCCGGGGCGCCGATAATGCTTCCTTTTTCATTGGTAACCGAAAATCCCCCTGGTTTCTTGTGGCGTTTGGCATGATCGGGGCATCTATTTCAGGTGTTACTTTTATTTCGGTTCCCGGAGAGGTCGGGGCAAGCGCTTTTTCATACCTGCAGCTTGTTTTCGGCTATTTTGCAGGTTATATGATTATTGCCAATGTATTGCTGCCGTTGTATTACAGGATGAAGCTTTCTTCCATTTATGTGTATCTCAACCATCGGCTGGGATTGCACAGTTATAAAACCGGGGCTTTCTATTTTCTGCTCTCCAGGGTTATCGGCTCTTCCTTCAGGTTGTACCTTGTTGCACTGGTCATCGACAGTTTTATCCTGTCGAAGATGGGCATTCCCTTCTGGCTTACGGTGCTTATCACCATCGGGCTTATTTATGTGTACTCATTCAAAGGAGGTATCCGGACAATCGTTTACACCGACACCTTCCAGACTTTTTTTCTCATCCTCGGTGTTATTCTGTCGATTGTGCTGATCACCAAAGAGCTTCACCTTAACCTGGCCGGTTTAATCAACAGCATCGGCTCCAGCCGCTATTCCGAGATCTTTGTCTGGGATTGGAGACCGGGTAATAACTTCTTCAAGCATTTTCTAAGTGGCATGTTTATTTGCATCGTCATGACCGGGCTCGATCAGGATATGATGCAAAAGAACCTGAGCTGCAGGAACATCCATGATGCAAAGAAGAATATGTACTGGATGAGTTCTTTGCTGGTTCTTGTCAATGTCCTGTTTCTGTCACTGGGTGCTTTGCTTTACCTTTATGCCAACTCAAAAGGAGTCATTGTGGAGAATTTCCACAACCCGGGTATTGTGCAGGACTGCCCGATCGGGCTTAAATATCCCGGTGTGGAGGGCATGCAGTGCAGTGGCACCGATCAGCTCTTCCCCTTCCTGGTTTTCAATTACCTGCCTCCTGTAGTGGGTTTCGTTTTTATCATGGGACTTCTGGCAGCAGCATATGCAAGCGCGGATTCTGCACTTACCGCGCTCACAACTTCGTTCTGCATTGACTTCCTGGGTTTTAAAGAGGACAATCAGCGGATGCGTACACGGAATATGGTGCATGTCGGTTTTGCACTTCTTTTCTTCATTGCCATCATCTTATTCAAGGTACTGAATAATGAAAGCGTCATCAACGCCCTGTTCAAAATAGCCGGGTATACTTACGGACCTTTGCTGGGGATGTTTTCATTCGGTATACTTACCCGTTACCAGATCAGGGATAGGATTGTACCGTATGTGTCGGTAATTGCACCGGTCCTCTGCTACTTTCTCGATAAGTACTCAGAACAGTTGTTCTGGGGATATAAGTTTGGATTTGAATTGCTGATTATTAACGGATTGATCGTATTTGCGGGACTTTATCTAACCCGGAGGAAGAAGATACATGGAACAAACATCGATTGACAAGCCGGTTCTTATTTCAGCCCGCTGCGAACCAGCAAAGGTTCAATCGAGGCTTCCTGTCCCCTGAACCGTTTATAGAGTACCATCGGATCTTCGGTACCTCCGCGCGACAGAATATTTTCGCGG
>JGI11641J44799_10000154_pt1 | contig 19110 bp, 13 predicted proteins | sample WetSurSiteA1Bulk_FD_44799 | JGI IMG/M metagenome (IMG submission 44799) | reverse complement strand
AGCATATTCTCGGAATCAGGCCGGGATTTGACGGTCTGCAGATCGATCCCTGCATTCCCCGCGAATGGAAAGAGGTAAGCGTTACCCGGACTTACAGGAATGCAACCTACCAGATCAGGATCATGAATCCCTCCGGCAAATGCAAAGGGACTACTGAAATGACAATTGATGGTGCCAGAATCACAGGCAACATATTACCCATTTTCAATGATCATAAAACCCATCTCGTGGAGGTAACACTGCAATGAAAACTCATCATTCCAAACAGACAATTCTGTCCTTCATGTTCCTGCCCGCGTTTTTATTGACCATACAGGCACAGGAGGAAAAGATACTGGTTCCCCAGACCGGTTATTTGGCATCACAGAACAAGATTGCCGTAGTACGTGTGCCTGCGGATTCGTTTTATGTTTCAGGCATGAATGATCAGCTTCTCTACCGGGGTAAGCTTGGAAAAGCAGAAACCTGGGCATTCTCAAATGAGAAAGTTCAGCTGGCCGATTTATCCGGTATGACAGTCCCCGGTGATTATTTACTATCCCTGGCAGGCTCCGGAGAAAGAAGGAGGATTCAGATCACGGCTGATCCCTATGGCGGCATAGCCAGTGCGGCCGTAAAGGCATTCTATTACAACCGTTGCAGCTACCCGGTGTTACCCAAATTCGGAGGCAGATGGGCGAGAAAAGCCGGTCATCCGGACACGGAAGTACTGGTGCACAGTTCTGCCGTCTCGCCAGGCCGTCCGGAGGGCACCCTGCTTTCCTGTCCCGGTGGTTGGTACGACGCCGGGGATTACAACAAGTACATTGTGAATTCCAGCATTACAGTGTATACCTTGTTTCTGGCCTATGAACTATACCCCGATTATTGGGGCAGCAGAGACCTGAATATTCCGGAATCCGGCAACAGGCTGCCGGATATACTCGACGAGACACTGTTTAACCTGCGTTGGATGCTTACCATGCAGGACACTGACGGCGGGGTATATCACAAATGCACAACAAAACAGTTTGAGGGATTTGTAATGCCTGAGGAAGCACATGAGAAACGTTATGTAATCCAGAAAAATACAGCCGCATCACTCGATTTTGCCGCCACGATGGCCCACGCTTCAGCGCTTTTATCGAATTTTAAATCGGAACTACCCGGTCTGGCTGACAGTTGCAGGAGGGCTGCTTTTGCCGCATGGACATGGTGCAAGGCGAATCCGGATATCCTTTATGAACAACCTGGGGACATCGGTACAGGTGCTTATGGAGACCGCGATATTCGTGATGAATGGTTCTGGGCCGGAACAGAAATAGCTGTGATCACGGGTTCAGCATTTCCGGACAGCCTCCTGGACAAACTGACCTTCAAAACGCCGACTTGGGATAATGTGGGCCCCCTTGGCCTGATCACTGTTCTTAAGAACCCCGGAAAAACAGATGAAAAAGTCTACAACAAATGCCAGCTGCTTTACATGAAATATGCCAATCACCTGATCGACATTGCTGTTCAATCTGCCTACCCGGTGAGTCTGGACTATTTTGCCTGGGGCAGCAACAGCGATGTGGCCAATCAGGGTTTGCTTAAAATGGTGGCTTATTCGCTGAACAGGGATGACAGATTCCTTCATTCGGCCATCAACGATATGAATTACCTTACCGGGGTCAATCCCACCGGTTATTGTTTTATCACCGGTTTTGGCGAAAAGTCACCGATGAGGATACATCACCGGCAATCGGCAAGCGACATGATTACCGAACCTGTACCCGGTTTCCTTGCGGGAGGGCCCAATACCGTTGTGTTCACCGATTGCCCGGATGCAAAGCGAAGCAAACTACCGGCCATGTCATATGTTGATGAGGAATGCAGTTATTCAACAAATGAAATTGCCATCAATTGGAACGCACCCCTTGTATTTTTGTCCGGGGCGATCAGTTCTGCGGCTGGGATCAAACCTGAAATCAAATAATGGGAAATTCAGCCGGATTCCTGCTGGGATTGAGCACAGGGGTTGTTTGCCTTGCATACTGCGGCCCTGTTCTTGTCCCTTACCTGATGGGAGAAGCTAAATCAATATACGGGAATATCGGCTCTGTAATTCTTTTTCTAATTGGTCGTCTGGTGGCCTATCTGATGATCGGCTTGCTTTCCGGGATCATTGGAAGCAGACTGCTGCAACTGTCAGCCTTAAAGCCTGTCTTTATGGGTATCATTTACATATTGCTGGCAATTATGCTGGTTATCTACGGTTTATATCGTTTTCAAGAAATCTGTTTGGGGCGAAGCCGGTTGCTTGGTAAAAAAAGTACCAGCCGTCGCTGGTCTTTTTGGTTGCCCATGGCCGGCGGTTTTGCCACGGGAATGAATTTATGTCCTCCATTCTTGCTGGCGATCACGGAATCTATAAAAACCGGTGAGATTGCCGGCAGTATCCTGTTCTTCTTTACGTTTTTTCTGGGAACCACGGTCTACTTCATTCCGTTGCCCTTCATCGGATTCTTTCGCAGGCAGCAGGCTTTGAGGATTATAGGGAAATTTGCTGCAATATTAGCCGGGATAATTTATCTTTATAAAGGAATCATCATGATAATCTAAAATACCCTTAACCTATCCATGAAAAAGCCACGTGTTTATGCCACAGAAGGCAGCATCTGGAAATCCATACTGCTGACTTTCCCCATGATCCTTTTGATCCTTCTGTTCACAGCCGGAGGTCCGCCTGATTTATCCACGCCTGAAAAGTCCATTGCTTTTCTTACTACTTTCTTTTTCCTGATAACATTGTTTTTCCTGATTTTATATACAGGGAAGACCGACCGTTACAGGGCAATTGGATTTGTTACACTGGCACTTTTCTTTGCCCTGACCTTTATCGTTAACCTGATAAAGGCCCGGGGATCCATGACTTTCTCCCAGGAAAACCTTCTGGCTTGTGAGATACCATTCTGCCATATTGTAACTACCATGATCATCATACCAGCAGTAATTACAAACTCCATTATTTTTCCGGGCAGCATCATCGGCGGTTTTGCCTCCATTGCTTCCATGCTTGTCATCGTGATAGGGGTCAGTCTGGCTTTGGGCCGGGGATTCTGCAGCTGGGGATGCTTCTATGGCGGTTGGGATGATGGGACCTCCCGCCTTGCACACAAGCCCAGGATCAAAAAGGTAAATCCGGTTTTCAGGTGGTTCTCATTCGCTGTTCTGCTGGTTATTGCCCTGATCTCTGCCATGACTTTAAATCCGGCATACTGCGACTGGCTTTGCCCCTTTAAGACTGTCACCGAGTTTGAAAAGGTCACCTCCTTCTCGATCCTCATGAAGACCATCGTATTTTTGTCACTTTTTGTTGCGCTGGTCATTATCCTCCCGGTATTGACCGGAAAACGCTTCCAGTGTACTACGCTGTGTCCCATGGGTGCCCTGCTTTCGCTCACGAACAAGATCAATGCTTTTGATGTTCGTATTAACAAGGAGAATTGCAGCAGTTGTGAGAAATGTGTAAAGGCCTGTCCCACGCTGTCACTTACTGCGGAGGATATGACGGCAGGACGGCCTTCCATTACGTGTATGAAATGCGGAAAGTGCATTGACGCCTGCACAAAGAGTGCCATTCATTACCATATCAAGGGTACACCAAACAATAAAAACTACAGTTGGGCCAGGAATTTGTTCTTGTACCCTGCATTCCTGCTGCTGGTCGTTTTCCTTGGCGGTACCATGCAAAGCGGGATTATATTGCTGATCAACCTGATAAAAACCGGTAATCTGATTTATTAGTGAACATCATGAAGAAATTACTCGCCATTCCGGCCTATTTGTGGGCAGTAGTCTGTCTGCTGATCATCCCCGTAACCTTCATCAGGAATGATACCTTCGCAGAACAGCTGGCAACCTTGTCGTTTATGAAGGTCCATCCGGTTTACAGTGGTGGTGAATTAAACCGGAAGTACCAGCAGGACAGTCTGACAATATCCGTGAACAAACCTGTGTCTGCCACTTTGTTGGGCAGCAGGAAGCAACAGCTTCAAGTGACTTTTTCACAGAAAGGACATCTGCCCGGAATAATTGATCAGACCATTGACTATGATTTTGATGCAAATCCTGATTTTAAAGTAACCATCAATACGGCCAGCGGTGAAACACAACTCACGCCTCTTGTGTCGGACGTAAGATCCTGCCTGGCTTCATCGAAAGTAAAGGAGGATTGGGTGATTCGGGTAAATCTGGATAAAAAATAAACCCCGGTCCTTTTCAAAACCGGGGTTGGGATAGTATATTAACAGTTCGGGTTCAGAAAAAAGCTTCAGGGCTATTTCAGGTGATTTCCTTTCAGTCCGACCTTAAATCCCCAGACGGAATAGTAAAGAATATAAAGGTAGCAAGGTACGCAAATCCAGTAAGCAAATTGCGGATGATCGACAAAAATATCACTCAGCCTGCCCCAGGCAAGTGGTAATAAAGCTCCCCCGGCAATCATCATTACCAGAATGGAAGAACCTGTTTTAATGAATTTGCCCAGATCATGGATGGCAAGCGGCCACATGGCAGGCCACACGAGCGCGTTGGCAAAACCAAGCAGTGCTACAAAAAGAACCGATGTTTTTGCCTGTGTGAATATTGCCAGTAAGGTAAAAATCACCCCCAGGATGGCCGATATCTTCAAGGCGGTTCTTTGTGATATGACCCTGGGAACCAGGATAAGCCCAATCAAAACATAGCCGACGATCATGGCAATGAGGGTATAACTGGTAAAAACTTTAGCCTCGGCAATAGGTATACCCAGTGACATCCCGTAGCGGATAATGGTATCTCCGGCAATTACTTCAACACCTACGTACAGGAATAAAGCCAGGGCACCAAGCCACAAATGGGGAAACTGAAAGATGCTGCTTTTTTCAGTTTGGCCGTTCAGATCTACATCTTCTTCAGGTTCCGATTCAATCTCCGGCAAAGGCGAAAACCTGACCATGATCCCCAGGACTGCCAGCGTTATGGCAATAACCACGTAAGGAGCAATAACGCGGGCTGCAAGACCATCCAGCGCTACAATTTTTTCGGCTTCAGTCAGGGTGGCTAAGCTGGCAACAAACGCATCCCCGTCACTCAGAATAAAATATGCCAGGATAACAGGGGCCAGTGCTCCGGCAGCCTTGTTGCATATGCCCATGATGCTGATGCGCGTTGCTGCGGATTCACGAGGGCCAATTATCGTAATATAAGGATTTACGGCAGTTTGCATTAGTGCCAATCCTGTCCCCATCACAAATAGACCACCCAGAAAAAGAGTGTAAGTTCTGGTCATTGCTGCAGGAATAAAAATAAGTGCACCAACAGCCATAACCAGCAAACCCACCATGATGCCGTTCTTAAAACCGGTTTTGCTTAATACCCATGAAGAGGGCAATGCCATAATGAAATACGAAATATAAAAAGCAAATGCTACCAGCAATGATTGAAAAGTTGACAATTCGCAGGCTATTCTGAGATAAGGTATTAAAATACCGTTCAGCCATGTTGCAAATCCAAAGATGAAAAACAACATACCAATAATGGCAATTGAGGTCCAATAGTTCTTGGTGGATCCAACAGCGTTGGAAGCGTTGTTCTTGTTGGGTTTTTCCATAATTCCTGATGTTTTAGTTCAATTCAAATTTGTGTTTAAGGTAATAGATTTCATTTAATTTCAAAAGGACTTTGTACCATGTCTTTATTCTGGTAAAACATCCTGTTGTGGATCAGGCAAAAGCTGAATGTCTGTAAAATGGCTTTTATCCTGGTTTCCATCTCCAGATAGATGGCACTTTCTGCCACGTTGTCGATTTGTTCAGGGGCCATCGCTTTGTTATAAAAAGAGGTAACCTGCTCTCCGTTGAAAAGCATGATATAATCACCCTGGATTAGCTGGTAGATGCCGTTAATATAACTTATTGCCCAACGATTGGATTCCGGATTCAGCAGATTCTCTCCAAAGGCAAAAAACGGATGTGGGAAACCCAGATAACTTAAGACGGTCGGCATGATGTCAATCTGCTGCGCCACGGAGGTATTTATGCCTTTCAGTGAAGAATCGGAAGGACAGTAAAAGGCAATGGGTATGGCATACATACCGGTTGTGGAATTATAGGTCTTTTCCATGGCCTGAGCGGCATGATCAGCTGTTAACACAAAAAGGGTATTTTTAAACCAGGGCATGCGTGAAGCCGTATCAAAAAACGCACCCAGGGAGTAATCAGCATACCTGATACTTTTCAGAATGGGAAGTTTTTCTTCCGGAAACTGATCTTTATAGGGCTCAGGAACATTAAATGGATGATGGGAGGAAAGGGTAAATACCGAGGTAAAGAATGGTTGGGGGAAGTTTTCCAGCTGTCCTGCAAAGTATAGCAAAAAAGGTTCATCCCAAATGCCCCAATGTCCGTCATAGTCAGCATCATTGTTGTATTCGTCCCGGCCATGATATTGCGAGATACCGGCAATACGGGCAAAATTGTCGAATCCCATGGTTCCGTTGTTGCCACCGTGAAAGAAGGAAGTATGGTAACCGGTCTCGCCCAGTAACCGGGGCATGCTTTCAATATAATTGTCGGAATAGTTGGAACCGCTGTAAGGTCGTTCCATCAGGCTTGGTATCCCGGCGATAATGGCAGGTAATGCTTCATATGACTGGGTTCCGTTGGCATAGGCATTGGAAAACACAAGCGACTGTTTTAAAACTGAATCAAGGTGAGGGGTATAACCAGCCCGACCGCTCAGGAAGCCGGAATATTCCTTTGAAAAGCTTTCCAGAATAATTACCACCACATTCATCCTTTTAGCACCAACTGATGTAGTATCATGATGAATTGGGTTATAATGCTCTTTCAGAACATCTTCGGGAAAAAAGTTGTGCTCTGTCAGATTTTCGTTTTCCAGTGTTTTGATAATGGAAAAAGGTGTATTCAGCACCAGGGGAACGAATTTTAACTGGGCATAGTTGGCCGCATCGTTTATTCCAATAGGTTTGAGAGCGGTACCGCGTGCTCCCCAAAAAAGGATTCCGATAATTCCGGCGAAAACCATAACCTGGAAAGTAAGGGTTTTAAAGGTGATCTTTTCATGTTCCGGTTCATGTACCGGTAATCTGGGCATCCAGCGCCAAAAGACCACCATCAGCAATATCCAGGAAAACGCAACATACCAGTAATCCTTGAGGAATTGCGGAATCATCAGCCAGACATCCCTGTTGGCCCCCATCAATGAGAAAATGGAGGAAGTAGAACGCTTATTGATAAAATCGAAGAATTTGGCGTCGACAAAATTACCCATCAGCGCAACGGCATTGATGATAAAAAATACCACACTACCGGCTTTCTGCAGAGTGGAATTGTTTTTGTAGTTACCGGGTAAAAGTAAGAGTACAAACAGGATATTGGTGAATGATATGGCTGCAATATCGAAACGAATACCCACCACGAAGGATTTCAACAGCTGCAGGAAAGGAATATCGCTGAAATAGCCTGCATTGAGTACATAGAAAAAGATCCGCGATACGGTATACAGGATAAGCAACCAAAGAAGTCTTTTCAGGAAAAGTATAACATGCTGAAAATAATGATGCATCCGTTTGCTTATTTAATCCAGGCAAACCTAAAGGTTTTTTTTAAAAGCGCAAGTGTATAAATAGGTAAATTGAATGACTGAACAAACTTATTCGTCTTTCAGTACCTCTACAGCCTTGGTCCTCACTGCCTTAATAATCTGATAGCTGATGGTGGCTACAGCAACCGCCAGGGTAATCAGGGTGCAAAGCACAAATTCCCCTAATTGGATCCCGTATTTGTGGGCACCGGGCAAATAGAGGTATACAAAATAGGACAGCGGCCATGCAATGAAGATGGAAACAATGAATAGTCGTATGAAGCTGCTTGCCATGGTATAATAAAGGCTGGTAAATGAGAAACCCAGTACCTTCCGGATACCTATTTCCTTCATTTTGTGCCGGGAAAAGAACAGAATAAGCCCAAACAAACCTATGGAAGATATGATGACGGAGAACAGGGCAAAAAAGCCGCTGACTTTCATCAGTCTTTGCCAGGCAAGGGCGGCATTTTCATTTTGAATAAGGGATTGAATATGCCTGAATTCAAAAGCGTCTAAGGGGAAGGCCCGTTCAAATTCATTCCGGACGATCTCCCTGGCTTCCTTCTCATGGCCGGGCAAGTACCTTACCGCATATACTTTATCGGTGCTTATTGAATCGGGCAGTAAACGGTACATATGGGGCTCGGTGGGATTATGCACCGAAAACACGATGTAATCTCTGATGACGCCGATCACTTCCACGTTTTTATTATTGGTTCTGATATGTTTCCCAATGGGATCCTTCCATCCGAATACCCTGACGGCAGTTTCATTCACCAGACATTTATCCAGATCAGCCGGGTATTCCCTGGAGAAATTTCTTCCCGTGGTGATATTCATTTGAAAAGTGGAAACAAAATCGTAACCAATATGGCTGATGCGAACGAATACTTTCTCTTCGGGATCACCTCCTTCCCAGTTCATTTCATTTCCCCCGGGAAGAATATAGGGAATATAATCGGCCTGGCAGGCGTCTGCGATTTCGGGATGGCTGATCAAACGTTGCCGCAAGGCATCAAAAGAACCTGAACCGTTGGTTGTAATGTTGGCAAACAAAAGATTCTGCGACTCAAATCCCATATCACAGGTGAGCATATACGCTGTTTGTTTGTAAATGATGGCAGAAACTATCAATAGAAACAAGGATATGCTGAATTGGGCAGTCACAAGAATTTTTTTCAAGGTTATTCCGTTGGTCTCTTCCTGGATGAATTTCTGCTTTAAGGCGGTTACCGGATTGAATGCAGAAATTGCAAAGGCCGGATGGATACCGGATAAAAATCCGGTAAGAATTGAAACGCCCAGCATGATGAGGACGAGCTTCCAATCAGAGAATATGCTGGTGAGGGCATTGATCCCGATCATCCGGTTAAAGGCAGGCGTCATCAGATGAGCCAGGATGAGTCCGAGTACCCCTCCGGTAAAGGCGAGTGTAACCGATTCGAGAATAAACTGGGACCACAGTTGTTTCTTGGTAAAACCCAGGGTCTTTTTAATGCCAATTTCTCTGAACCTGGTAATGGCATTGGCAGTTTGCAGGTTGATATAGTTGATCGCCGACAGAACAAGGATCAGCAGGGCGATAAAAGAAAACAGACCGAGTGCAATAAGCATATCGTTCTGATAATACGCTTTGATATAAAGCATCGACATCGGCCTCAGGTAAGGATAGTGTTCTTTTCGATAGTCCTTCAGTGCATCATGAATCTGTGCATCCACATTTGCCGGATCAGCATTTGGTTTAAGCAGTACATAGGTATAGAAGGAATAGGCCCAATAGTTCTCCGTATAATCTGACCATCCGGTAAACGCGGTAAAAGACTGCATGGGGATCAGGAAGGCAGGCTGCCAGTTTGATTTTTCAGGCATATCTTCGTAAACGCCGCTTACCGTAAGGACAACCTTGTTTTCACCATATATCTGTTTGCCCAGCGCTTTGCCCGAAGGGAAAAGCTTTTGTGCAACCGTTCTTGATAAAACCACAGAAAAAGGCTCCGTGAGTGCTTTCTGTGGGACACCTTCAATAAATTCAAAAGTGAAAATATCAAACACGGTCTGATCGGCATAATATCCATACCTGATCAGGAACTGGTCTTTTTTGTCCACCGACAGAAATACACCACTTTTATTGTTGTCACCGACGTCGTGCATCAGGACAATCTTCTCTATTTCCGGCAATTTGGTGAGTTCATGCCGGCTCAGGGCGGCGGTAATGCTGCTGGAATGCCGGACCCTGTTTTCGGGTTGATCCTGGAACAGCTGAACCCTGTATATGCGTTCATAATTTTCGTTGTGTTTATCCCAGCTAAACATGCTGGCGATAAACTGGGTTAACAATATGAAAGTGGCAAAACCCACCGTAAGATTGGTAAGGTTTATGAAGGAAAATAAACTATCGTTGATAAACCTTCGGAAGAGCATGTATAGAGATTGCCTGATCATTTTACTGGTTATTAACGGGGTTGTTCAGTTCAGGAAAGTTGCTGTGGTTCGAAAATCCTGTCGGTACGTTCCGCAAGAATCTGTCCGTCAAAAAGATTCACCACCCTGTGTGCCCTGTCGGCATGATTCAATGAATGGGTGACCATAACAATGGTTGTTCCCTCGGCATTCAATTGTTCAAGCAGCTGCATTACCTGTTCTCCATTATGAGAATCCAGATTGCCGGTAGGTTCATCCGCCAGGATCAGTTTCGGATTGGTGATCAGGGCGCGTGCCACTGCCACACGTTGCTGCTGACCGCCCGATAATTGCCTGGGGTAATGATCCCTCCTGTGGCCAATTTGCATCCTCTCCAGTATCGCATCCACTTTTTTTCTTCGGTCTGATCTCGGAATGCTCAGCGCGATCAGCGGTAATTCAACATTTTCAAAGACGTTCAGATCATCAATCAGGTTGAAGCTCTGAAAAACAAATCCCATAGTACCTTTTCGGAGCATGGTACACTGTTTCTCCGTAAAACGCGATACCTCAATTCCATCGAAATAATACTCACCCGAATTGGAATGATCGAGCAATCCCAGTATGTTCAGCAAAGTTGATTTGCCACATCCCGAAGGTCCCATAATGGCAATGAATTCACCTTTCCTTACTTCAAAGTTAATCTCACGCAAGGCGGTAGTCTCTACCAGTTCGGTCCGGAATATTTTTGAAAGATTTACTGTTCGGATCATAGAATAATTTTTCCAGTTCCCAGCGAATGGTATGCCATAAAACGTAAGACACAGAAATACAATGGTATAATAAAATAACACGTACCCAAGTGTAAAAAAAATTTACAATCCAGGTATAATTTTTTTACATTTATACTTTGTGTCATGTTTCGACTCCGCACGGCAAAACCAGGCAGTCACCCTGAGCGTAGTCGAAGGGTAGTATTGACAATTGTTTTATCACTTATTATGAAAGAAGGTAAACTCCTCATTGCCGACGACAACAAGGGTATCAGAGATGCCCTAAACGTCCTGCTGCAGAATGAGTTTCTGCACATAAAGACCATTTCGGGACCCGGTGTGCTGATGTCAGAACTCAGTAACACGGATTATGATGTTGTATTGCTCGACATGAATTTCAAAGCAGGAATCAATACAGGAAATGAAGGCATTTTCTGGCTCAGGGAAATTAAAAAGAAGTATCCTCGGGTGGAGGTCGTTATGATAACCGCCTATGGCGATGTTGAACTGGCGGTCAGGGCATTGAAGGAGGGTGCCGTGGATTTTGTTTTAAAACCATGGGATAACGGAAAGCTCATGGCTACAATCAAAGCTGCATTCCGTCTGCGTAAATCGAATAATGAAATTGCCGAGCTTAAAACCCGGGAAAGTTTGCTTAAGAGCGAGGCCAACAAATATAAGCCTATTATCTTAGGTCGATCCCGTGTAATGCAGAACGTTATGCAGGTGGTAAAAAAAATTGCTGATACGGATGCTAATGTGCTGATCACCGGCGAGAACGGTACCGGTAAAGAATTGATAGCAAAGGAAATACACCGACTCTCCTCCCGTAAGCATGAATTATTCGTCCTGGTTGATCTGTCTGCAGTTACGGAAACACTTTTCGAAAGTGAGCTTTTCGGACACAAAAAGGGTTCGTTTACCAGCGCCTATGAGGATAAAACCGGTCGCTTTGTTTTGGCCAACAAGGGAACTCTCTTCATGGATGAGATCGGCAACATACCCATGAACCTTCAATCTAAACTGTTAACAGTCCTTCAGACCAGAAGCGTTACTCCGGTGGGCTCTATTGTAGAGCTTCCTGTGGATATCAGGCTGATCAGTGCGACCAATAAAAACCTGTCCCAAATGATCACCAGCAATCAGTTCCGCCAGGACTTGCTTTACCGGATGAATACAATCGAGATACATTTGCCTCCTTTGCGTGAAAGAACTGAGGATATCGAGGACCTGGCTGATTACTTCCTGAATCTCTATGCCAGGAAATACGGCAAAGTAGGATTGGGTATCCGGGAAGATGCCATGCTAAAGCTGCTCAAAAATCCATGGCCGGGTAACATCAGGGAATTGCAGCATGCCATTGAAAAGGCCGTCATCCTCACAGACTCTGATAAACTGGATACGCGGGATTTCTTCTTCGGATCAGAGCATTCCGGTACCATCAACCCGTCAGAAACGCTGGAAGAGATGGAGAAGAAAATGATTATCAAAGCACTGCATAATAATTCACAGAATCAAAGTGCCACGGCAGAGCAGCTTGGCATTACCCGTCAAACACTGTATAATAAAATCAAGAAATATGGTCTCTGAAAAATTATTGCATACCCAGGTCAAGTACATCATACTGGTTTTTCTGGTTGTATTGAATATCGGTTCAGGATTCCTGCTGGCACGATCGGATTATGTTCCGGCCCTGATCTTGTTTGCTGCCGGGTTATTTGCAGCCTGGTTGATCCTTCAGTTGTACGAAGGAACCAACCAGGCAGTTCTTTACCTGATAAATGCATTGCGAAATGATGATACGTCAGTTCAGTTTCCTGGCGGATTGCATAACAGGTCGCTTGAGAGGTTATACAACAGCATGAATCAGCTGAACCTGTATTACCAGAACATTAAGGTTCAGCATGCAAGTAATGAAAAGTACTACAGGACACTGATCAGGCATTCCGCGACCGGGCTTCTTGTAATGAACAGCGATGACCGGGTAGAACTGATCAACAAGGTAGCCTGTCAATATGCCGGTATATCGCCCGATTCAAGCAGTCCCGACCTGCTCAGGATCAGGAATCCAATGTTCCATGAAGCAGCATGTAAACTAAGGCCCGGTGAGGATACACTGTATAAACACATGCTTGGCAATGATCTGCAGTTGCTTTCTTTCAGGGCGACCTTACTCCGCAGAAACAAAGCTACCGTCAAGATCATTTCTATCCAGGATATCCGTCAGGAACTTGAAGCGAAGGAACTGGAGTCGTACCGGAAACTGATCAGCGTTCTTACACATGAGATTATGAACCTTATGTCACCGTTGACCTCGGTATCCAAAGCCCTGGTATCGTTATACCACAGGGGGCATCAACCGATCGGTCTGGAGGAAATGGATGATCAGACTCTGAAGGCCACCCTGAAAGGTTTGCAGGTAATCGATGAACAGAGCAACGGGATTTTGAGTTTCATAGAAAATTACAGGAAAATTTCCCGTATTCCCGTTCCCCTGGTAAAACAATTTGATGTCGGTGAGTGGATTGAACAGATCAGGATCGTCTATGGTGATAAGATGAAGCAGAACCATATCACTTTTTCACTGGAGCATGACAGGCAGGTAAAAACCATCCTCGCTGATAAGAGCCTTTTAAACCAGGTTATTATCAACCTTTTAAACAATGCAATTGATGCTGTTTTGGAAAATACCGGAGAACGCAGGGTCGGGATAGAGGTGTTGCCTGCACCGCGAAACCGGACCAGGATCAAAGTGGTTGACAACGGTCCGGCAATTCCTCCTGAACTGCAGGAGAAAATCTTCGTTCCCTTCTTCACAACAAAGACAAATGGTTCAGGTATCGGATTAAGCATTTCTCAGGAAATCATCCGGCTTCACAAGGGGTCACTGATTGTTGTCTCAGCGAAAAATAAAAATACCGAGTTTATTTTGGAGTTATGATCAGATACTTGCGATATGGTCTGCACCGGATAGGACCTGTATCATGAAATTTTCAGGAATAATGTCCGTTGCACCGATAAATCAATTACTTTAGGATTCGAATTAATCTCTGACTGTCCTTTCACACGTGATGGATCAGTTTATAAACATATGGCCTTATATTGAGATGGCCCGTCACCTCGTCAGGAAACAAAGAAAAGGTTTCGGGAACATGTTTCGGCACCAGGTAGAAACATTCGCTATTCTGCTGGAGTTTGGATACAACGACCCGGTTATGCTGAAGGCAGCGTTAATACATGATCTGATCGAGGACGGGCATAAAGTGGGTTTTGTGCGTTTTGAAAAAGTGATCACAACGGACCAGGATGGACAGGAAGTCTACGATCTTGTGAGGGAATTATCTATCCGGATTGTTGATGGTATCGGGGAACCCAAAGCCGTTTATCTGCAACGGATCATGAGCTCAGGCACACCAAAGGCCAGACTAGTGAAAATTGCCGACAGGCTTTCCAATATCAATACGCTTTTTGCAACCAATGACAGGCTGTTCATAAAAAGATACGTGGATGAAACCAGGGAATATGTCATGCCTTTTGCCCCGGGCATCGATAAAAGGATTGCGGATGAACTGGAAGCCAGTTTGGTTAAACTTGAATCCATAACCTGATACAATACGCCCGACCATGAAAAAAAACCCTCTGCCACCATCCAAGCCAAAAATCCCTCTGCAACAGCATCGTAAGGATATTGGCACCTTCAAGGATGAAATGAAGCATTACAGGCTTTATGCGGATGTGCTGAAGCGTATTCTCCAGGAAGCTGTGAACATCCATGCCAAAGATGGGATAGTCCAGGCCAGGCCCAAAAGTATGGAGAGCTTTTCCGAAAAGATCATACGGAAAGACAAATATATTAATCCTCTGGAGGAAATGACCGATTTATGCGGAGCACGTGTCATTGTACATTTCGAAAGCCAGGTAAAGGCCATCTGTGATTTTATCCGGAACAACTTTGAAATTGATGAAGTCAACAGTGTTGATGTTAAAACACGGCTGAAAATGACTGAATTTGGTTACCGGTCCGTGCATTATATCGTAACGCCTCGTAGCCCCAGGATTCTGGGCGTCAGAATTCCCAAAGCCATTCAGAATAAAAAGGCTGAAATCCAGGTCCGTACATTTAATGAGCATGTATGGGCGGATATTCTGCACGACCGGATTTATAAGACCAAGCTTCGCGTTCCTTCAGCCTGGCAGCGTGAATCAGCCCGTCTGGCAGCAGTTCTTGAGGAGGTGGATAACTCATTCAAATCCATATCTGAAACCCTTGATCAGTTTGTTGTCAACTTCAGGTCTACACCCGACCGAAAAAACCTGGAGAATGAGATCTTCATCCTGAAAACGCTGCTAAGGGTCAATAAAAAGATATCCGATAAGACAGCCGAACATTGCCTGAAACTGTCGATGGTATATAACCTCCAGGGACACTGGAACCTCATTGCAGACTTGCTGAGACCATTATTTAATAAATTAAAATCTATTAAAAGCCTTGAAACCAGGGGAAGGGTAAAGCTGGAATACGGGTACGCCCTGGGAAAACTGAATAGGGTAAATCCTGATGATGCTGCCTTTAAGCAGGGTATCAACCTGATCATGGAAGCTTTGGTGCTATTTGATGACAATCCGAGATATCACCTTGAGATTTCAAAAGCCAATTACTATCTGGCCGCGCTTTACGAAGCAAAGAAAGAACCGGAGACTGTTGCAGGATTTTTGCTTAGAGCAGTGCGATTCGCACCCGACAATCCCTATTACCTGCTGCGGTCGATCATTGCAGAGCTATCCCTCAAGAAGAATATAAGAGATAAGGACAATGACCTGTTTACACCTCAACTCAGGAAAATACTTGAAACGTGCAGGGAGCATATCGAAATGGGGATTGAAGTTCCGGAGGCTTACATCGCTATGGGTCTCAGCTATTTTCTCCTGGGTGACCAAAACAACAGTGCGCTTCAGTTCATTGAGCTCCTGATGTTGTTGCAGCAGCGCGACCTGACCGTATCAGTCGATACAATCCAGGATGCCATGATGCTCACGGAAAAAATCAAAGGTTCCAATAATCAGATTATCATGGGATTACTTCAGCTGATCACCTGGAAACAGTTTGGCACGTCAGCAGCAAAGGAATATCTCACTTCATTGCGCAGCAAGAACCTGCAGTTTGGTGACAATGTCCTGATTATTGCCGGGTTATCACGGCAGTTCAACGAGCATGAACTCAAATTATACAGTACATATATTCATGAGGCATTGTTTGAATACACGGGGGACGTGGTCAGCGGAGGCACAAGTTCCGGCTTGCCGGGATTGGTAGGGACTGAAGCGGGTAATGCCATAATAAGCAACGCAAAAGGCTATAAGCTTTATGGGTACATTCCAGGAAACCTTCCTGATTTCTCAGGATTGAATCATGATTATGATACCTTGATTACCTCTGATTCCGATCATTTTTCCTTTGCTGAAGTATTTCAGTACTGGATTGATATTCTGATGAATGAAACCCCTGTTCAAAATATTATGCTGCTGGGGATCAATGGCGGTGCAATATCAGAAACCGAATATAAGCTGGCATTGGCTCTTGGGGCCAAAACAGCCCTGGTTGTCAATACTGGCGGAGCAGCTGATACAACGCTCAACAGCCAGCTTTGGGCAAAATGCTCCAACCTGATGGCTGTCCCGCAGGATCCTCATACTGTTTGGGCACTGGTAATGCAGTACCGCAAATCAAGTATCGATGCTCATATCCTGCAATCCGCGGGACAGTTGGTGCATAAGGAGTACCGGAAAAAAAGACTGAAAAAGTTTGATCCTTCTACGACAGATATTAACAGACTGAAAGAAGTAATGGAATGGCAGTTCCTCGATCCTAACCTGAAAGTATCGAATCTTAAACAGCTTGAATTCATGGAGCACCTGTTAAGAAGGGTAGGACTGGATATCCGGCAGGTGCCAATTCCTGCTGAATTCCGTATACCTGAAGATCTGATAAGCAAGAAAGATTTTGAATTCCTGGCCCGGTTGGAGCATGCGCGCTGGAATGCCGAGCGCCTCCTGGATGGTTGGAAATACGGACCGGTCAAGGATGTCAACAACAAGATCAGCGATTGCCTTTTGCCCTGGGATAAACTCACTGCCGAAATCAAGACCTATGATTACGATCCGGTTAAAAATTTCCCTGATCTGCTTGGGAGGATGGGGTATGAGATTTATCGGCCCCGTTCGGCTCAGGCTCCAGCCTGAGTCGCATGTATTCACCAGGCTTTGCCTGCTCTCAGCCTCCGCTCGGCTAAGTTTTCTTAACTTCGCCGCTTCAAAACTGTAGTCTCCGACTACCAATTAAACAGTTTTCCATGGCAAACCCAAATCCCATACCATTATAATACATTCCAGCACAGTCTACCATCTGAAAAGAAAGATAGCATAATCCTTCTGATCATTTATCGGATAGCCAGTTGACATAACGGTAGAATTTCTTTAACATGAACAAATTAAATGTAATAAGAAAATATATAATTCAATGCATTGTTTTTATTTGCAATAAAAAATTAGACAGATTCAAGCGAATGGTAGTCACAGACTACGTTTCAAATAAAGCGTAGTTAAGAAAACTACGCTTAGCAGGGGGACAAGCAAACCATTCTCAGGCTGATAGAAAAAATGCTTACCAATAAAAAGTTTAAAGACTTTTTCCAGAGAAATGTAGCTGCATTATATTCAAAAAGCCCGGACTTGCCGGGCTTTTTGATTTAATAGTGCTTCTGTACTATCGTTTCTCCTAATACAAAGAAAACTGTCAACGTAATCACGATGTAAAGCCACACATAGATAATACCCCATGTTTTATTTTCTTTTGTTTCATTCTGGTATCGTTTCACTATTTTATCCCGCTTACGAATTAAAAAGATATAATTCAAAACTAAAAGTATAAGGCATAATGACGCACCAATTATAGTGCTTTGTTGGTTATCATATTCCCGTTTAAATAAATAATTTATTATCATAAAAACTGAAAGAATATTACACATTTGTAATATAGTAAGCATAAACATCGCATTAAAAGCAGGAGTATCGTTCGTTTTTACTTTAGCCAATGCTTTGTATAGCCTGTAATAAAAGTATCGCATATTTCAATTTTCTTATAATTCGTTTTTATAATTACTCAGAAGCTTAAAAATCTAAATTATGGTTGATATGACGGATCCTCAAGTGTCCCTTTCCAATAATTTTGAAAAGTTTGTTGGTATAATTGATTAACAGATTGTCCATACCCAGTAATACAATTCCACATATATTGACCATATTCGTAACTACCTTTTATCGCAAAACCTGTTGCCCCGCCAAAATACCATGCTGCAAAGTTAACCGCACCATTTGAAAATGTTTTGGAACCACTCTGCCCTCCGTTGGCAAATTTTGTAATATCAATTGCAGTTTCAAATGTAAAAAGAGCAAACCCTCCCACTTTTGCGACTTCAAGAGGTCTAAGTACATATTGATTCCCTTTGACCCATCCAGAGGCGTAGTATCGAATATTTGTCAGATTTTTCCAAATTCCAATAGTAGCATTATATCCAGCCCCTTCAGCAGCAAGCACTCCATAATCAGCAATTTTTACAGCTTTTTCTAAACCTTCTAATGTCTTTCCATCCCCATCTCCTGAGGGATTATAAACAACACTAAAACTCATAATTGAGTTTTGATTGCTAGCAACTGCTAACCAAACATTATCTGTCTCTATTATGTAACCTCTAGCATCACTGGCAGAATAATCTGTGACAGTGAAACCATCTAATGTACTAAGTACATCGATGTTCCATACGCCATCTTGCATCAAGTTTACTAAATCCCCATTATTTTGCCATGATTCAATAGTATTTGGATTTACCCATGTGATCGAACCATAACCATTTTGTATAGGTATATGTGAAGAATAAAATGCATTATCCAATGCGTTGGCACTTGTCGTAACACGCATTCCAGGTAAGAATTGACTTCCTACAGTATAATTCAATGGCGGATCCAAAGGTTTCTCAGGCTTTTTAATAATGTACCCACTCGGATCAGAATATTTTAAAGGATTATTCAAACAATAGCTGAACCTGTTAAAACTTTGCGTGAAACCGGGAGATTGTACAAAAATATCCGGGCTTAAGAATTGTCCAACCAGCGGATCATACATCCTTCCATTCATATTAATGAGGTTGAACCACCGCAAATGTTCATGCCCTGTAAAACCACGACCTGCGAAGGTCAGTTCAGGTTCCTGCCCGGGTGCATAGGTAACCCAGGTTGCCGGATTTCTCATTCTGCCCCAGGCATCATAGCT
>JGI11641J44799_10000153_pt1 | contig 19148 bp, 13 predicted proteins | sample WetSurSiteA1Bulk_FD_44799 | JGI IMG/M metagenome (IMG submission 44799) | reverse complement strand
ACTACTACATTTTTCCATACCAGAGGCGGCGCGCTTTCTATAAACGCTTGACCTGTTGGCGCAAATGGTTCAGACTCCCATATCTTGGTCCCTTTATTTGCATCAAGTGCGACTATGGTCGCGTTGGGTCCTGTCGGAGCATATATGATGCCGTTTTCATAGGTCATTCCGTGCGAACTTGAAGCTCTATATAGCGCTTCGAAGGCTGTAGAAATGTTTGGATCGAATTTCCATTTGGTAAGTCCGGTATCCATATCAAAAGCAAAGACTTGCTGTATATTATTCTGGATATAGCCAGTCTTTCCTACGATTAATGGAGGGGCTTCAGTAGTGACTCCGATGTTGAGTATCCATTTGACTTGCAGATCTTTTACATTGTCTTTATTAATCACCGTCTGAGAACTATGCCTTGACATGTTATTGTCGTAATTTACCATTGGCCAGTCCTGAGCCGATGCCATTGCAAAAATGGCTAGAAGAACGGCTAAAGTAACTAACAATTTTTTCATTTGCTCGTTCACCTTCTTTTTTTAATTTACTTTTTGTCTTATACTCTTATAATATGATTATGACGCAAAAAGCGAATTATAGCACAAAATGTAAACTAATAGAGCGAATTCAATTTAAATCATTGTTCATAGTTTGAGCTATAGTTCGTAATTTGTGTCATAAGACTCTTATTTATGATCATACAAAATATGAAAATGAAACTTGAATATAAAAACATAATCCGTTTATAGGAGCGTGATTGTATATGATGTCTAGTAAAAATCGAATAAGCAAAATATCTTTGCTTCTGTTAATGGCTGCAATTCTCTTTTTGCAGTCGGGCATTGCAGATATGGGAATGACGGCTGGATCCCCAGCGATTAGCATTTCTTCGCCAAAAAATGGAGCAGCTATTTCCGGAGATAGTGTTACGGTCATGGTTAACGTATCAGATTTCAACCTGGTCAATAAGCTAGGACANCCCAATGTAGCAGGCGAAGGCCATATCCATTACTTCATGGACGCNCCGGTNCCTACCNCTCCTGGAAAGCCGGCACTAAGCGCCCCGGGAACCTATGCTCCAACCATCAATACGAGTTTCACATGGAAGAATGTAACGACAGGGATGCACAACTTCTCTGTGGCGCTGGTCAACAATGATCACACACCACTCAATCCACCGATAATGGATCGAGTTTCAGTCGATGTAAAAAGCCCAGATGACACAATTGTGAATATCGCTGCCAAGAACATCGCTTTCAATACAAGTACAATTACCGTTCCTTCTGGAGCAAATGTTACTGTAAATTTCGACAACCAAGATGCAGGAGTTGCTCATAACGTAGCCTTTTACACAGCGCCAGATGCCAAACAGCCAATATACGTAGGAGCGATATTCCAGGGACCAAAAACCATGGTTTACAAGTTCAAAGCCCCAGATACGCCGGGAACCTATTTCTTCCGCTGTGACGTTCACCCGACAAACATGAAAGGAGACTTCATAGTAACCTAGTTATTCAATTTAAATCTCATTTGATGATCCATTGAATTTTTTTATTTTTTAGAAAAATGGAAGAAATTAGATTGAATTTATGAAGAAAGCACGAAGTAGAGGGTGAATAATTTGAAGAAAGAAGAGTTCATGAAGTTAATAGAAGATTGCCAGACATTGGAGCATTTTGATCAGTCTCTCTTGGACAAATCTTCGGCGATGTTCGAAAAGTGGGGTTTGCCGGCGCATGAAACATGGGCTGAAACCGACAAAGAATATCTATTTAAAAACTTTGGTTTGGCTGATGAGAATGATGATGGCGATAAAGTCAGGCAAGAAAAGAAAATANTACGCTGCATTGCATCAAAGATTATGGGGACACAAATTACAAAAGCAAATGCTATCGGCATAATGAAAAACTTCACCAGAATCAAAGATCCCGGCTTCAGATGGTTAGAGTAATCTCCTTTGGTTAAAATTTATATAAAAGCTAAAATTACTGTAGCACATCCCGCGGTTCTCTTGTGATATGGCCTTTTTGTCGTTTGCCTCAGCGNGAGCTTAACTTCACAGCTTTGCAGGAATTGGCACTTTTTCTGTTTAGATCCTGATTGCTCTATTNAAGCCCAATCATGGCACCATACTTTGAATAGACTTCTTTTACTAGATCCCCTGCCTTCGGATTGTTCCAATCGTGCATCCATTCCGATACCAATGATTCGAGAGTAATCGGGACGACTCCTGCCTGCAACATTCTCTTGACTCCATACTTATGCGCATCCGGAGTTGAGTCGCCAGATGCATCTATCAGCCCGTAGACTTCGTATCCCTCTCTTAAGGCATGTATAGCTGTGTATGCAAAGCACATGCTAGTCCATAGTCCCGAAACAACAATTTTCGTCCTGCCCGCTTCTTTTACGGCAGCCCAAGTCCTTTCATCTTCAAAGGCATCAAAGCTCGGTACCTTCCGCGCGAAGACCTCTTTGTTCGGGAATAGGCTGGAAATCTCAGGAATAAAATCTCCTAAGGATTTGGGATTAATAGCCGACAAAACTACAGGAATTCCCAGGATTCTTGCCGCTTTCGCAGCTCCAACAGCGGCATTTTTGATTATGGACTTGTCTGCCGAGCCAACCCCCCTAAACATCGAAGCCTGATAATCCACCAAAACCAAAATGCTGTTCGTATCAGTCAGCAACTCCAGTTTTCCATTTATCATGCAAGTTCACCATCCGATTTTTAAGGTTTCTCCTAATTGCATTACACGCAAGAATACCTGGGACTAAAAAAGTTGAAACCTAAGTACAGCTATAAACTACTGAAAAATGATTGCCCAATTGAACCGCAAATGCCCACAACGAGCTACTAGCACTCAATTCTTCTTTTATTCGATTACACTCCCAGATGTTCATAAGATATATATTCATCTATTCATCTATTATAGCCGATATGTGAAGGAGACGTGGAGAGCCATGTTGAATGGGATGTTATCGGGGCTCTCCACAAGGAGGAACTATCCCCCATACCCTATGGCTAGCCTACTGGGTATTTTGTTATTTGCCGTTTAACTTATTTAAGTTTCATGACACAATCTGCGTACATTAGCACAAAATACGAAATATATCCAAGAATATTGTTCCTATATTTCGCCATAATTCATTAGCTATTTTAATATGAAAAATATTCCAAGAAAATAAATTGATGTGAATACGGACCCATCCTATCCTATTTTCATCACATGGTAACCCCAAAATTCCTCGTTTTTACCAAGATATGGTTGAAGGCCTCTATAGTGGGATTACTTTTGCGTTTTCGATAACTTCATGAAATAATTTTCTGCTCAACCCTAAGATAGGTCAATCTGATACAAAGCATAGAGCCGCCATATGTACAGCTCCCGACAAGTTTTTTTTAAAACCCTGAATAATCATCGTCCCGGATTAGAGGCGGCATAAGAAGCTTTGATAGCCGTCTTTAATAAGCCCGCAAGAAAAAGTTATTGCGGAGGTTTAGAATTCGTAAGTGTGGAGCTCTGGCTTTCCATCTTCTATAATCATGTAGTCGAGGTCTGAGTCGTCGCCATTTCTTCCCCAGGAACCTGTATTTGCAGTTTTGCTCATTTCATCCACGTAGCTTCTATGAGTGTGGCCATAAACCAGCCAGCTATCTGCCCCTGTGTAGATAGATCTAGACATTGAATTGGCCAGCTTTTCAACAGTATCAATTGCATTGTGCTTGCCTTTGAGTCTATCTATTGCCGGCTTTTGCATCGACTTCACATAATCCCCATGGACGCTAGGATCCACAAGAGACCACAGCTTGCTTGCAACACTGCCTGTGACTCCGGCCGTATTACAGAGGAGGGAGCAGATTGAGTCATAAAGCTTCTCGCTCTTGTTATATGGATTTGCCAGGACCTCGAGCTGATGACCATGAATGAATGTGAACGATTCACCGTTGATGTCGAGGATTAGGCTCTTAGCCATGGAATTAAACAACCCTTTCATGCCCGCGCCTCTCCACATGTCTCGAACAAAATAATCGTGATTGCCTACAATATAGTCTATAACTGAGTTCTTTGAGATTTCCTTCATTTTGGAGATGGTTATCTCATTTTCGATGAGGACTGTTGCAGCATTTTTCCTCCAGAAGTCGAAGATATCGCCAAGGAGTATTAGTCTGTCCTCCTTGGCTTGCAGGTAATCCTTTTTTATGAATTCCATGAATGTCTGAAAAAGAGGATCAAGGTCAAGATCATCGGTTGCAAGTCCTGTTCTCCTGCTTTTTCTACCGACATCACTACCTAGATGTATGTCTGAGATAACTACTATCATTTAGGCTCACCTTTTTCNGATATGCTACCAGCAGAGATAACGACNCTATTTATAGAATCTCTTGCTTTAACCTCGATTATGCTCAAATCTTTTGTTTTGTCAATAGTCCTTCGATGAAATCAGTCCCAGAGTATCCCACTGTTATTAAGGCAATTATGGTTTCTTGAGTAATGTCTTTTCCAATGTATTGCAGTACCCCCAGAGAGCCTGCGCCTGCTCCTACTGCTACTGCTATTAGCAGGCTAATCAAAAGCTGCTTCTTGTCAAACAGAGAATCCAAATTTACATCTTTCTGACTGGCCTCATCATAGGTCTTTTTCAATCCTATACCTATTCTTATTATCTGTCCAATAATTCCTAATGTAATGCCTAGAAAAATATAGCCTAATGCACTCCATGGATCCATATGAATCTCACTCCTCTAATTGAACAAATTCAGACCATTCTTGCGAGTCGATAATCACAATGATTTTATTCGAATATTTCTAAAGGCCACCCTAGATACTTGGTTGGCATAGGACTGCAGACCAATGAAGCTTGGCTCGGCGCTCGTGCTTGGCAAGCCACGGTTTGGATTCAGGTTCTGAAACTCAGTTACCTGAGCGCCATTTAAGAAGACTGTATAGGTCTGCCCTTCAACGCGTATCTCGAAATCATTCCAGTCTCCGGCGGGGCGTGCCCGAATCTGGGTTAGATTCTGGTTCGGCTCATTATAGATGGCGCCGGTCTTATGGATAGCCAGTCCATCAGGCGCGTCAAACTCATCAATTTGTACCTCAAAACCGAAATTCACCCCGACCCATGCAGTATTGGTGTAACCCTTGCTGTCAGGGTGAGGGAAGCGGACGAACACTCCTGAGTTGCCGTTATCCTGCCAGCGGAGCCATTCTAGGCGGATTATGTAGTCAGCTGGCATGGGAACTGTATACCATAGTAGTCCAAGGCCATCTCCGGGCACCGACTCCAACGTACCATCGACAATTATGAAGCGGCCTGGATTCTTCCCACCAGGATCTTTGCCATCTATAGTTGACATCCTCCATTTGCTGGCGTCAAATCCATTGAACAGCAAGGTGAATCCGTCAGTTGTCGTTTCTGGGGGGACCGGCTTGGATACAAGGTGATCTGCGAGCCTTCTAGCCAGAGCGATTCCAGTAAGCATCGGATTTGGGGACCCGGTGGCAGGTATGAGTGCTGGAGATGCCACATAGGCATTGGTTACAAAATGAAACCTGCCGTCTGGATTAGTAACAGATCCCATTGGATCGTCCCCCATCCATAGCGTTCCTGTTTCATGATGCGTTGTGCCTAGCCCATCCCTACGGCCGGGCGTGTAAGGGACCAGGTCTTTCAGGGTGGCTCCCGGAGGAATTCTTTCCATTATTCCGTTTGACGTGAGCACCTTGTTATCTGCATTGCTGTTCAACCCATTCATGAATAATTGAGCAACATCATCCGATGCTCTGTCCATGGCATCCCACAAGGCTAGGTCTTTGTTGTTAGGTTGAATCTGTATGCGGGCACGTGGAAATCCAAAATCGATATCATTTGGATCAGAAAGCGCAATATTGCTGCCTGGATTTTGTGAATCCATTTGACCTATGCCGCGGATGGTGATGACCACATTGGAATCGTTCGCCTTGCGAAGGACGTCCAAAGTGTCGATATCCGGCACTTTTTTGAATAATTTAGCCTCCGAGTCCATTGAGCTGGTGTTGCCACCTGAAGCGGTAATCTGAAGATGGAAATGACCGAAAGAACCATCCTGATGCTGGTGTCTACCTTTAAGAAACAGAGCCGAGGTCTGAAGTGCTTGAATGCTTGGATCAAGATCCAGATCTGTGCGAGGTATTCGTATAGTCAGATTGGAGCGCAAATGGGCCATGAGATTTTTTCCGATCAGGCTAGAGTTGGTGATGTTGACGCCTCTCGGATCGGCAAAGGATAGCAAAGCTAATCTTGTGCTCTCAATCGTGCCCATGGCTATAATCACCGTTCCCCCGTTTGGAACAGGTATTCCAACCGGGACACCTCCAAGATCGGCCTCTATTCCCGTCACTCGCCACTTATCGGCTTCTTTCACGGATGCCAGCATCTTTACGTGACAGAAGGGGACAACCATCAATCGCTTCTTGACATCATCTCCTCCCGACTCTTGCACGGCTTGTCTCGCAGCTTTGATCAGTATTTGCATGCTGCTGAATTTATTAAATGGGAAAAAGCCGGGAAGGTCGCTTGCTTTAACCGCCAGCGGTGCTTCAAGCTTCAGCATATTGCATAAATCTTGCTTTGTTAAAGAGCCTGCTGGGGTCTGGTTAAGGCCCAACAGACTCTGCAATTCGGCAATAGCGTGCTGGTTGCATGCTTGAGCCTGCAGAGCCGGATGATCGGGCAGATCTGCCAGTGGTATGGCATCACTGATCTGATTGCTGTTAATGCCTTCGAATAGCCTCTTTCTAAGCGCCTCATGCAGAGGCCCGAAGATGAAATCATTGGTTTCGGAAGTCCCTATCTGATCGCTGGCTTGATGAAAATAGCTAGGCGAGGTGCCCATGGGATTCACGAAGTCGGAAACTACACTGGCAGGCCATTTGTCAAGTGGCATCTCTGAAGGGAGAAGTTCTGGCGACCATCCGCCAAAGTAAAGCGACCGCCCTCCAAGGCAATAAGCTAGGCCGGGAAACTTCAGGTTAGAACGCCAGGGGAGACCCCAGACCTCCTTTTGCCAATTGTATTGCTCGGAGGCGCTCTTGGTCATTAGCTCTTCGAGAGTGACGGCATCAGGCGTATTAAGCCCTAGCATCGGGAAATTCTGGACGTGCTCAGTAAGCAGGAAGGGTCCGGCCTCTAACAATAAAATCCTGTGGCTGTGAGTTTTATCTTTCTCCAGAAGATAGGAAGCAACCGCTGAACCGAAAGTGCCTCCTCCTAATACTATAATATCAAATCGCCGGGCATCGGGGCGCGGATTTTGAGGATCGGCTTTGTCCTCACTATTTTGTTTCTCATCCAGCCCATTGCAAACATAGCGCCCGAGCACATCACGAGTAAAGTCCGTTACCATCGGGAAACGATTAGTCGGTATAGCCATTCGCATACAACTCCGCTTGATAGCTCATGAACAAATTTTTGGAAACAGAGGTCATCGAGAACCTGNAATAATCGACTGCTACCAAAACTAGATTCTTATCAATCCATTCAAACATATTTAAGTTTAATGACACAATCCATATACAATGGCACAAAATACGAAAAACGCCTATGGACGATCCCAATTTAATTTTAAATACATTGGGCTGCCCGTATAGCTATTGCCTTTTTCTACTTAATAAATTTTTATTTCAGATCGGACCTTTTAAAAAGTGATAATAATTTTTTCCCTGCCAGCGCATAATGCTCTAAGCTTCTATCCATACCTTCAATATTGGCTCATGGCTCATGACCTTTCTTAATATATATACTCTTATTGGAACTAATGCTACAGAGATGTCCTACTCATTTACGTATCCGCCCTACTTGACCTCTCTTGGCCGAAATATTTATACCAAGAAATCCGTAAAAGCCAGGGCGGTCAAAGTCTAATAATGAGGATAATCCAATGGCAGCTGAGATATCAGTTCTTAGCTTTTCTGCAATGGTGGGAAATGCCAGTATCACAATAGTACTATTCAATGTGCCCGTCAAGGTTCCCAAAACTAATATAAAAAGAAATATAATTTTTTTAGAACTCGTAGGGCTTCTCTATTGAGAAAATAAAAGAGCTATTGATGATTGTTACCGTCCGAAAGTTGCCATTGCCTCTCCTTCCTGCAATATGTGACCTTTCATGGCCGTTTCCAGCTGGCTTCTGTTGGACCCGGCCTTCAGGTCGAGTGTTGAATCCAAGCCGTAAACTCTGAAGAAATATCTATGAGGCTTTCCTGGAGGAGGACAAGGTCCAATATACCCGATTTTTCCGGCGCCATTTACTCCTTGAACTGCAACAATGGGATCTTCTAGATTTGAAGCATTCGGAATAGCCTCAGGAATTTTGCTGACTGGTTCTATGTTCCACATAATCCAGTGAGTGAAAGTGCCCCTTGGGGCATCAGGATCATCAAGTATAAGAGCAATGGTGGCGGCATTCACGCCGCTTAGTCCAATCTCCGGAGAGATATTTTTGCCCAGACATGTAAACTCAACAGGCATTTGACTGAAGTTGAGTTTGACACCAATCTCATTCATACCGATTGTTTGTCCTACCATTATCATTATAGCTATAGATGCTAGAGTTGCTGCTAATATGAACCTCATTTTCAACAATCCTCTTTGATCTGATGTTTATGGATTTCAGCCCTAACCCATTCGACTTGCAGATCCATAATCCAAATATATGATAATTGGAAAACATATTTATGTTTTTTGGCACAAACTGAGAAAAATGGCACAAAGTGTATTGGATTAATAGCTCTGCTACGGGAAGCTCCGCCTCAATTTGACTAAAGCTCTATGAACAACTGGCCCTCTCTTACGATAATGTCATAAAGATTTAAGTGACTATTAGCGGGTCCTCTGACAACCGAACCATCTGAAACCATGAATTGGGAATAATGCCATGGGCAGGTAAGGATGTCCCCATCCAGATCGCCTTCGACAAGGGGAGCACCTGCATGAGAACAGCGAGCATCTAAACAGAAGAACCTATCTCCAATGTGGACCACCAGGAACTCACGCTCTTTTAAATCGAACTGTTTCATGGACCCGGCTGGAACATCATCCTTCTTGCCTATCCTCAGCAACATCACATTCGGCCTCCTATTTCTCGTCGACTATTGATCGGGAAGATAGTTCCTGGTACTTTTCCAGGTACTCACAGACGGCGATAACGAACTCGGCATGGCTCCATACTAGCGGTGAAACTGAGATCTGATCCCCTGTGAAGGGATGAATCTGCTCAGCCATCACTCCAGATGGAAGGGCATGTCTAGTTGCCCAGTAGATAAGCTCCAAACCCTTCTCCAGCTGATCGAATGATTTCGCATGTGCAATATGCCACCTGGCCAGCCAAAGGGTGCAGATGAACCAGGGGTTGCCAGTCACATCTTGCGAAGCCCTCTGATACTCATCGTTTTCATACCTAGCCAGGCCTCCAACTCTTGTGTTAATCCACAGCTTATCGATTATGGATTTCATAGTTCCCTCTACAGCTCTTTCAGAGGCGTCAAATCCTCCATAGAGGAAGATAGCAGCTACAGAACTATCAACTGCCAGATCCCGCGATCCATCCAAATAAACGGCTTTTATGAACCTCTGACGCTCATGATCATAAAGCTGCTTGAACATGGCCTCCTTAAGGCTGGCTGCCGCTTCATTCAAGGCCTCATAGCGCTCTCTATTGTAAAAAACCCTCCAGAACTCGGCGGCAGCATTCAAGGCAGCGTAAACCGTAGATGCCGTCCACGTAAACACCCCTGACCGCTCCTCCCAGAGATCGAAGCTGGGCTTGGGAAGCCCAGTATCTGGATCGAGATAGTTTAGAAGAAACTCGGTTGTCTTGAGGATCAATTTTTGAACGCTCTCTAAAAACTCAATGTCCCTGTATTTTTGAAAATGACGCCAAAGAGCATAGAGAACAAGAGCAGTTTCATCCTCCTCAATGGGAAGCATCACTTTTGAGCCTGAGATGGGAAGCCAGCTGCTGCCAACTGATCCATCGGGTGAATACTTATGATGAAAAAATCCTTCATCCGCTAAGACAAAGTCACAGAATCGAAAGAAACGCATGCTTGTATCTCTGAAGCCCGCCAGATCAAGAGCGATGGCGGCTATTGCTCCATCTCTCATCCAGACGTAGGAGTAAGTGTCTCTGTTAAACTGCAAAATGTCCGAATCGCAGGAGGCGATTATCCCTCCCCCGGCTATCCGCATGGCTACGGATGATGAGAAGTGAGTTCTTGTAGGCCCTGATGACCTCTTTAGGCAAGATGCTGAGATTGATCTCTTTCCTGTTCACCCAGGCCGCCCAGTAGTTTTCCGATTCGAGGAGAAGCTGCTCCACTCCGATTTGCTTCACCGTTGCATCCAGGTCCTCAACCTGTTTCAGATTCCTGCCGCATGCGATCCAATAATAAATGATGCCTTTCGATTTAGCGAGCAGGTCAAGCTCAAATGAGATAGCTGAGTCCACTGAACCTTGGGCGATCGGATTGCCGCTGAGAATACCGTCTTCGGAGTCCCTCCAAGTTCCTTCTCTGCCGGGCAGCTCCTTGTAACCGGTCGCAAATTGGTGAATACCTGTGCCCTTGCTTGTAACACCGTTCACCAAGAAGTAGCGCTGTCGTTTGTAATGTATTAAGGCATTCAAGGCAGGGTCATGCATCACCGTATCACCCACAGTATCACCGTAGATATGGAAGTCGTGGGTGAAGAAAATCCTGATCTTTCTGGCTTTCTTGGCAAGATTTTGGACCATCATTTTCTTCAGGAAGAGGTCCCTACCTTCGTGCACGGTCTCGTTGGTCTCTATTTGTAGCCCAATATCGAGATTACTGGCCCGGCTCCTGCTAACAAGTGTATCCGGCATGTACTTTGTCTCTATATTCCAGCCGTCCCCAAGCCAACTGAACTCGCCTTCGACCCATACGCCACTCTTAAGCTCATGCCCCGAAAGGTGATTTTCAAGCCCGACCCGAGGGTAAAAGAAGTCTCTAATGCTCATCTTGCTGTCAAAGGCAACAGCAATGCGTCCGTTTCCTACAACCGTCTCCCTAGGCATCCTTGAGACCCCTCAAAAAACTATTTTATCTTTTACTCGCCACCCGTATAAATCTAGTGATAATTGAGTTATTAATTGACAATACTTCATGTTTTGGATTTTGATAATCTAGCAGAACTGCCCGGATTGGCCGCCAATGAGATAAACTCTGCCTGACACTATGGTCAGGTCAGGGCTATGTGAGCGATTGATGCATAAGTCAGACAGCCTTCTTCAGAAAGGTCATAAACAATCGGCGCACTCCTTTCCCATATTGTGCCATACTTCCTGTTTTGTGCCATGCAATTTTATATACTAACCCGTACAATTTTGTTAAATGGGATTTTTATGGACAAATTTGAAACCACAATGGCGTCGCTTGCCAGGATGTCTCAAAGCGAGATCATGAAGACGATATCTAGCTTAAAGTCAATGTGCATATGTCCGGACTGCCCAACATATACAGATTGTGCTAAAAAAGCTCAAGAGAGTTTCTACTGCTGGATTGGAGGAAGCTTTGTTTGCATTTCTAAGGAGAACGATTGCCTGTGTCCTTCATGCCCAGTAACGTCAGAAGTGGGACTGGTACACAATTTCTTCTGCACAAGAGGTTCCGGGAAGACTCAGCGCTGGGATGCAGAACATAAGATCAAGGGTAATTGAGATAGAAGCTGTTTCATCCAAGTTANGGCCATAAACCGGCCGGACTTTGAATGCTAACAGCTTTGCCTTTTTCTAAAATTCAATTCGAGACTATACAAGGAAAGATATAAGGTATATGACGTCTCAAGTCAATTCAAAGGCCAAAGGTTTTTTTTAAAACTCCGCCATCCATCAATAAGAAATTTCTCTTGAGATTGCGATAACAACTGAGAAGTAATCTGTGATGAAAAGGAGGTTTTATGGATATTTCAGGATCGACGCAATTTGAAACAGAAGTCATTGGAGTCATAAGCAGAACCAAAGACGTTATATCTGTCAGATTTAGGAGGCCAGATGGATTTGATTACCTATCTGGTCAATGGGCGTTTGTATCTGTAGGTAACGAAAAAGGGCAGGAAATGAAACCGCTTTCACTTTCAAGCAGCCCTACTGAGAGCTTTATTGAATTTACAAAGAGGCTCACGGGCCATGAGTTTTCAAATGCCTTTGCTGCTATGAAAGTTGGTGACAAAGCTCTAATAAACGGCCCAAGAGGGAAACTAACCCTCCCATCGGATTATAAAAAAATATGCATGTTATCAGGTGGGATAGGCATTACGCCCTTGCGCAGCATGATCAAATACTCTACAGACATGCAGCTAAAAACCAGCATAGTCCTTCTCTATTCCAATCGTTTTGAAGATTCTATTGTCTTCATGGATGATTTTAATGAAATGCTGGCCAAGAATCCCAACCTCAAAGTGATAATCACCATAACTAAACCCAGCCAGAATTGGAAGGGATTAACTGGCCGAATAGATCGCGATATGATTGAGAAGTATGTGCCCGACTACGATGAAAGAGTCTTCTATTCCTGTGGACCTCGGCCCATGGTCGACACGATGGTAGCTATGCTCGGCAAGATGGGGGTTCCCGAAGGGCAATTAAGATACGAATATTTCTCCGGCTATCTTGGTGCATCTGGAGGAGAATCCGGCCAATAGGTTTGCTGAATTCAGATTCAAGTCAAATGCTTTCAACCTCTTTTTCAAGAAACCTCAAGCTCAAGACAAATTTATCATAAAACTTGACTTTGATGAAGTCCGTTATCACAAAGGCAACCATGGCATAGATCCAGACGAGAGCTGCCAGACTCCACCCTATGGGCGGTATTAATATGCCGTAAACAGCAATAATGGTGGCTATCATCTGAGTGCCGATTACAGCGCNAAGCAAGATGTAACTAGGCCTATAAGCCCAGAAGTAACCTTTCGTTCGTGCGATGAAGATCATAAAGTGGCCTGCGACGGATAGCTTCAGGTAGATGAATGATTGCAGGGTTTCTTTGCTNAGATGCAAGATATCCAGACCTATGAAGAGAAGGCCAAACGAGGCGAAAGTCCCAATAATTCCCAAGAAAGTGGCCAACCCCAGGACGGATTGCATCCTCCAGCGGTCAGGAGTATTGGAGTACTCTGCCCTGTCGTAGGCAATCGTGATAATGGCAAGATCATTGAGGAGGGCTAGAAGAACGATCATTATGGCAGTTACCGGATAGAAGTTAAATGCCAGAATCGAGAAAGTGATGAAAAAGAGAACTCTTATGGTTTCGGAGATTCTGTAGATCGTGTAGCTGTTCATGCGCCGGAAGATCCTTCTGCTCTCCTTTATGGCATCCACTATTACAGATAATCCCGGGCTGGTCAGGACAATGGCCGCTGCAGACTTTGCAGCATCAGTCGACCCAGCAACTGCTATGCCAGCATCTGACTTTTTAAGGGCCGGAGCATCATTAACTCCGTCCCCAGTCATCCCGACAATATGACCTTTGGCCTGGAGAAGCTCAACAATCTTGAATTTGTGTTCTGGGAAGACCTGAGCAAAGCCATCGGCCTCTTCGATTATGTGTACGGCTTCTTCTGGTGATTTATCTATGAAGGCAGAAGCGGGAAAGATATTTTTCCCTAGGCCTACCTGGCTCGCTATCTCTTTTGCAATGGCCACATGATCTCCTGTGACCATCTTGACTTGGACTCCCATATCTATTGCAGTTTTTATGGTCTGGGCCGAATCTGGTCTGGGCGGATCGTACAGTGCTATCAATCCCACATAATTCCATTTTCCGGATTCATCTGTTCTGGCTACTCCTAGGGCACGATATCCCTTCGATGCAAAAGAATTGACATATTCATCGACTCTAGGGGTTGAACCATTAGCTGCCGTTAGCGATTGAATGGCCTGAGATGCTCCTTTCGAGACTTTGAAGCTGCCCACTTGCTCGATATTGGCCTCGGTTCTCTTAGAGACGGGATCAAATGGAGTAAATTTGGTGACTAAATAACCACTAATATCTACTCCCTTTTCCTTGCTCGTATCGATAATTGCATTATCTATTAGATCTTTATTATCTTCCCTCGATGCCAAAGTTGCATAAAGCAATACATCCTGCTCTTTGAAATCGTCAAAAGAAACGATCTCTGCAACCTTGATAGCATTCTGTGTGATGGTGCCAGTCTTGTCCGAGCAGAGAACGTCCATTCCGGCCATCTCCTCAATTGAAACTAGCTTGCTAACTATAGCCTCTCTTTTGGCAAGCTCAATTGCTCCTACCGCCATGGTCACTGATAGTACGGCTGGCAAAGCCGCAGGGATAGAGGCTACAATCAGGACTAAAGCAAACTGAAGAGCCTGGAGAATGCTTTCATGTCTTAGCATTGCAGCAACGAATACTATGGCTACCAAGACTATAGCCATCAATACCAGGTAATCCCCAATTTTGATGACAGCTTTCTGGAAATGACTTTGTGTCTTTGCCTCTTCGACAAGCTTGGCCGTCCTTCCAAAATAGGTGTCCATGCCGATGGCAAAGACCAAGCCGTTCATTTCTCCTTGTCTTACAATAGAGCCAGAGTAAGCTATATCTGAAAGCTTCTTTTCCACCGGGAGCGATTCCCCTGTCAAGGCGGATTCATCAACTTCCAGGTATTCGCCTTCAGAAAGCTTAATGTCTGCAGGAATGATAGCACCAAGACGAATCCTGACCAAATCCCCTGGAACAAGTTCTCTGGATGGAAGGTCGATCCATTTGGAATCTCTTCTGACCAGAGCTTTGGGAGCAAGTCTTAGCTTCAAAAGCTCTATAGCATTGTTTGCCTTGTGCTCTTGCCAAAACCCGACAATGGCATTGACGAGCAGCAGAGCAAAAATTATAACGAAATCCTCCCAGTGCTGAATAATGGCAGAAAGCACTGCTGCTACTTCTATCATCCACGGAATCGGTCCCCAGAAATAACCAAGAAACTTAAGAATAGGATTGACTTTTTTCTCTGAAATTTCATTTGGTCCGTACTGCATGAACCTGGCTTTTGCCTCGGAGGAAGAAAGACCGTCTTTGCCAGATGAAAGCCTATTCAGGAGCTCATCTACGGGCATCTTCCTGACATCATCAGAGGTGAGTATGCGAATTCCTCCTAAGAGTCGAATCTTATTGAACAAAACGAGGAATTTGATTTTTCAATTGAAACGCAATGGAACATATTTTCTATTGCGAATCAAGGCTCAAGATTGAAGCCGGAATGAACGCCTCGGAAGTGTTGCTATGATATTTCATCGATGGAGACAAATACGTGCTTTGCGGCTGCAAATGACCTATCATAAATGCACCTCCTTTGTCTGGTTATAGGTCCGCTAATAAAGATTTTATGACACAAGATGCAAAATATAGCACAAAGCACGAAGAAGGATATTACTCTCAAGTTCTTTGCCTATCTATGAGATCGAAGAATATCTTCCGATAGGGATATTTCCAAGCCTTAAGCATCCGAGGATTCCCATAGCTAAATCATTTCTCACCTTCCCATCGCTTTCTCTGTCTCTAAAACCTTCAGGGTTATTTTCATCACTGTATCAGGGTTGATGGAGATGGAATCTATACCTTCCCTCACCAGGAACTCGGCAAACTCAGGATAGTCGCTTGGGGCCTGACCGCACAGACCGCTATGGCGCCCACTTTTCTTGGTCCCGTCTATAGACATGGCCACCATCTTCTTTACAGCAGGGTCCCTTTCATCGAACTCCTTGGCGAGAATCTCAGAGTCCCTATCTATCCCAAGGGTAAGCTGTGTCAGGTCATTTGAGCCTATGGAAATGCCGTCGACGAGCTGGCAGAACTCATCAATGAGCACCACGTTGCTTGGAATCTCGCACATGATATAGATCTGCAGTCCTTTCTCTCCCTGCCTAAGGCCGTTCTTAGCCATCTCCTCCAGGACCTTTCTTCCTTCCTCCACCCGACGGCAGAAGGGAATCATGACTATGACATTTTCAAGGCCCATATCCTCNCTGACTCGTTTNATGGCNNCGCACTCCAGAGCAAATCCTTCCCTGTATCTTTCGCTATAATACCTGGAGGCCCCCCGCAATCCAATCATAGGGTTGTTTTCTCTTAGTTCGAAGTATTCTCCGCCAATCAGGTTGGCATACTCGTTGGATTTGAAATCGCTGGTTCTAACAACCACCGGCTTAGGGTAGAAAGCTGCGGCTATGGTACCTATGCCCTGGGCAAGCTTCTCGACGAAATATTCGGACTTACTGCCGTAACCAAAGGTTAAATCATCGATCGTCCTTCGGACCGTATCGTCCTCTACTTTCTCCGTATGCAAAAGAGCCATCGGATGAACCTTTATCTGGCTGGCGATTATGAACTCAAGCCTGGCGAGTCCTACTCCGTCGTTGGGTATGAAGGAAACGGAAAAGGCTTCATCCGGATTACCCAAATTGATCATCACTTCAGTCTTTGGACGGGGCATACCCTTCACGCTGACCCTCTCTATGCTGAAAGGCAATTTGCCATCATAAACAATGCCCACGTCTCCTTCAGCACAGCTTACGGTCACTTCCTGACCTGTTTTTATTCTTCCGGTGGCTCCTTCGGCTCCGACTATCGCTGGTACTCCAAACTCTCGGCTGACAATAGCCGCATGGCTGGTCCTTCCCCCTGTGTTTGTCACGATAGCCGAGGCAATCTTCATCACAGGCTCCCAATCCGGGGTTGTGGTATCGGATATCAAGACCTCACCTGGCACGAAGGCTGAGAGATGAGCAACGTCAGGGACTATGCGTGCCTTGCCGCTGGCGATCTTCTCACCGACGCTCCTACCAGTTACAATGACTGGACCTTTCTCTTCCAAGGCGTATATTTCCAGGACGTCCCTGGCCTTCTGAGATTGAACTGTCTCAGGTCTGGCTTGGACTATGAAGAGATCTCCCGTTTTTCCATCCTTTGCCCATTCGATATCCATTGGCATGTCCTTGCCGGCCTTCTCCGAGTAGTGGTCTTCTATCAGCAGGGAGTATCGAGCCAGGGTAAGGACCTCATCATCTGAGATGCAAAATTTCTTTTGCTCATCCTCTTGAACATCGATGTTGTGAGTAAGAGCCTTAGAATCCCCTGTGCCGTAGACCATCTTGATCTTCTTATTGCCTATGCTCTTTCTGATTATAGGCTTGAAGCCATTTCGGAAGGTAGGTTTAAAGACGTAGAACTCGTCAGGAATAACGGCACCCTGGACGATGTTCTCCCCGAGGCCGTAGGCTCCTGTGATAAATACAACGTCCCTAAACCCTGTCTCNGTATCAAGGGTAAAGATTACTCCACTAGCAGCCAGGTCTGACCGAACCATCTTCATGATCCCGATCGATAGAGCAACCTTGAANTGGTCGAATCCATTGTCGATACGATAGGATATAGCTCGGTCGGTGAAGAGGGATGCATAGCATTTTATGCAGGCTTCTTTGAGCTCTTTGTAACCACGAACATTGAGGAAAGTTTCTTGCTGGCCTGCAAAGGATGCAGTGGGCAGGTCTTCTGCTGTAGCAGAACTCCTTACAGCTACATCCGGATTGGAGCCATATTCCTCACCTAGCCTGTCATAGCTCGCTTTGATCTCCATCCACAGATCTTCTGGCAAGTCGGATTCTAAAATCAACGACCTTGCCCTCTTTCCTCTGGCTGCCAGATCGCTCATATCTGTTTTGTCGAGGCCGGATAAAGCGTTCTTCAGCTTATCCAGGATCCTAGCAGATTCGAGAAAATGCCAATAGGCGTCGGAGGTCGTTGCAAACCCATTGGGAATTCTCACCCCTTTTGGTACCAGATCCTGGTACATCTCTCCCAAAGACGCGTTCTTTCCGCCTACAAGAGGCACATCCTCGATGAGTATCTCTTCAAACCAAAGCGTTAACTTATTTTTTTTGGACATGATTTCTCACGATCAACGAGTTGAACTTTTTTTTTAGGAAAGTTTATCCGGCCATACTCCATGGACAACCCCGAGGGCTTTGTCTACAGAATTGTGAACTTTGTCGCTAGAAAAACCGCAAAATAAAAGAAACGCCTCAACGTAGTTTGGCACAGGCAGGGACATCTGCTCCACCAGCAAAATGGTCTGTAAAATTGTATAATTCCCAAGGCTAAAAGGTATTATCGCATCCGGGCAGAGCAATTCATAAATCTCAGGGCTTATCGGCCTTTCGAAGCCTGAAATAAAGGCCTCCAGGATCTCGCTCGTCCATTCGTGCTTCCTGCCTGAATCTTCATATGGCACGACAACGGTCTCCCTGGTTTTGGAAAGATTTTCAATGAGTTGAGATGGTGTCACATCACCCTCGAAGATCATATTGGTCTGATGAACATGAGGCATGGTTGTCGGCACTTTGCTGGCCCGGACAGAGAACCTCACGTCTTTGAAAACTGTCCCGGCATCCTTTCCCTGATGGCCAACGCCGCTGCCGAACTGTATGGCATTGGGCGATATCTTTACAATGTTGTGAGGGTCCCCACTTCTGCGGTCTAGATTGCCGAGTACCGCCAATAGACCAAGGGGTCTAGCTGCCAAGACAGCTCTGCACAGAGCAGTAGTGTTGCAGCTAGTGCACTGAACAAGTTTTGGAGCCGCTTTCTGGAATCGCTCATAGTTCTCCAAGCCGAAAAAGAANTCCNTAACCAGNTCTTCTCTGANCTTTTCTGGCATCTCAACCTTCTTCTCTTCCAAACTCCTGAGTAATTCGCCCCGATGGGCGCCTCCCATCAGAACTGTATTGCAATCGTGGGCTATGCTCGCCTCGACGTAAGGAAGCTCTTGGCCTTCCGGTGTTCCCACTACTATAAATCCGGATTTTTCGAAGAAATCATCATACCCGCCTTCTATTCTGGCTCCAGCCCTTTCCCAAGCTTCCTTATCCTTTTCGTCCGTCAAAAAGGCCCGGACATTGCACATCCTAGTAAACTTTCCCAGCATGCTTTTTGCCCTAGCATGAGGAGTGCGAAGGAGGACATTCATGTCCCCGCCAATTGCTTCCGCTTCTTTGACTTGATGAATGGCAGGAATAGCTCTCTTGCTCTCGGTACCATCAAAACCTACGAAGCCAACATTTAATTTCATAAAACATTCCCTGCTAA
>JGI11641J44799_10000152_pt1 | contig 19215 bp, 12 predicted proteins | sample WetSurSiteA1Bulk_FD_44799 | JGI IMG/M metagenome (IMG submission 44799) | reverse complement strand
CATCGGCCTCAGCTTCAATGGCATCTTCAAGGAATTTGTCGAGCAGCAAAGGCCGGTCAGGCGATACATCTACAGCCGCGGCCACATATTGTGCAAGCATTTCCTCATCCAGGATGATTTTCATGGCACGTCCACCCAGAACGTAAGATGGTCTTACCATAAGCGGATAACCGATGCGGTCCGCAATTTCAAGGGCTTGTTGCAGGTTGCTAGCCATCCCTGATTCGGGCTGCGGAATATGCAGTTTTTCCATGACATGCCTGAATCGGTCACGGTCCTCGGCAAGGTCAATGGTTTCGGGTGTTGTACCAAGGATACGTACTCCGGCTTCGGCCAACTCTCTCGCCAGGTTCAGCGGAGTCTGGCCTCCAAACTGAATAATTACGCCTTCGGGATTCTCCTTGTGGTATATGCTCAGAACATCTTCAGCAGTAAGTGGCTCAAAGTATAGCTTATCGGAAGTATCGTAATCGGTTGAAACGGTTTCGGGATTACAATTCACCATGATGGACTCATAGCCGGCGTTCCTTATGGCAAAGGCAGCATGAACACAACAATAGTCAAATTCGATACCCTGTCCTATCCGGTTGGGACCTCCGCCCAGAACCATTATTTTCTTGCGGTTGCTGGTCTTCACCTGATCGGGAGCATTGTAGGTTGAGTAATAATACGATGCATTTTCGACACCGCTGACCGGAACAGGTTCCCAGGCTTCACACAATCCCAGGGACAGGCGCCTGCTTCTGATTTCCGCTTCCGGTAATTCAAGCAGTTTTGAAAGATACTTATCTGCAAACCCGTCCTTCTTGGCCTGTATGAAAAGATCATCTGAGAGTGTCTTTCCCTTAAAGCCCAGTATCTTTTCTTCGAGGTCAACCAATTCCTTCATCTGCCCGATGAACCAGGCTTTGATATATGTTTTCCTTGAAAGTTCAGCAATGCTTGCACCTTTGCGCAAAGCCTCATACATGATGAATTGACGTTCACTGGATGCGTTATTCAGCATCACCATCAGTTCGTGCAAGGATTTCTTGTTGAAATCTTTGGCAAAGCCCAGACCGTAACGGCCGATCTCCAGCGAACGTATCGCTTTCTGCAGGGCCTCTTTATAGTTCTTGCCGATGCTCATTACCTCACCCACAGCATGCATTTGGGTGCCAAGTTTATCTTCGAGACCCTCGAATTTTTCAAAAGCCCAACGGGCGAATTTTACCACCACATAGTCTCCGGAAGGTTCATATTTTTCCAGGGTCCCTTTCCGCCAGTAAGGAATCTCATCCAGTGTCATACCCCCTGCTAAAAGCGAGGATACGAAGGCTATGGGAAAACCGGTCGCTTTTGACGCCAGGGCAGAGGATCGGGAAGTACGCGGGTTTATTTCAATTACCACCACACGACCGGTTTTGGGATCATGTGCAAACTGTACATTGGTTCCGCCAATGACCTCAATGGCCTCAACAATATCATAGGAATACTGCTGGAGGCGTTTTTGGAGTTCCGGAGCGATTGTAAGCATGGGTGCAGAGCAGAAAGAATCTCCGGTATGCACCCCCATGGCATCGATATTCTCGATGAAACAAACCGTTATCATCTGGTTTTTCGAGTCCCTGACAACTTCCAGTTCAAGCTCCTCCCAGCCGAGAACCGATTCTTCAACGAGAACCTGGTTTACCATGCTGGCGGACAATCCCCGGCTGACAATCGTCCTTAATTCTTCTATGTTGTAAACCAGGCCTCCGCCTGTTCCCCCCATGGTATAGGCAGGTCGGATAACTACAGGATAGCCCAGTTCATCGGCAACCTTTTCGGCATCTTCAACAGTATTCACGGCTGTGCTTTTTGGCATCTCTATTCCAAGACGCATCATGGTCTCCTTAAATGCCACACGATCCTCTCCCCTTTCAATGGCGTCGATGTTCACACCGATCACCCGTACATTGTACTTCTCCAGGATACCCTTCTTCGCCAGCAGCGAGGAAAGGTTGAGCCCGGTCTGCCCGCCCAGGTTCGGCAGAAGCGCATCAGGCCTTTCCTTTTTTATGATCTCAGTAAGGGCGTACTCATTCAATGGTTCAATATAGGTGACGTCTGCCATCCCCGGATCAGTCATGATTGTGGCCGGGTTGGAATTGACGAGGACTATCTTGTAACCCAAAGACCTCAGAGCCTTGCAGGCCTGGGTACCTGAATAATCAAATTCACATGCCTGACCGATTATGATCGGTCCCGAACCGATGATCAGCACTTTTTCAATGTCGTTGCGTCTGGCCATTTTTGATTTAATTTTAAAGCATATCCGGTGAAAGAACGATGCAAATATCACCTGCAATTTAAATAATCTATTTGATTGTCGGAAAAGAAATCTGCCCTAATAAAAAAGGCACCCCGGGAAGGATGCCTTTTTTATATCTTCTGGAGCAATTAGGAGATTATTGCGGGTCACTTTTGTCCTGCGTTTTTTCCATCTGCTGCTTACCAAGTGAAACCAGTCCGCCCAGAACACCGAGGTTCATTGAATCGAGGGCAGAGCTTGGAACAATGATCATCGAGCTTTTTTCCTTTAAACCTTCCCCGATAAGGTTCATGGCTCGCAATTGCAGGGCAACCGGATTATTTATATACTCTTCACTGGCCTTGGCAAACTTTTCGGCTATTTCGGTCTCAGCAGTCCCCAGAATTACCCTTGCCCTTCTCTCCCGTTCTGCCTGTGCCTGCTTGCTCATCGCATCTGCAAGTGCCTGGGGAATTGTAATATCTTTTATGCCCACACTCTGACAGGTTATTCCCCAGGGGGTAGTGCTCTCATCGAGCAGCAGCTGCAAATCATGGGCAATCCTCTCCCTGTCCTGCAACAAATCAGCAAGTTCATGCCTTCCGATAATATCCCTTAATCCGGTTTGTGCCATGTATTCAATTGCTGCGTTGTAATCCTGAACTTCGAGCGCAGATTTCTCAACATCCCATACGGTCCAGTAAAGCACAGCCACTACATTGACAGGTACTGTATCTTTTGTCAGCGTTTGTTCAGCTTTGAAATCAGTAACCCTGATCCGTTGGTCAATATAATCCATGATCCTGTCGAGGATGGGGATAATAAAGAAAATACCGGGCCCTTTTAATCCCCTGAATCTGCCCATCCGCAAAACGACCGCCTTTTCCCACTGATCGGCAATCTGAATGGACGATGAGAACAGCAATGACAATACAACCAGCAGGCCAAACTGCACTGCTGAAAATACCTGCATGCGAAATAAGACAAGGTCAATTGCAAGCAGCACCACAAATACCGATACGGATAGGGCATTGAAGAAACCTTTGGTGATTACTTTAGTTTTCATTGTTTTTATGGTTTTGAAGTTCAAGAATTAAGTCGTCGACCGTAAAACCATAGTTGAAAGCTATGGTAAGAAATTCCCTGCAGATGTCCTGGATTTTGTTTTGCTTTTCTTTATCCGACAGGTTGATTTCACTTTTGTTGATAAAAGTGCCTGTGCCCTGATAAGTTTCCAGGATATTCTGGATTTCTAGTTCTTTGTAGGCCTTGGCAACCGTATTCAGGTTGACTTTGAGCTCAACCGCCAGGGACCTGACCGTGGGCAACTGCTCTCCTACCGCCAGCTTACCGGATGCAATGCCGAATTTAATCTGGTCAATGATCTGACGGTAAAAAGGAGCGCCAGTTTTTGGATCCAAAACAAATTTGATCATTGTAGTATTATATTATTGTATTAAATATCTAGTACAAATATACTATATGACTTTCAATTTTGCAAGAATTTTGTTAAATATTATTTTAAAGTTGAAAACGCGGTTTCCGAATAACATGCTACCAACTTTTGTTGTTTCTTTGCAGATTCTTGATGATTTCATCAACGATGGAAAAGACTAACGGGAACAGCAAGGACAAAGTCACAGGCAAAACTACGCTGTTTGGTCTCCTTCAACCCTACTCGGGAATGGTAGTCCTGCTTGTGGTTTTTGCACTGCTGGGAAATGGCTTTAATCTTATTATCCCGCTTATCATCTCCCGGGGAATTGATGCCTACAGCAGCGGAAACCTGGTGCTGCGTTCGTTGATCATTAACTTTCTGGCTGCAGCTATTTTGATCTTTGTTTTCACCTACCTGCAGGGAATTGTTCAGACCTATACATCCGAGAAAGCAGCAAGGGATTTAAGGGCAAGACTTTCGGATAAGATATCCAGGCAGTCGTATGCCTATGTTTTAAGCACCAATCCGGCGCGTTTGCTCACCAACCTTACATCGGATATTGACGCCATTAAAATGTTCATTGCGCAGGCTATTGTTTCAATAATATCCTCCGTCTTTATAATTGTGGGAGCTAGTGCAATGCTTCTTTCCATCAACTGGAAACTAGCCCTGGCTGTTCTTGTCATTATTCCACTGATCGGAAGTGCTTTTTTCATCATGTTCCGGAAGGTGCGTGTATTGTTTAAAAAAAGCCGCGAGGTAGTTGACTGGCTGAACAAGGTGATTAATGAAAGCATCCTGGGATCGATGCTGATTCGTGTGCTCAATTCGCAGCAACAGGAATATCAGAAATTTATGCAAGCCAACAGTGCTTCACGTGATATCGGACTAGCCATCCTGGGGCTTTTTGCTGCCTTAATTCCCGTGATCACTTTTGTGAGCAACCTTGCCATGCTTACAGTGCTGGTGCTGGGAGGACATTTTGTCATCGCAGGAACAATGACCCTGGGTAATTTTGCGGCTTTTAACAGTTATATTGCCCTCCTGATTTTCCCAATCATTGTGATCGGTTTTATGAGCAATGCCATTGCACATGCCACTGCCTCGTATCAGCGGATACAGGACGTATTGAACACATCTGAAATCCCTGAGACAGGCAGTTATGAAGGAAGATTATCGGGGCATATCGTGCTGAAGAATATTCATGTTTTATACCGGGAGGTTCCCGCCCTGAAGAATATCGACCTGGAAATAATGCCAGGATCAAGAACCGCAATCATCGGACCCACGGCAGCCGGTAAAACACAACTGCTTTACCTGCTTACAGGATTGATCAGGCCTGATTCAGGAGAACTGTTTTTTGACGGAAGGTCATTTGCCGATCTGAATAAGGAGCTCTTTTACAGGCAGGTTGGTTTTGTTTTTCAGGACAGTATTGTATTCAACATGAGCCTGCGTGAAAACATTGCCTTTAGTGACCATATTTCTGATGAAATGCTTAGAAAGGCTATTGAAACAGCCGAACTAAAAAGCTTTGTCGAATCATTGCCGGAGAAGCTTGACACCGTTGTTTCGGAACGAGGTACAAGTCTTTCCGGAGGGCAGAAGCAGAGGGTCATGCTGGCCAGGGCACTGGCCTTGAATCCTGTCATATTATTGCTTGATGACTTTACGGCAAGAGTAGACAAAAGAACCGAAAAGAAGATCATGGAGAACATTCAGGTCAACTATCCCGGAATAACCATACTTACCATCACCCAAAAAATTGCAGCTGTTGAAAACTATGAGCAGATAATCCTGCTGATGGAAAGTGAAATCATTGGATCAGGAACACATGAAATGTTGATACAAAGTTGCCCCGAATACGTTCAGATTTATAATTCTCAGCGCAGCACCAGTCATTATGACTTACAATCTTAAACCGGAAATTCCGGCTGCCAGAAAGCAGATAAGTACCTTTGCGGCGCTTAAAAAACTGCTGGTTATCCTGGGTGATGAAAAGAAAAGCCTGGCCTGGGCGCTGGTCACCATCCTGATCAACTCATCGCTTTCTCTGTTGAGTCCTTTTATTATAGGATATACTATTGATAATTATGTGCAGAGCGGACAATATCATGGAGTTCTATTGTTTGCAGCCTTGTTGCTGGGCATGTATCTGCTGGCTTTGCTCACCAATTACCTGCAAACAAAACTTATGGGCGGCGTGGGCCAGCGCATGCTGTACAAGCTGAGAAACAATATTTTCAATAAGTTGCAGGAACTGCCCATAGCTTTCTTCAATGAGAACAAGGCCGGCGACCTGATTTCGAGGATCAACAATGATACGGACAAGCTGAATCAGTTTTTCTCCCAATCGCTCATGCAATTTGTGGGCGGCATCTTTATCATGACGGGAGCCGGCGTCTTCCTGCTTTCCATCAACCTGCCGCTGGGTTTCGCTGCCCTCTCGCCAGCGATTGTACTGTTGTTGTTCACACGCTTTGTTTCCCCCTGGGTAAAAAAAAGGAATGCCGCAAGTCTTTCCAGCACCGGAAGCCTGAGCGCGGAGATACAGGAAAGCCTGGCCAATTTCAAGGTAGTGATAGCCTTCAACCGCCGTAATTATTTCAGAGAACGATTTAACAAGGTCAACCAGGAGAACTACAATCTTGCCCTGAAGGCTGGGTTGGCAAACAGCCTTTTCGTTCCGGTGTATGGATTTTTTTCACAACTGGGACAGTTAATTGTCCTGGCTTTTGGCATATACCTGATCATGGCAGGTAATTTTACCGTCGGGCTGCTCATTAGTTTTCTAAGCTACATATTCAATTTTTACACACCGCTTCGCCAACTGGCGGCTTTGTGGACCAATTTTCAGGTAGCTCTTGCGGCCTGGGACCGGATCTCGTACATCATGGGACTCGAAAGCAACCTGGATATCCTTGAATTGCCTGCAGAACAGTGTGATTCAGCCGCCGTATCATTCCGAAAAGTATCCTTCGCCTATCCGAATGGCCGTGAGGTATTACACAAGGTCAGCTTTGAGCTCGAAAGCGGAAAAACCTATGCATTTGTGGGACCTACAGGCGGAGGTAAAACCACTACGGCTTCATTGATATCACGTCTGTATGATCCGACAAGGGGTCTTGTACTTCTCCACGGCAAGGATCTGCGAACCTATCCCCCTGCAGAAAGAGCTGTTAAGATAGGTTTCATTTTGCAGGAACCCTTTCTGTTCACAGGTACTGTAAAGGAAAATATACTATACGGGAATAATGATTATGGCACATTGACGAATGAACAACTGACCGGGGTGCTCCGGGAATCAGGACTGGATAGTTTGCTTCAGCGCTTCGAGGATGGATTGGATACAAAGGTTCTGAACAGCGGGGAAACAATCAGCCTGGGACAGAAGCAGCTTATTGCTTTTGTAAGGGTTGTCCTGCGTAAGCCCGAAGTTCTTATACTCGATGAAGCAACGGCCAACATCGATACCGTCACGGAAAAGCAACTCGAAGCTATTTTGCAGAAGCTGCCCGATACCACAACCCGGATCATTATTGCCCACCGTTTGAATACCATTGAAAACGCAGATGAAATATTCTTTGTGAACGGCACCAGGATTATCCGTGCAGGATCCATGGACAATGCCGTGGATTTATTGATGCATGACAAGCGTGAGAGTTAAAATGTTTTAATATCTTTAGTTTTTCAAGCTTGTTGTGATTACACCTGTATGTTGAATTGATTGTTCAATAAACCTGTCATATGCCGCTACTCATTGTCATTCTCGGTATTATTACACTGATCGTGCTGATCACGGTTGTCAAGCTGGAGACCTTCATTTCATTTGTGGTAGTGGCACTCTTTGTCGGACTGGCAGAGGGCATGCAACCCAAAGACCTTATTGCTTCGGTGGAGGCCGGTTTGGGTAGCACACTCGGATCCCTGGTCATGATACTGGGATTCGGAGCCATGCTTGGCAAGCTTGTTGCCGAAAGCGGTGCAGCTCAGAGAATTTCCTCAAAGCTTATCCGTGTTTTTGGAATAAAGTACATTCAATGGGCCATGGTGCTTACCGGGTTTATTATTGGCATATCGATGTTTTACAGCGTAGCCTTCGTGATCCTGGTGCCCTTGATCTTTACGGTTGCCGCATCCACCGGGTTACCGTTATTGTATGTCGGCATTCCCATGATAGCCTCTCTGTCCGTAACCCATGGTTTCCTTCCGCCACATCCCTCCCCTTCCGCAATATCCGTTATGTTCAAAGCTGACACCGGAAAAGTATTGCTGTATGGCATTACCATTGCCATACCGGTGATAATTCTCGCAGGTCCCCTTTTTGCAAGACTGTTGAAAAAGATCCCGGCGGCCCCGCTGAAGGAGTTCGTAAACCCCAGGATACTGACCGATGAGGAGATGCCGGGCATGTCCGTCAGTGTTCTGACCGCAATTCTTCCGGTAATCCTGATCATTGTATCAACCATTACAGGATTAACATACCTGAAAGATACCACTGTTGGGAAAATCATCAGTTTTATCGGCAGTCCTCCGATAGCTTTGCTTCTTTCAGTGCTGGTTGCCACCTATACACTTGGATTGGCCCGGGGTAAAAAAATGAAGGAATTATCTGAGATACTTTCGAAATCGGTAGTTGGCATAACCACTGTGCTGCTTATCATCTCCGGAGCAGGAATTCTAAAGCAGGTTCTGACCGACAGCGGTGTCAGCGACTATATTGCCGGATTGATGAGCAAGTCGAGCCTATCCCCCCTGTTCCTGGGCTGGCTCATCGCCGCAGTACTGCGTATTTGTGTGGGTTCGGCCACTGTTTCCGCATTAACCGCGGGAGGGATCGTTCTGCCCCTGGTTACAGCCGGGTCAGTGAATGCAGAGCTCATGGTGATTTCAATTGGTGCCGGCAGTCTGGTGCTGTCACAGGTCAATGATGTCGGCTTTTGGATGTATAAGGAATACTTCACACTCAGTGTTAAAGATACACTGAAAACGTGGACTGTCATGGAAACAATTGTTGGAGTATCCGGTTTAATCGGTGTTTTAATATTCAATTCAATCCTATAAATTATGAATGTAAATCCCGAATCGCGTATTGCTGCGCTCAACCTTAGTTTACCTCCTTCCCCGAAACCGGTTGGCGTGTACAAACCAGTTCTTATTGTTGATAAGATGCTATATGTATCCGGTCAGGGGCCGATGAAAGATGACGGAACGCTTATGACAGGAAGGGTTGGTGACAACCTGAATCTGGAAGAGGGGAAGCTGGCTGCCAGGCAGGTGGGCCTGACCATGTTATCTACCATCAGAAGCCAGATAGGAGATCTTAATAAGATCAAAAGAATTGTCAAAGTACTCGGTATGGTAAACAGTACTTCCGACTTTGCCCAGCACCCCGCCGTGATAAATGGTTTCAGCGAACTTATGGCCCAGGTCTTTGGCGATGAAAACGGTATTGGTGTCCGGAGTGCTGTGGGCATGTTTCTACCCATGAATATCGTGGTGGAAGTCGAGGCTGTATTCGAGCTATATTAAATACTTCGTGGCATTCATGACGGATCCATGGTACAAAGTTGCCGGGGAGGCTGAGATTTCAACCCCTGCGCTGCTGATATTTCCCGAAAGGGTTGAAGATAACATCCTGCGAATGATCTCCCTGGCAGGAGGTCCGGACAAGTTGCGCCCCCATGTGAAAACACACAAAATGTCCGAGGTTGTAAAGCTGAAAATAAAACATGGCATTTCCAGGTTCAAGTGTTCGACACTGGCAGAGGCTGAAATGACGGCTCAATGTGGCGGAAAAGATATCATGCTGGCAATGCAGCCTGTTGGTCCCCATATTGACAGATTCTTCAGGTTACAGAAGACCTATCCCGGATCAAGGTTTTCAACGATTGTGGATGACGCTGCCATTGCTGATCAGCTGGCGGCCATGGCCGCAAAGCATGAAATGGAAACTGGTTTGTGGCTGGATATCAACAATGGCATGAACCGTACTGGTATAATTCCCGGAAACCAAGCCCTGGAGCTGTACAGAATGATCAGTCATTTACCTTTTATAGCAGTTTGCGGGTTGCATGTCTACGATGGTCATATCCATGACAGGGATCCGGCTGACCGCCGCAGAACCTGCGAGAAAGATTTCGCGTCTGTTTCAGCCCTCATTAAATCAATCGGAGCCTCAGGATTGCAGGTTCCGGCAATAGTTGCCGGCGGCACTCCCACCTTTCCGCTTCATATTCAACGTACCGGTATTGAGGTCAGTCCCGGTACCTGTGTACTCTGGGATAGCGGCTACCAGGATCAGTTCCGTGACTTTGACTTTCTGCCGTCTGCAGTTTTGATGACGAGGATTGTCAGCAAACCATCCGGTAACCTGATCTGTCTGGATCTCGGGCACAAAGCCATTGCAGCTGAAATGCCTCATCCCCGGGTAGCTATGCTGAATCTTCCGGTAGACAGGTATGTCAGTCATAATGAGGAGCACCTGGTTATTGAGAGTCCCGATGCAGCAAACCGGAAACCGGGTGATGTGGTTTACTGCATCCCCTGGCATATCTGTCCAACCGTTCCTCGTTATCCGTTCGCCTATGTGGTCAGGAACAGCAAGATTGCCGGCACCTGGCGGATTGATGCCCGAGATCGGGAAATAACCATTTGAAATTCAAAGAACCCTTTGATGAGTCATGAAAAATTTTATCATTGACGGACATTTGGACCTGTCCATGAATGCGATAGAATGGAACCGCGATCTGACCAGGAACATTGAAGAAATCCGCCATTTGGAAAGGGGTATGACGGATAAGCCTGACCGGATGAACGGCACTGTAAGTTTGCCGGCTATGCGACAGGGTAAGGTTGGTTTATGCGTAGCCACGCAGATTGCTCGTTTTGTGAAACCAGGAAATAAACTACCCGGATGGAAATCGCCCTACCAGGCCTGGGCCATGACGCAGGCACAACTGGCCTGGTACAAAGCCATGGAGGAAGCGGGTGAAATGGTTCAGGTATGCAGCAGGGACCAACTTGAGCGGCACTTAACACTTTGGGAGTCACCTGCAGATCATTTGCCCGTTGGGTACATTCTGAGCCTTGAAGGTGCTGACTCGCTTGTTACACCCGCTTACCTGGAGCGTGCGCATGCATATGGGTTGCGTGCCATCGGTCCCGCCCATTACGGACCGGGGACCTACGCACAGGGAACAGATGCCGAAGGTGGTCTCAGTACACAAGGGCATGAACTGCTCAAAGAAATAGAACGTCTGGGTTTGATACTGGACGTTACGCACCTGAATGATGCATGCTTCTGGGAAACCCTCGACAGGTTTCATGGTCCGGTTTGGGCCAGCCATAACAACTGCCGTGTTTTTGTGCCACACAACCGGCAATTTGAAGACCGGCAGATCATCGAGCTCATTCAGCGCGATGCTGTTATCGGTACAGCCATGGATGCATGGATGATGGTACCGGGATGGAAACGGGGCAAATCAAGCCCTTCAGGTATGGGTGTGAGCCTGCATCAGGTAATCGACAACATTGACCATATTTGCCAGCTTGCGGGCAATTCAAAACATGCGGCCCTGGGATCCGATCTTGACGGGGCCTTCGGCAAAGAACAAGGTCCGCAAGAGGTGGACACAATTGCGGACCTGCAGAAACTGCCCGTCATGCTGAAAGCGCGTGGCTTCCAGCAATCCGACATTGAAAATATCCTGAGTGGAAACTGGTTACGATTCCTCAGAAAGAACTGGCCTTAATTAAAGGTCTCACCGTCCCATCCTGCGATCCGGGCGAGGATCCACCACATTGCATAGGCCTTCCGGTTCGCAGTAATATGTTGTGTATTGTGTTCTCCGTAAGTGATGCTTCCACCGGGTGCTGATTTGTTATAATAGTAACCTGCTCCTTCAGTATGTGCGTTTTCCCAGTCGATATAGAAATTGCCGCCATAATCCTCTGAATCGCCGTTATCTCCGGCATCTCCCCAATACTGATCATCCATGTCATGTGTGTCGATCCCATAATAGTCGAGACAGAAATATTTTTTTGACAGGCAGTAACCGATGATGGTATCCGCCTGATTCATGGGTCTGCCCTCTCCCACGTTGCTGTTTGCCTCAGCATGGCCTGTCATAAAAATAAAAGTTACCGGATTGGCACGTTGCCCTTCTCCTGTACCGATCTTACTCCCTCCTTCACCATATTCGTTGATCAGGGTCTGCATTCCGGGCAGGTAGTTGCCGGTGACATTGTGGCCGCCGATGCTGCACCAGGACCACATGACGACGTTAATTTCAGCATTATCGGCATCATCCAGATAATTCCTGGTGGTCTGAATAAAAGCCGTTTCATCACGGCTCAGGTCTGCTGCGTCCACGCCTGCAGGAGCAAATTCAGCAATTGCATAGTCATGGAAATCAAGCTTGCCGGAAGTGGGATTGTTATTGGTAATCCCAAACAGGACATCGTCCCCGTCCCTGTAATCCTGCAAACCAAAGAGCCCGTAAGCTACATGGGTGCCGTGCGAGGTATGCTGATAGGCAATATGCAGGTTGTTGCGTGCTGCGTCGATATACTCCCCGGGGATGGATCGCAGCATATCTTCGGTTGCAACATTATAACTGGCAATGGTTTCTCCGGTAACAGTGCTTGGAATATCATCACCTCCCGCCGGATCACTGTTTTCCTCACAGGAAAGAAGAAGCAGCAGGGGAACTAAGGCAATCTGAAGGGCCGACTTTCTGTTCATAACGTTTTTGTGTTTAGGTTTCTCCTATAACGAACGTTTAAAACAAAAGGTTATTGTATAATGCTTTACCTTTCAAAAAGACAGCCCTTCAAGAGCCTGTCTCTATTTCAGCCCCCTTCGCTTCAGCAACGGATCAACCGAGGGATCTTGGCCACGGAATTTCTTGTACTGTACCATGCCTTCATCATTGCCTGATTCGGCGAGACAATATTTTCTGAATCTGGCGGCAAGCTCAGGATTGTAAACATCTCCTGATTCCTTAAAGGCCTGGTATGCATCGGCATCAAGAACGGCTGCCCAGATGTATACGTAGTAGCCGGCAGCATATCCTCCGTTAAAAATATGCGCGAAATAAGTACTGCGATAACGGGGAATAATTTCATCGATGAGACCGATCTTTTTCATGGATTCCTGTTCAAATGTGCCAACCACAAAATCAAGGGTGTCCTGACGTGTGTGATAATCCAGATCAAGCAATGAGGCGGCAAGATATTCCACAGTCTCAAATCCCTGGTTGAAGAGACCGCTTTTTTGGATTTTCTGAATGAGCTCAGCCGGCATGACCTCTCTGGTTTTATAATGCATGGCATATGCCTTCATCACTTCAGGTTCTCCAGCCCAGTTCTCCATGATTTGTGAAGGGAGTTCCACGTAATCATTGGGAACCGAACCGGCAGTACGGTAATAATTACCCTGGGTAAACAGACCATGCAGCGCATGTCCGAATTCATGAAAAAGGGTTGTCACCTCGTCCCAGTTCAGCAAAGCGGGCAATTCAGCCGTTGGCTTGGTAAAATTGCAGACCAAAGAAACGACAGGGTCCGTACGCTTTTCACCAATTGTAATGGCAGAGCGGAAATCTGTGCACCAGGCCCCGGCACCTTTTCCTGCACGCGGATAATAATCAAGATACAGAATGCCAACCGGCTTTCCATCAGCTTCCTTTACTTCGAATGCTTCCACATCCTTCTCATAAACAGGAAGGTCAGTACGTTTGGTAAAGGTAACCCCATACAACCTGCCGGCAACCATGAACATACCGTCCCGAACATTGTCCAGGCTGAAATAAGGTCTTAATTCGCTGTCATCGAGATCATATTTTTCCTTCCGGACTTTTTCAGCATAGTACCACCAGTCCCATGACTGCAGTTTAAAATTACCCCCTTCGCGATCGATAATTTTTTGCATCGCAGCAGTTTCCTTTTTTGCCATGGGCAAAGCAGGATTCCATAATTTCATAAGAAAATCATAGACGTTACCGGGAGTTTTGGCCATGTTGTCATCGATGATATAGTCTGCATAACTTTTGTATCCCAGGAGCTGAGCTTTTTTTGCCCGCAGCTTCACCATTTTTTCAACAATAGCATTGTTGTCGTTTTCGTTGCCGTTATTTCCCCGCATGTAATATGCCTTGTATATTTTTTCTCTCAGTGCCCGATTGTCGGCATATTGCAGGAAGGGAATCATGCTGGGTTTGGAAAGCGTAAATACCCACTTGCCATCCATACCATCCTCCCTGGCTGTTTCGCTAGCACCATCGATGACAGCGACCGGCAAACCGGCAAGGTCAGCGGTATCTTCAATCACCAGTTTAAAATTCTTGTTGGTTTCAGCCAACAGGTTTTCGCCAAAAGTCAAGGAAAGCATGGACAATTCCGAGTTGATCTTCCGCAATTCTTCCTGATCGTTGCCGGAGAGATTGGCCCCCATCCGCTCAAAATCGCGATAATACTTTTCGGTGGCCCTGATTTGTTGAGAATCAAGTCCGGATTCATTGCGTTTCTCGTAAACAGCCTTTATCCTGCTGAACAGTTTTTCATTCAGATAAATATCATCACGGTGCTTGCTTAACAAAGGATTCACCTGCCTTGCGATGGCCTGCATTTGTTCATTTGTATTGGCTTCATTCAGGTTAAAAAACACTTTGCTGACCCTGGTCAATAACATACCCGACTGGTCGAATGGCCATATGGTATTGTTAAAGGAAGGTTCCTCCGTGTTGCTAATGAGTTTTTCTATTTCTGCATTTTGCTGTTTCATACCTTCAACAAAGGCAGGCATATAATGCGCAGTATCAATTTTATCAAAAGGTGGTACACCAAAAGGAGTTGTGTACGCAGTAAAAAAGGGATTTTCCGTCATTTTTTCTTTCTTGCAGTTAGTAAAAAACAGCATGGCTAATGCCGTAAGAATAAGGGTAATGTTTTTCATGATTGTTACGGGTTAATGTTTGCAGTACATAGACGTTATCAGTGCAGCAATATAGGATGAAAAAAAAGGAAAATCAATGACAAATTTCCATTTTGCATCATTTCCGGTACAAACAACATTCGGGCAGGGTGTTATAAACCTTATCATCAGCTCTTTCCTTTTCTGTATCATGCCCTGCATGCGCAATGGCTTTATGTATGGCATCCACCCCGGTCTTTTCCTGATTGAATTCAACCCGCAGCATTTTTGTTTTGAGGTCCCAGCTTGCCTGGATTACTCCTTTTACTGATTTGGCAGCAGCTTCAATTCGCGCCTGGCACATTTCACAATTACCAGACACATGGAAAGTTTCTGTTTTGTTCTTTATCGGCTGAGACATGACTTTTCCGCTGTTCATCATACTGGGTTTTCCTTCGAGCTGGGCGGCGGCATCCACGCTGAAAGCCCCCCGGGTAACAATTTCCTCTCCTTCTGTTAAACCGTCAGTTATAACATAGCTATTCCCCAACAAGGGACCAAGACCTATTTCACGCATTTTATAGACGGGTTCGTCTGTGCCACCTTGTTTTACATACACAATTGACCGTGTGCCTGTCCATAATACGGCAGACTTTGGGATAACCAGATTATTTCCGAATTCCTGCAACCTTGCTTTAACAATTCCAGTCACGAACATTTCAGGTTTTAATCTTCCTGATCGGTTATCTGCTTCAATCCTTACCCGTGCGACCCGGGTTATTGGATCAATTACCGGATCGATAAACGCAATGCGTGCAGAAAATTGAATGCCCGGCAGGGCCTGGACGGCGAATTCCAGGTCATCACCCTTCCTGAGGAACTGGAGATCACTTTCATATGCATCAAATAATATCCATACACGGGAAAGATCGGCCACTTCAAACAGGACGCTTCCCTGGCCGACGTAATCTCCAGTGTTAACGCGCCTGGCCGTTATTACTCCGGTGGTAGTTGAAACCATTTCCACATTGTTCTGAACAATGCCCGAAGTCTCAATGGCAGCAATCTGTGATTCCGGAAGTTTCCACTGGCGCAGCTTCTCTTTGGCAGCCTCATAAATTTCGGGTTGTACTTTTTTTGTTTTCGCTGCCTCTAACAATTCCTGCTGTGCCGTAATTAGTTCCGGTGAATATAGTTCTGCAAGCGTTTGCCCCCTTTGTACACTTTCTCCTGTAAAATTCACGAACAGCCGTTCAATACGGCCTGGCATAAAAGCTACCTGGCTTTGCAGCAACCGTTCATCAGCCTGCACTTTACCGTATAACCTGACTTCTTTTACAGGTTTCTGCCGGGTAACTACCGATGTCATTACATTGGCAAGCTGCACTGCCTCTTTTGTAAGATGCACCGCAGCCGGGTCAATTTCAGAACCACCCTGGCTCAATCGAATTAAGTCCATTCCACAAATGGGACATTTCCCCCGTTCATGCATGCGTATCTGAGGATGCATGGAGCAAGTCCAGATCTCCGTCTGATCGCTCTGTGCTGTCTGCAGATTACTGTCCGCATGCTTACGGGGAGTATGAAAAAAAAGCCATCCAAGAAAAATTCCGCCAATAAATAACAGCGTATAGCGGAAGTATTTGTCTGTAAGAATATTTTTCATAGCAACAGTTTTTCAATTTTATTGTATTTGCTGGAATGCCATTAACCGGTTCAGCCAGGCGACAGCCTTATTAAAATCAGCCACAGCCTCCACCTTCCTGTATTCAAAGTCGAGGGTTTGCTGTTGAACGCGCAATAAGTCCGTAAGATCTGCACCAGATGTTGCGAAGTTTTTCATCATGATCTCGAGGGACTTGCCGGCAAGTAATCCCTGGCTGGCATACAGGGTAATTCTCCGTTGGGCATCCTGGTACAACTGAACAGCCTGATAATATTCCGTTTTCAGATTATTAGCCGAAGCGGCATAGTTTTGTGCTGCTGCATTCATAAGAAGATCCGCCTCAGCCTGCATGGCATGGTATTTCTTGCGATAGACCGGCAAAGTAAAAGCAACCATAGGCATAATCATATCTTTCCCGTTCATGTCAGAAATCGACATTTCAGCTTGGCTAACAACTGAATAATTCACACCCAGACCGATCATTGGATATCCCATTCGGGTTACCATTTTTTTACGGGATACAAGTGACTTCTGCTCATATTGCAGCATATCCATCATTGGATTGTTCAAGAGCATGCTATCTGAAATTGCCTCAAGCGGGACATGCAGAACTTCGGCAGATAAGGAATCTGGTAATGATACTGCAGATATTACCGGGCGGTTCAAATAGTTGTTGAATTGTGCGGTAAGGGTGGTTTGCTGGTTCTTGAATAAAGCTACGTTGTTCGCAAGATCACTCAATTCAATTTGCACCCTGTAGAGATCGGTCAATGAAGAGACACCGGCAGATTTTCCCATGGAACTTCCCGGCATGGCCTGAATGATCGGGCCAGTGGCATTTGCAGACCGGAATTTGACAAGCGCAAGCCTTTCAATGGTCTTAAGAATTTCGATGTTCTTCTCCGAAATAAGGATATTCTGTTTGATTTTAAATAAATCATACCAGTTACTCTGCACCTCATAAAATACCTGCAATTTTGTATCCCTGAGAGCTTCATATTTGGCATTTGCCATCATGCTCATTTCGTCTCTGGCATGCTTAAGTGTTCCGAACCACGGGAACATTTGCATTAAGCGTAAATCCGCAATCTGATTTCCACTAACCAGTTCCATAGGACTGAGAAAAACGCCCATACTAAATTCGGGATCGGGCAGGCTGCCTACCTGTGGCACTTTTTGAAGGGCTGCCTGGTACTCATAATATTTCTGCAACACCACGGGATTGTTCTTGGCCGCTATAGCCATGTACAGCGACAGACTGTCCTGGGCTCCAACAGTAATCATGATGAATACCCCGATTATTGTAAACTTAATCTTCCTGTTCATTTTCGTTCTTCACTATTCGTTTTTCACTTTTAACTGCATATTCTCTCCACATAGCCTGAAACAGCGGAACGACAAAAATGGTCATGATTTGTATGATCATTCCTCCAAAAGCGGGAATGGCCATCGGTACCATAATATCTGCTCCTTTACCGGTCGAAGTCAATACTGGTAATAATGCAATAACGGCCACAGCGGTAGTCATCATGGCGGGTCGAACCCGCTTAAGTCCGGCAGTAATAACGGCCTCACGTACTTCATGAACGGTAGCAGGATGGCGTTGCTCAAAAACCTGGTGAATATAGGTACCCATGATCACTCCATCATTTGTTGCAATGCCGAAAAGGGCGATAAAACCTACCCAAACCGCAACACTCAGATTCATTGGGTGCATTTGAAACATATCACGCATGTTAATACCTGCGACAGAGAAGTTCATGAACCAGCCCTGTCCATATAGCCATAGCATTACAAAGCCTCCTGCAAAAGCTACAAAGACACCTGAAAAATGAATGAAAGATGCGGTAACCGTCTGGAATTGAAAATATAACAAAAGAAGAATTAACAGAAGACTTAATGGAATCACGATGGTAAGTCGCTTGGTGGCTCTGAGCTGATGTTCATAATTTCCGGCGAATTTATAGGAAACGCCTGCCGGCATAAGTAGCGATCCGGATTCTGTTTTCTGTTTCAGTATTTTTGCTGCTTCTTCTACCACATCAACCTCTGCCTTACCTTCCTGCCTATCGAAAATAACATAACCTACCAGGAATGTATTTTCACTTCGGATCATTTGTGCTCCCCTTGCATAACCAATATCAGCAATTTCGCCCAGCGGAATTTGAACGCCGTTCATGGCCGGAATAAGGATGCGCTTAATGTTCTCAGGACTATCGCGTAACTCGCGTGCATAACGCACCCTCATGGGAAAGCGTTCACGCCCTTCAACGGAACTGCTTAAGGACATTCCTCCGACCGCAACCTGAAGAACTTCCTGCACATCACTGATACTCATTCCATAACGTGCCAGAGCTTCACGGTCAAGTTTTATTTCAATATAGGGAGCCCCAACAGTCCTGTCATAAAATACAGATGCTGGCTTAACTGAAGGAACTTCTTTCAGTGCCTGTTCAAGTTGCATTCCGGCATGTTCAATGCTTGCCAAATCAGGGCCATATACTTTCAATCCCATAGGTGCACGCATCCCGGTTGAAAGCATTACCAGCCTGGTTTCAATAGGCTGTAATTTGGGAGCTGAGGTCAGACCGGGAATATTCGTCACCTTCACAATTTCATTCCAGATGTCCTCGGGCCTCTTGATCTGGGGTCTCCACTGCCGGAAATATTCGCCGTTTTTATCCGGTATAAGACTGTCAGCAGGAAAAATCCTAAAAGCCTGCTCTTCAGGATGATATTTGCCTCCATTTCTCAACAAAAAATTGCCCTTTCTGTCAACACTGAATTGCATCCTGTGACCATTCTCATCGAGAATATATTCCGAACGGTAATTAATGGTGTTTTCAAACATCTGGACAGGAGCAGGATCAAGCGCAGAATTCACCCTTCCCCATTTACCAACTGCCATTTCGACCTCTGGAATG